>OBVS01000077.1_pt1 | contig 75211 bp, 60 predicted proteins | sample 1476211 | NCBI WGS metagenome assembly OBVS01 (sample SAMEA2580025, study PRJEB22360) | human gut metagenome | biome: human gut; feature: human-associated habitat; material: faeces | place: Denmark | collected 2008/2010 | reverse complement strand
TCAACTGCTTTATACTTTGTTTCTACTGAATAAGAAACTCTTTTCATAGAAAAAAACACCTCCGCATGATTCATTTTAATATGAATTCAACGAAAGTGTTTTTATATAATTCCCAATAATTGGGGTCAGTCTAACATTCGCTTGGCTTTTTTTGTTATAAGTTATCGTCTTCAGGTTTGTCTTTGACCTGAACTATTCTTAGAGAACGTCTTTCAATTTCTTTATGCTTATCTGCACGTCTTTCTAACTTGATACGATCTCGTCCGAGTATAATTAAGAACGAAATCATCATTAGCGTAAATATAACAATTAAAGGTACACTAGCAAGTAATGATGCTGTTTTCAATACTTCTAATGCACGTTCTCCTCCAACTAGCATTAAAGAGAACGGTAGTAAACATAACGCAAACGCCCAGAACAAACGATTAGCACGTAACGGTTCTCCTATCACTTTTTTCTGTGACGCTGCTGCTAAAATATATGAACCAGAATCGAATGTTGTTGCTAAGAATAAGAAAGCTGATATTAAGAATAAGATAATAGTAATTGTCGAGAATGGTAGTTGATGCATTATTTCTATGATTGTTGCCTCTGTACCATAATTGTTTAAATAGCTTATTACATTAAATTGCTCAGTAATTTGTAGATATACAGCATAGTTACCAAAAATACCGAAAAATAACACACAACCTAATGTTCCATAGCATATTGTTCCTAATACAACTTCTTTAAGTGTACGTCCTTTTGAGATACGCGCGATAAACAATCCAATAAACGGTGCATAAACGAGCCACCATGACCAGTAGAATATTGTCCAATCTTGAGGGAAATTCGTTTCTTTACGACCTTTTATGCCACCAAATGGTTCCATCCATGTCGCCATATGGAAGAAATCTTTTATCATATTACCGAACCCTGTAACTGTAGTTTCCATAATAAACACAGTTGGACCTACGATGAATACAAATGCTAATAATAAAAATGATAACCAAACGTTAACATCACTTAATTTTTGAATACCTTTTTTCAAACCTGTGTAAGAACTGATTGCGAAAATAACTGTAATAGTTAGTAAGATGATTGAACGTAAAATCATATTAGATCCATCTAAACCAGTCAATCGTTCAATACCAGCTGAGATCATCGGCACGCCTAGAGCGAGTGATGTTGCAGCACCACCGAGCAAACCGAAAATAAATAAAATATCTACGATTTTTCCTAATAATTTATCCGTATGTCCTTTTAAAATTGGTCGACAAGCTTGACTAATTTTATAGACGGGTTTCTTCTTAACGAAAACTAAATAACCGATTGGCAAAGCTGGTAGCACATATATTGCCCAGGCTATAGGTCCCCAGTGAAACATACCATATTGAGTTGCATATTGAAGTGCTTGATCGGACATTGATTTTGCACCGTTAGGAGGTACTTGATAATAAAATGCCCACTCAATAACACCCCAATATAAAATATCTGAACCAATACCGGCACAGAATAACATGGCTGCCCATGTGAAATTATTAAATTCAGGTTTGTCAGTCGCTTTTCCTAACGTGACATTCCCATACTTACCAAATGCTATGTATAAAACAAAACAAAATATAGCCAGTCCCATAAAGAGATATACCGATCCAATTGAATTAGAAATGGCACTATTGATATCGGTAATGATTATTTCACTTGCTTTCGGAAAAACCATCATAGGTATAACAGCAAAAAGTAACACAATGACTACGCCTATGAAGGTCGTCCAGTCCATAACTTTTTCCTTTTTCAAATGTGATCCCCCTAATATTAATTTATGAATCTTTACTTTAAATTACGTTCAATGGATAGTGATTCACAAAAAAGACAATAACGAACTTTTAATAATAATGCAAATTACATACATGTATCATCAAAATCTAATTTGAATAATTATATAATTTAAGCCTCTCAAATATTCATCTTAAATTGCTATGACAACAGTGTTAAGTTAAAATTTAACAAAATGAACGAACTTTACAATATTTCATATCGTATTTTTATACACTTTTAACGTATATATATTTATTTTATTTTTTTCTCCACTGATACTCACTCTTAATCTATAAATAAAAAATCGCCAATATTTAGTCATTCAAATACCTTACTCGATGAGATGAAGTATTTAAAACAATATATATATGGCGATTAAATTCCAACTTATAAAAATTGATTAATATCCTAAAATGGTTTTAATAACAAATCCTGTAATGACGGATACTGTTATAACAAAAAATCCTGGTATCATAAAGCTCGTAGGTCTTGTTCTACCTGTTTCATCTAGTTCTACAGCAAATAATAGTGTCGGTTGAGCTGGAATAACGAAATTCACATTTAATGTTTGTACCATCGCAACAAAATAGATGGGAGGTATACCTAAACTCATAACTATCGGCACCATAATTGATGCTGTAGCTGTTTGAGAAATGACAATCATTGCAACTACAGAAACAAGTATGATAACAAGCCAAGGTACTTCACTAATAATTGACCCAATATCATTTTTCAATATTTTTAAGTTATGTGGAGCATTAAATATTGTTGCACCTAACCAACCTGGGCCAAGAACTGCAAAAAGTGCTCCCATTGCAGATTGTGTAATATTCGATGACAGAATATCAGAAGTATTGATTTTTATTAATAATAAATTGATTGTAGCGCTGAGATACATAAAGAACTGAACAATTTCAGTCATCTCAACTTTAACTACATCTCCATTCACATTGAATTGCGGCATGAGATTAGGAAATATGCCAAACGTTAAAATACCCATGACACATAATAGGAATGAGATAACACCTATTTTTACTTTTAATGAAAAGTCATTTTTGATTTCGACTTCTGGCATCTGAACTAAACGTTCTGACTCATCACGCACGTGTTCTTTTCGTCCTACAAATGTACAAAATGTACTAAGCATTAACATACTAATTAAAGCTGTAGGTAAAACAATACTTAAATACTTGCCCATCGATATTTCATACCCTGCTAATACAGAAATAATATAAGCTGTAGCAGAAGCTGCCGGGCTACAAAGTAAGGCTAAATTGGCTGTAAGTACCGAAGCAGTTAATGCGCGTTTAGGCTGAATTCGTGCTTTTTGTGCAGTTTTCGCTATGATAGGTTCAAGTGAAAGAGCTATATTTGCAGTACCAATTCCAAAAACAAAGACAAAGACAATCATTGGCGCTATAAATATAATTGATTTTGGAAAGCGTTCAATCACACGTGATGCAATGTATACTAAATAGTCAATACCACCAGTGGCTTGTAACGTACCACCTGCTATACCAATAGATAATATGATTAACACTGCCGTCACTGGTGCTGAACCTGGAGGTAACTGGAATCCAAATATCATGATAAGCTGCGCTACTATAGCAAAGATGCCACATCCCAGTGCACCAGCAGTTCTTAATCCTAATAATATCGCTAGAATCATGATTATGATTTCTATGATAAACAATAACATGGAAGAATCTCCTAACTTATGCCGAACAATTTTCACTTCAATATTTTATCACTTTAATATGTAATTAGTATATATATAAGTATAAGATTATTTCTTTTACTTTTTAGATGTTTAATGTTTGTCACTTTTCAGTCTATAAATTGCAACAAATCACATCTACCTACTAAAAAGTGATATAAATTTACTTTAAAAATAAAATTAACTATACTCTTTAAAACTGTCGTTATACATGTGGATAACTTTCATGTTCATCCCATTGAAAACTTATAACAAAGATTGCCCAAAACAAATGAACCATAACATTTATTTTGGGCTATTTTTCCAAGAGATATCTTAAAAATTAATTCCAATTATCATCATAAACTATTTAGTTAGATATTCAATGACCTGTTCTTTTTGTAAGGAAGATTGAACATCAATCACACGTTGATTAAGTGATCCTTTATATGGAAGATTCGGACGATATAAATGTTGAATAAACATACCATCAACTAATACATCAATATGTTCGAGTAATGACTTGCGCGCATCGTCTTGCTGTTTCAAATATTCAAATAAAAAGCCAGTCCATACCCAAATTGTTTTTGTATGACCGAATCGTTGTCTAAAAGCTTCAACAAGTTGGAGTGTGATAAACAAATTACAAAATGGTTCTCCACCAAGTATGCTTAAGCCTTCGATATAAGAAGGCGCACAATAATCTAAAATCTCTTCAAGCATTTCAAGTTCGAAAGGTTCTCCGTATTTAAAATTTTGGGCTTTAACGTTATAACAACCTTTACATTGAAAAGGACATCCGGAAACATATACACTGCATCGAACACCTTCACCATCTACAAAGCTATGACTTTCTATTTTAGCTATATAGTGTTGACCTTCTTTAATGTTTAAAATATTCATGAACGAGGTTCCTTCATGTGTTTCACTCTTGCACATATCTCTTTTTGTCGACCTTCAATAACAGGTCTTTGAACTGGATTTCCTAAATAACCACATGTTCTTTTTACAACGTCAACCGTTTTAGGATCAGTGTTACCACAATGTGGGCATCTATATCCGTTAGCAGTAGTTTCAAAATCTCCATCATAGCCACAACGATAACAGTGATCAATAGGAATATTCGTACCTAAATAACCTACCTTATCATAAGCATAATCCCATACTGCTTCTAAAGCTTTCAGATTATGATTTAACTTTGGATATTCACAATAATGAATGAATCCACCACTTGCATAGTAAGGATAGTCTTTTTCAAAATCTAATTTTTCAAACGGCGTTACATCTTTACGCACATCATAGTGGAATGAATTTTGGTAATATCCTTTATCAGTAACATCTGGAATAAATCCAAATTTTTCTTTGTCCAATCGGCAAAATCTATCTGTTAGTGATTCACTAGGTGTACTGTATATACTGAACCAAATATCATATTGTTTCGTCCACTCTACTTGATAACGTTTCATTTCTCTTAATATGTCTAGTGTGAATGTTTTAGCTTCAGGATTGTGTTCCCAATTCGGTCCATAAAATAATGTTGCCGCTTCGTATAAACCGATATACCCCATTGAAATCGTTGCGCGTTGTTTTGTAAATAATGAATCGACAGTATCTTCTGAAGTGAGTTTATTTTTAAATGCACCACTTTTATATAAAATAGGCGCGTTATCTGGAATAGCATCTTGTAGTCTTTGAATTCGATACACAAGTGCATCATGTAATAATTGCATGCGTTTTTCAAAGATATCCCAAAACTGCTGCATGTCACCATCTGCTTCGATTGCAATTCTCGGTACGTTCAACGTCACTACACCTAAGTTACATCGTCCATTATTTTCCAATTGACCTTCATCATTCTTCCAACTTGGTAAAAATGAACGACATCCCATCGGTGCTTTAAAATCACCAAGCAGTTCCACAAGTTTATCGTAATTTAAAATATCGGGATACATGCGCTTTGTTGAACATTCCAATGCAAGTTGTTTAATATCATAGTTAGGATCTTCTGGACTAAAGTTAACCCCCTTTTTTATCGAAAATACAAGTTTAGGGAAAATTGCAGTAACCCTATCTTTACCGAGACCTTTAATACGGGTATGTAAAATTGCTTGTTGAATTTTTCGACTTAATTGATCTGTTCCTAAACCAAATCCCAAAGTAACGAATGGCGTTTGTCCATTGGAAGTATAGAGTGTGTTAATCTCATACTCTAAACTTTCAATTGCATCACCAATATCCTTAGTTACTTGTGTATCCACATAATTCTCAATTTTGTCAGGTTGAACGAAATCATTCGCTACTTCCCTGTGATGTTGTGCATTCATTTGTGCATATTTACTTAGTAATTCGTCAACACGATCGACAGTACAACCTCCATATTGACTGCTTGAAACGTTTGCAATGATTTGTACAAGTTGTGCTGAAGCGGTTTGTATTGATTGAGGTGTTGTAACATTAGCATTGCCTATCTCAAAGCCATTCTCTAACATATCTTTTGCATCTATGAGACAACAATTGGTTAATGGTTGAAATGGATGGTAATCTAAGTCGTGAAAATGAATATCTCCCGATTGATGTGCATGAGCAACATGCTTTGGAAGTAAATGATCGAGTGCATAAGACTTTGATACCGTTCCAGCTGTTAAATCTCGCATTGTTGAGAATGTATTACTATCTTTATTTGCATTTTCATTTAATATAGTTGGATCTTTTGTGATTAATCGAGTTAATGATGTTTCTAGAGTAGTCATTTCGTCACCCTTCGCTATATATAGTGTATATCAATAAAATAAAATACTATATATAGTATTACAATCGATTACTAAGTCGTTAACTAAAATGTCATAAAGATTATTAACGTTTAGTGAACTCTATGTGAGATAAAGATAGTTTTGTAATCAATATAAAAACCTGAGACGTCAATGTTCTCAGGCTTCTATAACATATAGTTAGTTTTTAATTCAGTTAAAATTTATAATATCTTCATTTTTGGTAATTCTAGTAATTATCTTCGTATAAATTGGGAATAAATAACCGAAATAAGCATTTACCTTTTCCCTTTCACCTATCTAATTATTTCTATTATCTTGTGTTGATTGATTTATATTTTGATGTGTTTGTTGATGATCTTGAACGACATGTTGAGAATGCTCTTGTGTTACTTGTTCTTCCCCATTGCTCGACTCTTGCGATACATCTGTATGTCCCTTTGACATCTCAAGATTTTTTTCTAAATTTTTGCGCTTTTCATCTTCTGATCGACGGTCATATGAGCGCTCTTCTAACACTGAGCCAACTGTTAAAATGAGAATTACAGCTATTGTCCCCACAATAAATAATACAAGTAAAATCCACATCCAAATATTAAATGACATGTTATATCACCATCCTCTTATTTTTTTGATAAATCACACAATATCTCTTTAAAAATATTTTCCCTTTTTATTTCACTTTAATCACACATCAATAATTAGCTTTTTAGAAATTTAAATTATAGTTGTCACAAACTAAGCATAAATCATGACTCATAAGTATACTATTGATGACATTTAAAAATTAACATCTTCTTACTTAATTAAAAGTAAGTATATCTGACCAAATGCTTTTCTTTAAAAACTTTCCATTATACTTTTAAAATTAAAAAGAGTAGGATTAAGAATCTTTAATTCTCTCCTACTCTATATAATGAAATATCAATTTAAATATATTCGTGTTCTTTAAGATAACGTATAATTTGTACCACTGATTGTTCAATAGTGTCGTGTTCAGTATCTATAGTAATTTCAGGGTTTTCAGGTGCTTGATAAGGTGCACTTATACCTGTAAATTCAGGTATTTCCCCAGATCGTGCTTTTTTATACAATCCTTTAGGATCTCTCTTTTCACATTCCTCAACACTACATTTTGTATATACTTCTATAAACTCATTATCCTCTAGTAATGCTCTAACACCTTCTCTGTCTTCTTTATATGGGGAGATAAAAGCAGTAACTGTTAAGGCTCCAGCGTCTACCATTAATTTTGCTACTTCTCCAATGCGTCGAATATTTTCTGAACGATCTTCAGGACTAAACCCTAAATTTTTATTAAGACCATGACGCACATTATCACCATCTAAACGGTATGTTTGTTTTCCTTCATTAAATAATTCTTTTTCTAAGGCAACAGAGACCGTTGATTTCCCTGACCCAGATAGCCCTGTAAACCATATAACAGCACTTTTGTGTCCATTTTTATGCTGTCTTTGTTTCTTCGTAACTTCTGAGTCATGCCATGTAATATGATTTGATTCACTCATTTTAACACTCCTGATTTATTTTTCTCGCAAACCTTTAATTAGAACTTCGGCAACTTCTGGTCTTGAAAATTTAGTTGGCAATGATTCGCCATTACGCAGTTTTTCTCTTACTTTAGTACCACTTAAATGTAAATGTTGAGAAGCGTCATGCGGACATGTTTTAGCAGTTGCCATATTACCACAAGCTTCGCAATAAAAGGCATGTTCAAATTTTAAAATTTGAATACCTAACTCATCTTCAAATTGAGTAATCAGCTCTTGTGCTTCATAAGTACCATAATAATCGCCTACCCCAGCGTGATCTCTTCCCACAATAAAATGTGTACAACCATAATTTTTACGGACAGTTGCATGAAGTATCGCTTCACGTGGTCCGGCATAGCGCATTGCAGCAGGATAAATGACTAGACGTGCTCTATCTTCAGGATAATAGTTTTTTAATATCACTTCATAACTTTCCATACGTACATCCGCTGGAATATCGTCTGACTTTGTTTCACCAACTAGTGGATTTAAAAGTAGACCATCAACAATTTCTAGTGCTGATTTTTGAATATATTCATGTGCTCGATGCACTGGATTTCTCGTTTGAAAACCTACGACAGTTTTCCAACCTAAATCATGAAATAATTGTCTCGTCTCTGAAGGATCCAGATGATAATTTGAAAACGCGTCATGTTTTGGACGATTTAATAGTTTAATAGGACCACCTAAATATATATTACCTTTTTCATAAACCTTTTTAACTCCAGGATGAGCTTCTTCAGTAGTTCCGTACACCAAACGCGCTTCTTTTTCTTTATCATATGTGTACTTTTCTTCTAATTTAAGCGTTCCATATAACTGACCATCTTCACCATATAAAGCAATATCATCACCTATTTCAAGTTTATCTGCTTCGGATTCTGTTACAGGTAAAGTGATAGGAATACTCCAAACTAAGCCATTGCTTAAATGTGTTTCCTCTATAACCTTAGTGTAGTCTTCCTTGTTCATAAATCCTGTAAGGGGACTAAATCCGCCAATACCTATGAGCTCTAGATCCGATATTCCCCAAAGATTTAAAGTAATCGGTTTAAATTTTAATGCTTCCTCAATCAAACGTTCACGTTCGTTTCCTTCAACAACACGATTGATGAGTTCTCCTCCATGAGGTTTAATTGTATAATTGGTTATTGTTTCATTGTTAGACATTATAATCAAATCTCCTTTTCCAATTAATTATATTTGTTTACTCGGTTTTTCTTATAAGAAAAAGACAATTTCTTGTTTCGAACGACTTGAAAAACAAGCAAAATAATAATTGCAAGAATAATAATGAATCGAACTGTATTTGAAATAGTGTTATCTTTTACAAAATAGCTTAATAATGCATTACTATTTGTAAAAATAATTAAACCACCGACACAAATTGCAAGAATGTTAATGGGTAACACTTTAACTAAATACGCTGAAATAGGTGCTGCTACCATTCCACCGAGACTTAAAGCAATTACAGCAAACCAATTAATTTGAGTGACTCCTAAAAAGATAATGAAACTTAAAGCGGCAGATGACGTAACAAAAAATTCACTTGCTGAGACTGTTCCAATCGCATATCGTGGTTGAATTTTTTTACTTGAAAGCAGGAGCGGCGTATTAACCGGTCCCCAACCACCACCACCGATTGCGTCTAAAAATCCTGCCACAAAACCTTGTGGAATTACTTTAAAACTACTCAAATTTCCCACATGATGATGATGTTCATGTGCACGTTTAAATAGAAATTGATACAAAATATAAAATCCCATACTTAACAAGAATAAAGCAATGAATGGTTTAATATAATCACCATGAATAAATGTCAAAACACCTGCACCGATAAAGGCGCTTATTGACCCAGGTATAGCTAACTTCAACATTGTTGGTTTATGAACATTATCAAATCTCCAATGTGATGTCCCAGATGCAGCTGTTGTTGCAATTTCAGAAAAATGAACGGTTGCTGACACTACTGCCGGTGCTATACCGTAAGTTAATAATATTGATGACGATGAAGCGCCAAATCCCATGCCTAATGACCCATCAACAAGTTGTGCTAAAAATCCCGCAATTGCGAAAATTAATACTTTGCGCATATATCATATGCCCCCATTCTTCATTTGACTTGTGATTTTAGCCATCGGATGAAATCTTGTTGCTTCTTCTCATCTAAATATTTGTCTGACAAAATTTGCTCGAGTAACGCTTGTTTATCAGATGGCTCAATTTTAAGTGATTTAATATATTGTCTACTTTCATATAAAAACTGAATATACATTGAATAGTCTTCATTGTATGTATCTTTTAAATCTTTAATAATTCGTTGACCTAATTTAGGACTTGCACCATCAGTTGATACACTTATTGTTAATTTATCTCTTTTTAAGAAATTAGGGAACGTTACATTACCTAGGTCTGCTTGTCCTGCATGATTAAATAATACGTTCTTAGACAAAGCTGCCCCCACATCGTTGTTAACATCAGATTGATTAGTAGCCGCGATGACCACATCAGCATTCTCAACATCTTGTGGTTCGAAGTGTTTCTTTTCATAAGTGATTTGCTTCGTTTCTAGATATTTTTGTAATGTATCGGTAATTGTTGGACTTACAACATGAATATGTTTTGTATAAGCTAATAAAGTTTTAGCACGACGTGTTGCCACTTTACCTCCACCTACAATGACGACTTTCTTGTTACTTAAATCAATCATTAAGGGCATATTCATGATGATTTCCTCCTATACACTTTAATTAATACTCATTATAAACGTGATTTTTACTGTTTTTTTAAATGTATGCGCTAAGTTGATGACATTTCCGTTAACGTTTCATTTTGAACAGTTGCCTGTTCTACAAACCAATTAATTTTTTCTCTCATCTTAACCACTTCGCCTACAATAATCATTGCTGGATTCTGAATATGATGTGCTCGTTCTTGAATTGTATCGAGTGTCCCAGTCACTGTCATTTGCTGTTTTGACGTTCCCATATGCACGAGAGCTACTGGTGTTTCTGACGAACGACCATATTGTATTAACAACTCACAAATTTCACTGAGTCTCTTAACCCCCATATAAATACATAAAGTTTCAGGACCATTGGCCAAATGTTGCCAGTATTTGCCTTTATCCATACCAGGTTTATTCACTGCAGTTACAAATGCTACAGAAGAACTATAATCACGATGTGTTACTGGAATTCCAGCATATGCTGGTGCTGCAATTCCCGATGTAATTCCAGGTATAATTTCAAAGTGGATATTATGACATGCTAATTCCTCTGCTTCTTCTCCGCCACGTCCAAAAACAAATGGATCGCCACCCTTTAAACGTGTAACTATGTGCCCTTTTTTGGCTAAGGTTACCATCATTTTATTTGTTTCTTCCTGCGGTAAGGAGTGCCTGTGAGGATCCTTACCGCAATAGAAGAACTTAGTAGAAGGAGAAGCATAATTAAGTATTTCTTTATTTACAAGTCGGTCATAAAGGATGACATCGGCTTCTTTAATGGCTTTTAAACCTTTTAACGTTATTAATTCTGGATCACCAGGTCCAGCTCCAACTAAATATACTTTCCCCATATGAACCACTCCCCCTCTCGTTTAACTATGAAAATCGCGACCATCATGAACTTTGGCTATCACACCGTCACGAATTACAAAGTCCCCAAAGTGTTCTCCGTCAAGACGCTCTTTACTATAACGCAACAACAATGGACGTAGACTTTCTAATATCTCATTTTCGTCGATATTCTCTTTATATATTTTATTTAGACGTTCGCCTTTAAAACTACCACCTAAGTACATATTATATTTACCAGGTGCTTTACCGATAAAGGCTATTTCTGCTAGCGCTGGTCTCGCACATCCATTGGGACAACCTGTCATACGAATCGTTATTTCTTCCTCTTTTAAACCAGACTCATCTAATAAATCTTCAATTTTTGTAATTAGTGAAGGAAGATATCTTTCAGATTCTGCCATAGCTAAACCACACGTTGGGAAAGCAACACAAGCCATAGAATTTCTTCTAAGTCCTGTATAATTTTTGCCATCTGTTAATTTATATTTATCAATAATAGCTTGTATTTCTTCCTTTTTCTCAGGAGAAACATTTGCAATAACTAAGTTCTGATTAGGTGATAATCTGAAATCTCCAGTATGGATTTCTGCGATTTCTCTTAAGGCTGTTTTTAACAAATAGTCTTCAGTATCTTTCACACGCCCATTTTGTATAAATAAAGTGAAATTCCAATTATTAATACCTTCAATCCAACCTAATCGATCACCATTATGTTCAAATTCGAAATCACGTGGCGCTTTAATTTCCCAACCTAATCGTCGGTTTAATTCTTCAGTCACCCAAGTTTCTCCTAGACGGTCCACTGTATATTTAAAACGTGCATTTTTTCGATTTTCACGATTACCATAATCACGTTGTATTGTAAGTATTTTCTCACATACATCTACAACCTTTTCCTTAGGTATAAAACCTATGAGACGTCCAAGTTGAGGATATGTTTCAGTAATACCATGAGTCATACCCATACCGCCACCGATAGTCACATTAAACCCAATTAACTCATCTTGTTCAACGATAGCGATTAAACCAATATCTTGAGAATAGACGTCAATATCATTAGATGGAGGTACTGCAATACCTATTTTGAATTTACGTGGTAAATACGTATTCCCATAAATAGGTTCCTTTTCCTCACTCGAATCTAAAACCTTTTCACCATCAAGCCAAATTTCATGATATGCATTTGTTCTTGGAAGTAAGTGATTACTTATACGCGTTGCATAATCATTAATCTCCTTATGTACTTGAGATTGATAAGGATTAGGATTGCACATCGTATTACGATTAACATCTCCACATGCAGCAATAGAATCAAGTACTGCATGATTAATATTTTTCATTGATTGTTTCAAATTACGTTTAAGAATTCCATGAAATTGAAATGCTTGGCGTGTTGTTAATTTAATCGTATGATTTGCATATTGATTAGAAATATCATCCATAGCAATCCACTGTTCAGGAGTCGCTTTCCCCCCAGGTACACGAACTCGAATCATAAAACTATATGCAGGCTCAAGTTTTTGTTTACGACGCTCATCTCTTAAATCCCTGTCATCTTGCATATAACTTCCGTGAAACTTTAGCAGTTTTGCATCATCTTGTGTAATGGATCCAGTGATTGGATTAGCTAAACTTTGTTCAATAGTTCCACGCAAAAAGTCACTATTTGCTTTTAAAAATTCCATTTCATCAAGATTTTTATCTAATTCATCCGAAATATGATTATTTGTATTAACCATGTATCCCCCGTCCCTTCTATTAATACACGTCTCTTTGATATCTTTTATCTCTTTTCATTTGTTTTAAGTATTCTTCTGCATCTGTTTCAGATAGGTTTTGCTCTTTGATTAACACATTTTTAATCGCTTGATGAACATCCTTTGCCATTTTACTTTCATCACCACATACATAAATAGTAGCGCCATTTTCAATCCATCGATTAAATTGTTCACTATTTTCTGCAATTTTATGTTGCACATACACTTTTTTATCAGTATCTCTAGAAAAAGCAACATCTAATTTTGATAAAGTTCCATCTTCAAGCCATTCTTGCCATTCCGTTTGATACAGAAAATCTGTAGTGAAGTGTTGATCTCCAAAGAATAACCATGTATTTCCTTCAAAACCTAGCTCCTCTCGTTCTTGCATATAGGATCTAAACGGTGCAACACCTGTCCCAGGACCTATCATAATCACAGGTGTTGATTCATCTTGCGGAAACTTAAAATTCGGATTTCGTTTTAAATAGATAGGAATTGTATCGCCCTCTTGTATTCTCTCTGCAAATTGTACTGAACAAACACCTGAACGTTCCCGACCGTGTGCTTGATATCTAACTGCTCCAACAGTAATGTGAACTTCATCTGGTGTTGCTTTATAACTACTAGATATTGAGTACTCTCTAGGTGGTAACTTTCTTAATAATTGATGTAAATTTTCAGGTTGTAGTTCTGTCGTTGCGAAGTCATTTAATAAGTCAATCAAATCCCTTCCCTCAACGTAGTTTTGAATCCATTCTTTATCTTGAATTTTTTCAGAAAGCTCTTCATTATCAAAAAATATCGCAGCATTTTCTATTAACGGTTTTGTTAATTTAGTAATTTCAAAATGCGATGTTAATGCCTCTTCAAGATTTAAAGTATCTCCATCCTCGTTAATTAAAACTTGTGTTTCTGGACTCCAACCTAATGTGCTAATAAGTAAGTCTACGATAGCTGGATCATTTTGAGGCAAGACAACTACGCAATCTCCCGGTTCATATTCCTCACCAAAATTATCAAGTAATAACTCAATATGTCTCGTCTCTTTGTCTGAACCTCTACCATTCAAATTAATATTGGTCAATACTTCAGCATCGTAAGGATTAGACTTACTATATTTCTTTTCTTTTGCTGATTTTATAGATTCGCTAACAACTTGTTCACTTTCAGTACCAGCTGGTGTTGAATCAATCGTATTAATAACATTGGCCATCCACTTTTCAGCGTCTTCTTCATAATCAACATCGCAATCAGTACGATGATAAAGTCTTTCTGCCCCTAATTCAGCCAAACGGTTATCAAAATCTTTACCAGTTTGACAGAAGAATTCATAGGTTTGATCTCCTAATGCTAATACTGAAAATCTCACCCCATCCAATTTTGGCGCTTTACGTCCGTGGATGTATTCATGTAATTCAACAGCGTTATCTGGTGGATCTCCTTCGCCATGTGTAGATGTGATAATAAATAAATCTTCTACTTTCTTCAAATTCTTAGGTTTAAAGTCATCCATTGATTTGAGCGTAACGTCATTTCCAATATCAGATAAACGTTGTTCAAATATTTCTGCAAGTCCCTGCGCATTACCAGACTCAGATCCATATAAAATCGTTATCGATCTAGCTTCCGGCTCAACTGAAGGTTCCTTTTCATGTAGCATCGCTTCTGTATTGTCATCTAAGTTATGTTGTTCTACAGAATCTGTAGATGTATTTGATTGTTGATTTGCCATCAGATAGCCACTTAACCATACTTGTTGGTTAGGTGATAAAGTGTGAAGCAATTCATTGATTTGTTTAGCTTGCCCTTCCGTAAAAGGACTATTGGTAACACTTAAGTTCAATCTTATCCACCTCTTATACTTTGTTATTCCGATATTTGTCATTGTTTATATATGTCTATTTTTGAAAGTTATTAATTATATCTTCAATTCTAGTATGTACCATTTGTTATTTTCAGTAAATGTAATACTCAATTGATAACTAAAATCGAAAAGACAATTCATAATATCAAAGTGCAATACAAACATTGATTACTCAAAATAATCGCTACTAAATAAAGCTATATTAACTTTTAACAAACAACCCCTTATTTCTTATCGGAATACTATGTTTTGAAATTAAAATTTTTTGACTATCTCTTATGGTTTATCAGCTACATGTAACCCGCATTCAGTCTTACTAGAATTTGACCAACGACCAGCACGTGAATCATTAGAATCAAATACGGGTGATGTACATGGAATGCAACCAATACTTGGATAATTTTGATCATGTAATTCATTATAAGGTAAGTCCTTATCACGTATATAAGACCATACTTCTTCTTCTGTCCAATAGATTAAGGGACACACTTTAATTGACTTAAATCTTTCATCTTTGTTAATGAAATTTGTATGTGCTCGTGTTGGTGATTGTGCTCGTCTAAGACCTGATATCCAAGCTACAGCACCAGATAATACGTCTTCTAGTGGTTTAATCTTGCGTATGTAGCAACATTGGTTAGGATCATTCTTCCATAAAGCAGGATTATATTTCTCACCTTGTTCCTCTAACGTAAGTTCCGGTTTTTTCATTTTAATGCGTAATTGCGGATATTTATCTTTCACCCTATCTATTAAGTCATATGTTTCTTGAAAATGTAAATCAGTGTCTAAAAATACAATTTGTGCGTCGGGTTTAATTTGAGAAATCAAGTCAATCAAAACCATACTCTCAGCACCAAAACTGCAAGAATAAACAATATCATTTTCATAAGTTTGATATGCCCATTTTAAAATCTCATAAGCGCCTTTTGTCTCATCATTAATATCTAATTCATTTATAAATGGATCGTTTTGAAAATTGTCATAAGTAATTCTTTCTATAGACATTAGCGGAGCCCCCTCTCACCTTATCAATCCATCCAAATCAACAAAACATATCAGAATTGTCAGAATAATTATGTTTAATACTTTAACTACTTTTATAACGAAAGTCAAGGTAACTCGAGAAATTATCGAAATAAAGATAAGATTAATTTAAATTTTTTGTCCTATATGCTCATAAAAAATTTAAAGAGCCTACACATATGATATGGCAGACTCTTTAATAATTTCTTTTACATTCGTTTATAGTGACTTCATTCAAAATATTACAAATGAAACAAGATTATTTTATTCTTTAATCCAAGAAGAATATAGGCATTTATTTTAATAATTGTCTTATTAATTTTTCCATTTGGTTAGGATTATCACAAGGTAAAAATCGTTTAACAATATTTCCCTGTTGATCTACTACAAATTTAGTAAAATTCCATTTAATTTGCGAACCAAATAATCCTGGTTGTTTACATTTTAATAATGTGTACAAAGGGTGTTCATGCTCTCCATTAACATTAATCTTAGCATGGATGGGGAAAGTAATACCAAACTTATATTTATATACGCGATAAATATCTTTGATTAATTCTGGCTCCTGATTATTAAAATCATTGCAAGGGAAGCTCAAAATTTCAAGACCATACTTATGATATTTTTTATAAAGCATTTCTAATTTATTAAATTGATCATTCAGAGTACAATTCGTTGCAGTATTTACGATAATGAGCACTTTCCCTTTATATCTTTTTAGTAAATAGGTAGAGCCATCATAATTCTCTACCGCAATATCATAAATACTCATTTAGATACACCTCTACATCATCGCCAATTTCAATAAATCTATAACGCCACTAGAAGCTCCAGGAAATGCAAAAATATTTTTATTTAAGTCTTGTGCAGTAAGTTTTTGATTAATGATAAAGACTAGGAGATTAACCAAATCACCAGCGTCATTACCATAAATCTCTGCTCCTACTAAACGTTTGTGACTATCTAATACAATTGACATTTCAGCCTCTGTTTCGTTTTGATACTCAAATACCATTTGTCTTCCGAATGGTATATCTTTAATCATATACGTATCATCTTTCTTAGCCTCGCTAACTGTGACACCTATTTGAGATAAACGAGGCAATGAATAAAGCACTGAAGGTATTGGTGGATACTGAATGGCATCTGTATTCAATCCAAGGATATGGGCAGCGATATAATTAGACTCAAATGTAGCTGTAGGAGTAAGTTTAGGAATCATTTTATTGATAACGTCCCCACTTGCGTATATATTTTTCACATTTGTTCTTAAATAATCGTCAACCTCAATACCTCTATCACTAAATAGTATACCCACTTTTTCCAAACCTATTTGCTGAACATTAGGCTTTCTACCGGTTGCATCCAGTACATAATCTGTTTCAATCATCTTTCCAGACTCAGTTTCTACTATAAAACGTTGTGCATTCGGTTTAACTGACTTGGTATTCTCACTAAAGTAAAATTTAACACCTTCATCTTTTAACTTTTGAATTAATTTATTGACGTGTGATTCGTTAAACCCTTCAAGTGCATGATTTGTATGATGAACCACATTAACCTCTACACCAGATTTGATCATGATAGAAGCGAATTCAATACTGATAATACCTGCTCCAATAAAAGTGATACTATCCGGTAAAGATTGCATTGATAAAAATTCCCGACTATCATGCGTATATTCTTTACCCTCAATATCTAATTGATGACTATGTTGTCCAGTTGCTATAACAATATAATCTGATTGTAAAGTTGTATTATTTACCTCTATTGTATGAGCATCTACAAGTTTACCTTTCCCCATTATTACATCAATTCCCTGTTGTTCAAACATCGATGTGAGGGTTTCAGACATAGGATTAATGACTTGTTCTTTGTAATGCATTAAATTCTTCCAATTCACTTCTAAATTGTGACTATCAATAATATTAGGATATTGTTTGGCTTCTTCAAGCACTTCATAAGGTCCCTCTAATAAAATTTTCGCATTACAACCATAGTTAGTACATGTACCGGCGATGGTATCTTTTTCAACTACAACTACTTGCTTACCACTTTGCTTTAATGTTAACGCAGCATGCCAAGCTGCATGACCACTTCCTAAAAATACTACATCATATTGTTTCATTAACACTCATCCTTTCTTATTTTTCTATGAGATGTTTTAATGTTTGCTCTAGTTCTTCAAACACATATTTCGTTTCATCATACTCAGTCGTATCAAATTCTTGTGGTAAGCAACTTGAAATTGCTTCAAAAACAGCTTCTTGTTGTTGTTGCCCATTGTCAGTTAACGTAATTATCAACTGTCGTTTATCAGATTGTTGACGTTCTCTTTTAACCCAGCCAGATTGCTCAAGTCTTTTTAGTAAGGGGGTTAAAGTATTACTAGATAAATCCAAATGTCTACCAATTGAATTTAATGTTTGAGGATTCTCTTCCCATAACGTCAGTAATACTAAATACTGAGAATAAGTTATACCAAACTGTTTTAACTTTTTCTCATAAAATTGAGCAAATAAACGACTTACATTATATGCTGAAAAACAAAGCTGATTCGCTAACCTCATTTGTTCTTGTTTCACATCTCCACCTCTTTTCAATCGTGCGCGATTGATTATAGTATAAAATGACTCGCATATATTCATAATATATATGCTCACAATTAAAATTTTCTCATTAAACCATCAACTATAAAGTTAAAGCGACTTGGAATAATACTATATCCAATCTACCCTGACCACTAATCATAGAAAAAGCCCAAGACACTCTGTGAGGTCTTAGGCTTTCCATAAGCGTTATATTTAAATTTGATTTACATTTTCAATGACAGTAACATATCCATTTTTAACATTAGCTAACACAGAGAAGTCATTATCTTTGTTACTATCATAAATGAGTTGGCTTGAATTTCTATCATCCGGTTCATTATACATACTTAAAAATTGATCTTCTGAAATATGATTAGGTGCTACACCTACGCTAACAACTTCATTATCATCGTAGGCTACAGCTAAATCACCATATTTTTCGTAACTCCACTTCAAACTTTCTACAGAACCATTGGATGTTCCAAATTTATCTTCAACTTCTTCACGTGTCATTCCATTATAAACACCTCTATATCCACTTGTTGAAGCTGACTTCATATAACCTTGATCAAAGTCATCACTAAAAACATCAATGCTTGGACCAGTGGATTGATCCCTATTTTGACCACTTTCATTTGATTGCTGAGACTGTGTTGTTTGATGACTTTGCTCATCACTAATATAATGATTGTAAGTATAGTACGCACCATACAATAGCGCTGCTATCAACAAGACAAATATAATTGATAATACAATTAGCCAACCAGTATGTTTTTGTTCTTTATAAAATGTTGAATCCTGATGTTGTCTTTCCTCACAAGAAATATACGATTGCTGTTCACGCATATGTTCAATTTGATTTTCACTTTTTCTTTGTGTCGATGTCTTTAAATGTTTTCCACATTTATTACAAAATGACTGTTCCTTTTTTATCGGATTTCCACAATGAGGGCAGAATTTCATTTATATCACCTTTCCTCTAAACGATTGTATTCATCACGCAACTGATTCACCTGAGTTAGCCCTGCTTTCATAAGTATAAATATAAATAGCCATGCAATCATAATTAATAAGATATATTTTAAATAACCACTACTTAAAAGTGTTATTTCCGTATCCCATATTCCGTGTAATGTCACTGCCACAAAAAAGAAAAATATAAAACGTTTATCGATGATATTCGCCCATTCGAAATGCTTTGTTTCTTTCACTATTACTGCCGCAGCACCAACAATAGCTGCCCAAACGAGGTGACTACCTAAAGCTGTCCAACCTCTTTGTATAGTGATTTCAGTAATATTATTAACTCCATCAAATAAATTAAATCCAAACCTAAAGATATAACCAGCTGATTCAAACACCGCGAACCCTGCACCAACAGCAGCACCGATAAGTAATCCATTGAGTATTTTATTTGTTTTTAAATAATTAATAAATAAAATAACAACAGTTGCTTTTCCAAGCTCTTCAACAAATCCTACTATGAACGCATCTGTTATAGTCATAATTCCATAATATTGCGATTCAGTACTAAATGTAACAAATTGATATAAAATCATTGTACTAATGAGTGATAATACACCACCAATAAAGAACATCCTCATTACATCAAAGATACTAATGTTTTTAAATGCATTAGATTCGAAGAAGAAGATTAATCCTGAAATAGGAACTAATAGTGCGCCAATAAATATCATACCTGGTATGGCATTGGCATTACCAAATATATTTGTTAATATCCATAACGCTAGGAAAGTGATACCTAAAGCTAAAAATACACGTGAGAACACCCAAGGTCTTCCCCACTCCTCGGAAACTTCATTAATATGTGGCGTCGTACGTTTTGTTCCAGCAATAAATACATCATCCGCTTCATCTTTGGTGTGAGATTTAAACACCTCAGAAAACATGTCACGCAAATTTAATTTTAAACTTTCATCATTCCCTGCTAGCCTACCTATTGATTTCGTTGTGTTATTAAATAGATGCTTGGCTTCTTCTGTCAATCGAATATGATCTGCAGTTTCATTTTCAATTTCAGGTTTTGTATTTGAATATGTATGTGATGCTATGTTGTCATTTGAATTTGATAATGTTTGCTGAAGAGAATGACCACAATTGATACAAAACTTATCATCGACATTTACTACTTTGTGACACTTTGGACATTGTCTATCTTGACTATTAAAATTATGTTCAGTTTTTGTCTTTGGATTATCGAACACACTCTGCCCACAATTAACACAAAATTTATCATCCTTCTCTAAATGTGCCCCACAATTAGAACAAATCAATTCAATCCCTACTTTCAAGTTATCTCTATAAAAAAGTTGTTATCAATATTTTAAATTAATTCTCATAAAATCGCTATATTCTATGACAGATAAACTGTTAAATTTCGTATTGCAAAAATAAAATGTCGATAAAAGCGACTGCTTTTATCGACGTTGTTCTTCGTATCTTACACGCTGACGATATCCATATGTGCTTTCTTTAATGAGTTCATCATTAAGTAAACCAGCACCTATTGCACCTGCAACTGTCGAAATTGAAGCTGCAAACCATGGAATACTTAAATATAAATCAATGCCTGCAGGACCTTTTAATCCAACTTGCTGACCTAAAAATCCTGATGGCAATAATACGATTTCAGCAATTAAGAATAGTAAATAAAGAATAATATAATAAATTATAATGGCAAAAATCAATGTCATTATTGTTGTAAGATTGTATAACCAAGTAATACGCTTATGGTTGCTTTTATTAACTGGTTCCCATAAATCATGTGACATCATTATCCATATTAGCATTCCAATAATCGCAATAATTGAAATTCCAAATAAACGCCACATTGAAAAGTTATAAGCCATTTGCCACATCGTTGTAAATACAAGTCCAAATGCACCTGTAGTAAATGCAATAGCTACTATATTACTTAAACTTGCCATCATATTTAATGGATTATTCGCAAATGTCATTCCACTAACAAGGCGAAACATGCCTCTAGAACGTGAACTTGATAAATATCTTAAGTGATAAGAGTCTGTTTCTTTCATATATATTGTTTCTTTGTCTATTTTAGAGAGCGGAAATTGTTTTTTTACTGAATTTTCTATTTGATTATTATTATCATAATTACGACTTTCTTGTTCAGCTTCATTTAATTCTTGAATAATATTATAAATCGCATGCTTGAAACGTTTTTTTACTGGACGCCAGCCAAATGCCGGATATGAGAATATAGCTGCACCATTTTCCATATTAATATCTAATGCCATCACTTGTTTGTCAGCAAACATCGGTAAATCTGTAATTGCTATCACATAATCCCATTGTCTCTTATCGTGATAATCGGCTACTTTCTCAAAAATTTCATCTACAGATTCAGCAAAACCAGTAAGCGGATCAGTAACTAAATCAAAAATCCATTCTTGCTGATGATCATAATGCGTAGATAACATTTTAGGCATTTCTTGTATGAGATTTTCTGCAAGGCGTTCAGTAACACCTGGAGCGACGACTAGACCCACAGTTTTTTGATTTGTCATGCGTCATCCTCCTCTCTATGTCCTTGTTTTTTACCTTCATATTGTTCATTATTTTCATCTTTACTTGAAGTTTGTTGTTCGACATTTTGTTGTGATACATCACGAGAAGTTTCTTGTTCTTTTTGTTCTTGCTCAGCTTCTTTATAACGATGATATTGTCTATAAGAATAAGTAATACGACGTATTTTCTCTTCATTTTCAACAGTTGATCCCATAGCTCCAGCTAAAAGTCCTAATGATGATACAAACCAAATCAATCTCATATAATTTGAGAACGTAAATTGTGATTGGGCACTCGTCCAACTATTAAATAATTCCACAGGGACAAAGAGTGTAATACTGATGATTAACAATAAATATAAAATGACATAATTTATGAGTGTAATCAAACTTAGTGTAACAAGTGTGGTTGAATTATAAATATATCGATATACACGCTGAGATTTAGCAGTTTTCTTTTCAATCAATTGATGCGCATAGAATAGCCATCCAGCCATCCCAAGTATAGCAATCACCATCAATATGATAAGTCGAAGCGGTGAATAAATCACGCTTAATTCCCATGGCATTGAAAATATTGAGACATAAGTTCCTGTTGCAAAGGCAACTGAAATGATTTTCTTAAAATTAAAGATGTTTTTCCAAGGCTGATTTGCTCGTGTCAGTCCACCAATTAACTGAATCCAACTTATGATAAATAAAATATTAATATATCGTTGTTTTGATGTGGCGTCTTCGTCAGGTTCTACAGCCTTCACGCGTACAAAAGGATGTGGCGCATTTTTGTCTTTCGGTTGATTATAATATAATTGTTCAATCAATGAAGTCATCGTTTTAACTAGCTTGCGCTTCAAATCAATAAAACCTAGTGACGGTAATGATAGCATTGCAACATGTTTGTCACTATTAAAATCGCTGACAACCACTTTATTATCTGAAATACTAGGCAAATCTGTCAGACAAACAACGTAATCCCACTGATGTTCCTCTTTAATTTGTGCTGCTTTTTCAACACTTTCATGTACATCCTCTGCAGATCCTATCATGAGATCGACTTTGATGTCGAAATTCCATTGACTATGTTTAGTACGCTTTGACAATAACTGTTTAACATTTGGAATTATTTTTTTTGCATGTTGATGTGCTATACCTGGCGAAGGTATAATTCCGACTGTTTGCATCGTCGTTGTCCCTCCTTTCTAATTTTTAAATCAACTTTATTCATAGTTAAAGTGCACGTGATCACGCTGATAAACGTCCTTAACGTACACTTTTATTTTCTTACTCATTAAGTTTTAATTGTAACATTTATTTTGCCAACACGAGTGGTGAGAAGATAATATAACTTACTACTACTAAAGCAAGAACAATAATACCTGCAACGTAACGATATTTCCATGGCGTCATATCTACTTTCGGTTGGTGCGTGCTTAAATCAAACTCACTAGATAGTTTAACTTTGTTAAAAATCAAAATAATAATTAAATCTACAAAGAATAATACACTAAATGTGTATAGATAATTAATTTCTGTAAATACAAAGCTGATTATAGCGTATAAAATTATATGTGTGAAGAGTGTCACTTTAGCGCCCAATTTAGATGTGCGTTTAGAAAAGAAAGCGATTAAAATTAAAGCTAGCACTGGCATACTATACACACCATTAAACTGTTGAACTACTGCATAAAGACCACTAGGGAATAATGAGATGACTGGTGCAAGTGCTACAACAATAACTCCAATGACTACAGTAGCAATATGGCCTACTCGAGCAATATGTTTATCTGATTTATTTTTTCCAAAAATAGGTTTATAGAAATCGAGTGTTAATAGTGTAGTTGTACTATTCAATGAGCCAACAAATGAGCTCAATATTGCACCAAAAATAACCGCACCAAATAAGCCGAATGCCCATTCTGGTAATACTGAAGTTACAAGTGCAGGGTAAGCGTTATCTGATTTATCAAGACTACCATTAAAATAGTTAAATGCTACTACGCCTGGTAAGACTGTAAATAAAGGTCCGAACACTTTAAATAAGCTTAAATATATTGCACCTTTTTGAGATTCTTTTAAATTTTTAGCTGCGAGTGCTTTTTGAACTATCATCTGGTTTGCGCACCAGAAGAATAAATTGTTAAAAAACATACCGAAGAATAGGGTTGGCCAAGGTACAACATCCGAGTCCACCTTACCAAAACCATTCAATTTCTCAGGCGTGTCTTGCACGATTTTGTCGAAACCATGTAGGAAGTTGCCATCTCCTAATTGACCTAGACCTAATATTGTAATCGCAAGTCCAGCTATAATTAAAGCCATGCCATAAATCGAATCACTAAAAGCACTTAACGATAAACCACCTATAAATAAGTAAATAATGCCAATTATACCAATAATAGATGAAATAATAATGACAGCAGTTGAACTACTTACACCTAAGTATTCATCAACTTTAAACATTTTATTGAACACTAGGGAACCAGAATACAATACTACAGGCAAGAAAGATACGACATAGGTAAAGATAAATAAAATGGAGACAAAACGTTTAGTAAATGTATCATAACGTAATTCCAAAAACTCAGAAATTGTATTAACACCGTATTTTAGATATTTAGGAAGAAAGACCCAGGCCAACAATACAACTGCTACGGCAGCCGTAACCTCCCAAGCCATTACTTCCATTCCTTGTGCATAGCTTTGACCATTTTGCCCAACAATTTGTTCTGTCGACAAATTGGTCATGATAATTGTAGAGGCAACTGTAAATCCAGTAAGGCTATTTCCTCCCATAAAATAACCATCTGAACTATTCGTTTTAATTTTTCTTGATTGCAAATAGGCATAAAAAGAAATGCCACATACGACCATAATAAATAAAATAATCGATATCCAATTCATTTAATATGTTCCTCCTTTTCACTTTAGTCGATTGGATATAATTAAAATGAATCCTAAAAAACAATGATAGTGACTTATACGTAAAACAATGAATTTATCTACATCAACTTAACAACATATTATTGTAAAGTGATAAATATTTCATATGTGAATTGCGTTTGTCATTTCGTGCACAACTCATATATAGACAGAAATATAAATTTTAAAACTTCTTTTTTGTTTTTAAATTGAATTGTGCACTTTAGAACATTTTGTAATAGCGACATTTTTTCAATATAATTTTTTAAAGTATCCTCGCACTAAATTTAACTATAGAAATCACTTTATCATTTTAAAATAATAATTAAATTTTTATACTAAAAAAGCGAGACCGATTCTTTTCAGATTCGTCGTCTCGCTCCCTTACAACTGACTATGATTCGAAACAGTCAGCAACAAGCATTTTTCAATTCATTTATTTATAATAAAAGTTTCAAACATTAAAACATATGATATAAGTATCCAACCTTTAATACATTTGTACTATTTGTATGGTTGATTATCATGATTATGGTTTTCTCGTTTATTTTGATCATTCAATGCGTGATCATGATGAGATGTTGATGGTTGACCAATATGTGGTTCATTCATATTATATTGTTGTTGTTCACGTTTCTTTTCTTCTGGCACAACATGTGAATGTATGTCATTACTATATTGAGAATTGATTTGGTCATTTTGTATTTGTGGTTTACGTACTAAAAGCATGATACCTGCTATTAACCATAAGGCACCAGCAATAAAACTTAAAAAGAGACCAATGATTCCTGTAATAACAAGTAATATTCCTGATACTTTTGCATTTTTGCCAATTAAAATAGCGGCAACTATTGATACAATTAATAAAATGAGAAGTATAATAATTAAGACAACACCTAAACCTAACATCAAGTTATAAGTTTGGTATGCTAAATCATATTCCCCCGGATTTTCTTCTATAAATCCTTGAATCATCCCATTTTTAAAATCACTTGTTTGTGTCATTATGAAAAATATGCCTATTAAAAATACATACAACAGATGTAATCCATTGCCAATCCATGAAAGTATTAATTCACCTTTACGTTGTATCATTCTTGTTCCTCCTTTTCACCTATTCATTTAATTCCCTAATTTTTTTAAACATATGCATTAAATTAGATATATTGTAATTTATCTTTCTTAAAATATATAAATATTAATGCTTATCATTTATCATCGTATAATAAATTCTAGAAGTAATCCAGTACATCATTGAATAAAAAATAATAAATACAACTATCACACCTACGTAACTAGTAGCATACAGTCCCAAATCATATTGACCAACGATTCCTAATACAGAGTATATGATACGAAAAGCAGCTAGCGTATGTATAATTGCAACAATTACAGGAATAAGAAATACCCATATTACTTGTTTATTAATTGTTTTTTTGATTAAAATTTCATCTAATCCTAGTTGTTTCATCGTTATATATGCATCTCTATCTTCATGTCCTTCTGAAACTTGTTTATAATACATCATAAGAAATATACCTATTAATAAAACTAGAGATACAACACTTCCTACAAAAATTAAACTTGAGTTGACTTGTTTCCACATCAATAGGTTTTGTTTTTTCACTTGAAATTCAATATCGTGTTGAACACCTATTTTCTTAATACGATGATTCAACTTATCCTTTTCTTTTAATACATTAAATTCAACCGCAGTTTGGACTTGATTAGGAGTGATGATTAAATTTTCATCATTGTGATTACGATATTCATTAACAATACGATCCATCAGTTGTTGTTGATTCACAATTAAAGTTATACCATCTGCATAGAGTAAGTTATCTATATTTGTCGACTCAATATATTTAACTCTGTATGTTTTCCCGAATATATTGAGCGTTTTCATTTTTTTAAATAATGACACACTTGTACTTATTGCAATTTCATCATCATCTAATTTTATTTTTTTATTGTTTTTATTATAATCACTTTTATTATATATAGAAATAAAAGAGTTGAATTTTTGCTTATTTCCAAAATTAAATAAACCACTCGATACAGTTTGTCTTTTTAGCTTTTTATGTTTTAAGCCTCCCTGCAATTCCGCTCCAACCATACCTCGTGCATAGATTTTAAATTGACCAGTTGGAACTTCTTGGCGAATATCTTTTTTTAAATTTTCTATCTTACGTTGAATTTTGCTATCTTTATGAAAATCACCAATATAATAACCTGCGTAATCATTTTTAAATGCAAATTCAAACCTATGATCCATATTTCTATAAGTTGAGACTGTCATACTTAACGTAACAATCAGAAATGTACACATAAATGAAATCGTAGCTAAACCAATCGCACTAGATTTTACGCGTGATTTGAGTCCTGCAATAAAGAAAAAATGATTGGGTTTATAATAATAATGATCTAATTTTTGTAACATTTCTAAAACTATTGATCCTAAGCTAACAAAGAGCAAATAGGTACCGATAAGCGTTGACAAAATCGCAAAAAATATAATCCCCAAGGAACCGATAGCCGTGTTAGGTTTTATAGCTAAATAATAGCCAATCCCTATAAAAATTAATCCTAAAATTAAAAATATTATTAACCGTACACGTGACTTTTCATGCGTCTTACTTTTATTTTTAATCAATAACTGTAAGGAGTTTTTAAATGATATTTTAAAATTGTTAATAACAAACAATATGATCATCAAACTGAGTAGCATGGTTAATGTGATTTTCATTGACAAAACATCAAATGGATAATCTGACAACTGAGGTTGATGCGTATTAACTATTTTATTAAATAACATAAAAAAGAGCTCACCAAATAAGTAACCTCCAACAATGCTCAAGATTGCAGATATAATAAATTGAATGAAAAGTTCAATCAAGATGATGAGTCTTAGATGTTTTTTCTCCATACCAAGAGCCATATTTAAGGCAAATTCCTTTTTCCTATGATTCATAACAAAGTGATTTGCATAAATTAAAAATATGAATAATAACATCGTCATAAACACTATTCCAATAATCGCAGATATTTTTAATTCAGGATGATGCTCATTAAAGTAAATGTTGGTTGTTAACGATAACAATATGTATTCAATACCGAATAAAATACTTATTACGCTAATAAATGGAACAATGATATGACGTTGATTAACAAAATTTTGTTTAATCATTTTCCACAAAATCTTGAAAGTCATATTAGTCACCTACTCCATTCAATATGGCCAAACTATCGGCAATACGCTTTTGATAATCTGTTTGCGATTCTTCACCACGATAAATCTCATGATACAAACGACCATCTTTGATGAAGATGACACGGTTCGCATATGACGCGTCAATATTTGAATGTGTCACCATTAATATAATTTGATGCTTTTGATTAATTTTTCGAAATAAACACATAAGGTTTTTAGAGGTTTTTGAATCAAGTGCACCAGTGGGTTCATCAGCTAATAATAATTTAGGTCGTGCTATCAACGCACGGGCTATAGCTATCCGTTGTTTTTGTCCCCCAGATATTTCAGACGGATATTTTTCAAGCAAGTCTTCAATTCCTAATTGTTCACTTATTTCCATTAAGCGTTTTTGCATTATTTTCGGACGTTCATTTGCAAGTACAAGAGGCATCAAAATATTATCTTTGTTCGACATCGTATTCAACACATTAAAATCTTGAAACACAAATCCCATCATTTCTCTGCGAAAGCGTGCAATGTCTTTATTCTTCAATTGATTAAGCGGCAACCCGTCTAACTTTATTAATCCTTCAGTTGTACGATCAAAAGTAGCAATTAAATTGAGTAATGTAGATTTACCTGAACCTGACTCGCCCATGATTGCTACAAATTCATTTTCATCAATTTCAAGGTTCATTTGATTTAAAGCCATTGTCGTGTTCATACCTCTGCCATAGACTTTTTTTACATTTTTAACCTCTAATAACACTATGCAAACTCCTTTCTACCCTTCTACTACATCATAAAATAAAAAGAATGCCAATAACATTCATGAAATCTTACAAATATCATTGGCAAACTTACAATTTTGAAAGTTTATTATTTTTCTTTAGTAAAATGTATAAAAAATACTGTCCCATGATTCAACTCTGATTGTACAGTTACTTGTATATTTAAATGATTTGCAATGTGTTGCACTATAAATAGACCTATACCAGTTGATTGTTCATTCAATCTACCGTTAAATCCTGAGTATCCTTTATCAAAAATTTTAGGAATATCTGCTTTACTAATCCCAATACCATTATCTTTAATCTGTAGAGTTTGATTGGCAACATCAAAATCTATCCAAATATCTTTACCTTTAGCATATTTTAAAGCATTATTTAAAAGTTGCTCTATCATTATAGAAGCCCATTGTGCATCGGTTAAAATAATGTCCTCACTTTTTTCATAATGGATTTGCGTCTTTTGTTCAATAAACTGAATTCTATATTTTAAAATCAACGGGCGAATCAAATCATCAACTGTCACTTTGGTAATTGTCATATCTGACTCTTCATTTAATAATTTTAAATAACTTAATGCGAGACTTGTATAATTATCAATGTGCACAATTTCTTGTCGAACACGATTAACTACATTCTCCTCGTTTCTCTCCAAAAGTAATTGTGAGGCAGTGATAGGTGTTTTAATTTGATGTACCCATGTTAAAAAATAACTTTCAACATCGTTACGATATTCAATTTGCTGATTCTTAACATGTGCTAACTCATGTTCTAAATATGCTACTTTATCTTTAAGATGTTCATTCTTTTTAAAACTTAAATACTTTATCCACCAACGTACACACATCAATAGTAATATGATACTGATTGCTAGTACGTATGCATCAAAAGGTAAAGAAAACACATAAAATATAAGTGCAAAAAATAATAGAATTATTAAAATAATTGAAATCTCATTACGAATCGATTGAATATATGCAAACTTCATATGTCTCAAACCCTGTATCCTACATTTTTCTTTGTCTCAATTAAATCATCGACACCGATAGAAAGTAATTTTTTTCGTAATCGTGTCATATTTACTGCGAGCGTATTATCATCAATAAAATTCTCAGACTCCCAACACTTCTCAATTAAAGCTGTACGACTTACATATTTATTTTCATTTTGAAATAACAATTTTAATATCTGTAGCTCTGTTAAGGAAAGTTGAACATGTTCATTATCCTTGCTAAGCTTGGCCTCATCAACAATTAGTTTACAACCTTTAACAGCTATTTCATCACGAGCTATTGATAAATCATAAGTGCGACGCAATAGTGCCTGAATTTTAGCTACTGTTAAAGACAAGTTAAATGGTTTCTCGATAAAATCATCGCCACCCATTTGGATAGCCAGAATTTGATCCATATTATCTGTTCTTGAACTAATAAACATAATAGGCACATGAGATACTTTTCGCATTTCTTGGCACCAATGGAAGCCATTAAGTGTTGGTAGATTGATATCTAATAATACGAGTTGTGGTTCTACTCGGCGAAAATCTTCCATTATCTTTTCAAAATTATCAACCACATGCACCTCATAATTCCATTTAGATAGCTCATTAGCTAAACTTTCAGCAATCACTAAATCGTCTTCTACAATGAAAATCTTCATATATGTTCACCTTTCACTATCTTTTCACTCTTATTTATCATCATTTGAATTTTTATTTTGTTGTTGTTCTTTGTCGATATAATCATGTTGTTGCTGATCTACATGATTCGAATTTTGTTCTTTTGAATTTTTCTTTCTACGTTTTTCTTCTAATACGCTTAGTACAATAAACAAAATAATTAATATTGGAGATAACATTACAAATATCATTGTCTCACCTTCTCTTAGGGTCTCTAGCTCCCAATAATTATGATACCTATTATAGATTATTTTACATGTTTATTAATAGGAAATACATTGTCATGATGCTATTATTTTAACAATATTATAACTTTGAGAGATATAAACGAACATCGAATATAGAGTCATACATTTTATTTAAGTGATAAAATTTTATAATATGTAAAAATAATATTACTTTACATTATATTTACTAAAAACTAACTCTCAGTCAAAGTTTGTCTTCTATACTTAAATTATCATACATATTGGGAGGCAATTTATTTATGAAATTTATGAACAAAATGGGTAAGACGACGCTTGCTTCATCAATCGTAGCAGCATCCGTTTTAAGTACGGTAAACGTATCATATGCTTCAGGTAGCTCAGAACAAAGTGCTCAAACTAAGCAAACACAAAACGATGCCATTGCTTTCGGCAACACAAAAAATCCAAAAAATGTCATCTTCATGGTTGGCGATGGTATGGGACCTTCTTTTAACACTGCATATCGTTATTATAAAAATAAGCCTGGTGCTAAGAAAATGACTCCAACTGCATTCGATAAATATCTAAAAGGAACAAATCGTACTTATTCTAATGATCCTAAAGAAAATGTTACAGACTCTGCTGCTGGAGGAACAGCTTTTAGTACCGGTCACAAAACATATAACGGTGCGATTAGTGTTGATACAAATAAAAAACCAATTAAATCTGTGCTAGAACAAGCTAAAGAACAAGGAAAATCAACTGGTTTAGTAACTACTGCTGAACTTACTGATGCAACACCTGCTGTATATGCTGCTCATGTAGATTCACGCGACAAAAAAGATGAAATTGCACAGCAATTTTATAATGATAAAATAAATGGTAAACATAAAGTCGATGTGATGTTAGGTGGCGGTGCAAAATACTTCGGTAAAGAAAATAAAAATTTAGCGAAAAAATTCAAAAAAGATGGTTATGATATCGTTTCTAATAAAGATGAATTAAATCAATCACAAAGCAAGCAAGTTTTAGGTACTTTCTCAGAAAAAGATATGCCATTACAAATAGATGCACCTCAATCTAATCCGTTGCTAGTAGACATGCAAAACAGTGCACTAAATAAATTAAGTAAAAATAATAAAGGATTCTTTTTAATGGTTGAGGGTGCTTCAATTGATAAAGCTGCCCACCCTAATGATATCACTGGTGTGATGTCTGAAATGTCTGGTTTCGAAACTGCTTTTGATAATGCTATTAATTATGCAAAGACACATAAAGATACACTTGTTGTAGCAACTGCAGACCACTCAACTGGCGGTCTATCAACCGCAAAAGGTAAAGATTATAAATGGAATCCAGAGGCTATTCACAAGATGAAACATTCTGGAATGTATATGACAAAACAAATCGCTGATGGAAAAGATCCTGAAAAAGTAATTAAAGATGGATACGGCATTGATTTCCCAAATAAACAACTCGATAAAGTCAAAAAAGCAGCAGACGAGCTTCACAAATTACAAAAAGAAGGTAAAGATGACAAAGACGAAAAAGTTGTAGAACAAACAACAAAATTACAAAATGCAATTCAAAAACCAATTAACGATGCTTCACACACAGGTTGGACAACCAATGGCCATACAGGTGTAGATGTTAACACATATGCATATGGGCCAGGTTCTAACAAATTCAAAGGGAATATGGAAAATACCCAAAGCGCTAAAAACTTATTTGACTTTTTCGGAAACAATGTAACATCAAATCAAAATTAATTATAAAGTTTAAATTTAATATAATAAGAAAGGGACAGTCGTCGTCATTACCACTGTCCCTTTATCATGTAAATGATATATTTTATACACATAAGATGTAATAACAATTAAATATAAAATGCTTATAATTCTGCATTCGACATTGTGTTCTTTTTGATTTGATGCTTTTTAAAAAGTTGGAACCCTACTGCGCTTCCAATAACGAACGCTGATGCTACTGTTACTCCAATAGTTACACGATTAGACATATATGTTTCATCTTTCACATTTTTTTGTTGCGCTAAACGTGCCATTTTATTTTTAAAAATATTCATAACAGTCTTGTGTGCTTTAGCTTGAGTTAGTTTATATACTACCCAAGGTAATGTAGGTTCATATTCTTGTAAAGCAATAATACCCTCATTGGTGTTTCTTATTCTTCGGAATTCAAAGCGTGCATTTCCACCATCATTTGAATGTGCTAAATCGCCACCCACAATATTATATACCACCATATCTTCTGTAGAGTCAGCTTCATCACGTTCCATTTTTAAAATAAATTTATTAATGAAGGGCAAATTCATATTAAATTCTCGTTCATTTATCGTACCTTTAACGAGATGTAGTGTGATATTATTGATGAATTTTGCATATTCTTTAGTCACATCTTTAATCGAATAACCTTCCGGAATTTTAAACCGTGTAATGGCTCGTACATCTTTAATTTCTTGATGCATACGCCCAAATGATTGAGAATTTTTCGAATCCGACTTTTTCTTAGAAGTCTTTTGTTCTTCTCTTAGTGCTCTTTTCACACTATCTTCAAAGGTGATATTTCCTACGGACAAGTTAGACACAACGCGTTTTCGATGTGGTACCATATCGTGAGTTAAACTATTCATTAATGGATATACCATTTCTTTCGGTACATTTGAAATCAGTTGTACCCAATACCGACTTACGATAATGGGTATAATAGGTAAATCAAGCATAGGCAGTCGCTTATCAAGTACGTTAGCTGTGCGCTGTATCAGCGTTTTATAATTCATCACTTCAGGACCTGTGATATCAATTGCTTCGTTATCTTTGGGTGTTCGATTCACCAATGCTGCTAAACCATCTATCACATCGTCAATGGCAACAGGTGCAATTTTATTGTAAGCCCAACTAGGCAAAACCATTGCTGGCAATCTCTTAACTAGTCGTTTAAGAATTGGATAAGAACTTCCTTTTGCACCAATAATTAAACCTGCACGTAATGTGCTAACTGGTATACCGTAATCACCAAGAATTTTTTCACATTCAAGTCGACTTCTTAAATGTGCAGATAGCTCATCATTTTCTGGTATTAAACCACTCATGTAGACAATATGCTTAACACCCTGCTTTTGCGCCGCACGCGCAAAATTATCTGCTAACAATGCATCCATATCTTCAAAGCTAGCCTGCGTTAATTTTGCTGATGGCATCATAGAGTGTACTAAATATATCGCTGTATCTACATCTTTCATTACTTTTGTAATTTCGTCCAAATCAAATAAGTCTGCTGACTTCCACGTGACATTTTCTTCATCCGTTTTATTATGAGTATTTCTGGATATAGCTATCACTTCATGATCTTTTTTTAATTTATTCTTGAGATGGCTACCAATATAACCTGATGCACCAGTTAGTAAAATTTTAGACATGCACTCCCCCCTAGAATGTGTTTTAATGTTCTATAAAAATAGTTAGATTGTATACTTATTAAATTTGTATTGGTTATCATTGCTATATGTTAAATGTTTACCCAAAAATATGAAACTGAGACAAGAGTCACATGATTCTTGTCTCAAAGTACCCATAATTATATTATTTCCCGGTAAATAACAACTTTCTTTAAGAAATCTGTTGTTTGCAGTTTGATGAACTTGGATATTCTGGTTCCCCAAGAATTTCGGCCATTAACTTTTCACTGCTTTTCGAACTATCTTGTTTCATCAAACGATGAACCACTTTTGAATAATTTATATAATCAGTGCTACAAATTTGTTTAGCTAACATGCGTTCATTTAAAGAGGCTTTAAGAAAATCACCCACTTCAAACAAATCAAAATAAAAACCAACACTTTGTTTATATTGTTGCTCGTCTTCTTGAAGAATAAAGACTGGCTTGTTTAAATGTATATAGTCAAAAATGGTCGACGAGTAATCTGTAATCATACATTCACTCAGAATATACAGTTCTTGAATATCAACAAGTTCATTGAAATAACAGTGAATTCGATTATCTATTTGATTATATCTGGTTCTTAAATGACTTTCATTAGGATGAAGTTTCACAATAATCTCATAATTCTCTGGTAAATATTTAAGTAAATCTTTTAAATTAATCTGAGTGACTTCTTTTCTTTGATTTTCCCTCCAAGTGGGACAATATAATATATATTTTTTATCATCATCTATCTTATACATATATTTAAGCTGTAACTGCTGGCGCTCTTGTAAATTATTATTATTTATTAAATATTCATTCTTAGGTGCGCCGTATTCTAGAACTTTAAGATTTGGATTTTTATTTAGCATAAAAGCAGATTCCAACAACGTCGTATTAATATCTGATGATGTCAAAATGTAATCCCATTTTTTCATGCGTGGTATGAATGCCTCTAGTTGTTGTTGTCTTTCATGTTGTTCATTTAAATCATTAACCATTTTCTTTAATGGAAAACCGTGCCATGTTTGAATAAATATCTGATCTGAAGACTTGTACACTTTATCCCACGAGTTACCATTGATAAAAACATACTTACACTTTCTAAACGTTTTAATATATTTCTCGCTTCCAAATCGAACAGGTGTAAAACCGTAACGTTTGATTTCCATATCAACAAGTGAATTGGTTGAACTCACATATATTTTTTTATGATCATACTGTCTCTTAATAGCAAGAGCAATATATTTAGGATCTCCACTAAAATTCTTGCCATGGAAAGACTCTATAAATATTGAATCGTCGTCTACAGGTATTTGATTTAAATTTTTGATATAGCTCATATGCGTTCTTTTTTCATAGTACGTTTTACATTTATTAAATAAATATTTATTTTTTCTAATTAAATTCATCCAACGACTCTCTTTTAAACGACTTGCTATATCTATTTGTTTTTCACTACCGAGATGTCGATGAATTTTCTTCACTTTTACATGTTGAGATGAAGAGAAAGTTTCAACATTATTTAAAAATTCCTGTCCATAATTAATGCATTTAAACGTACTTTTCAACTGTCGATAATCTTTTTGTCGATCACAGTGACTATATTTATAGTTTAGAAAGTCTTTAATTATTTTACTATCTTTAATCATATCTTTGGTTAAAAAACGTATCGCTTCATATGGTGCATAGATATCCTTTAACACGTTATCATCACCATAGTAAACTAGAGCTTTATTACCCTGTGCAATCGTTTCTAATATAGAATAGCCGAGCGTTTCATATGGCGAACTAGATACATAAATATAACTCTGTGGTTCTTTTTCATTAATATGAATATAATCATTAAGATGATAGTAATTTATCAAATTTTTGTAAAGCATTTCTGAAGGACCATATCCTATTAAATAAAGTTGAGCATCATCAACAATTTGGTTTTTAATGATGTAATTAAACAATTTAATAATATATGAAATATCTTTAACTTCATCCTCAAAACGTGCTTTAATTAAAAAATTTCGTTTAGTATTTATCGGCTCTGATTTTAAATCGATATGTTGTGCATTTACGTATTGATTAAAAACCCGATGATAGTCATATTTAGCTATAAATTCATTTTTAATTCTAGCTGTACTCACTCGAACACAATCAATACAGTCTAATGCTAAATCTATATTCTCATTAATATATTCCAATGGACCATGTATTTCACCAACAATCTTAATCTTGCTATTTAATTTTTTAACTAGATATGCATGATTAAAAAAGGTTTCTCTAGTAATTATAAGTAGGTCTCCATGAGCAAGTTCTTTTCCACTATTAAATTGATGAATATGAAGATGCTTTGTGCTCAAACCTTCGTAAATAATTAGTTTTGTGATATCACTTTTATTATAGTCCTGATAATTAAAGTAGTGTACCTCATGTCCAATTTCTAATAAGCTTTTCACTAAGTTAATATTACTTCTTGATGTTCCGCCCTTGGCGAAGATATTATATCCAAATATGTTAATCTTCATTTAATATCTCACTTCCCAAATACATTAAATTATTTCATCTTTAATATGTAGAACTCGCGAAAGATATTATACTTAATATTTGGAATTTTATCTACTTTGTATATAATTAAAATAATTTTGAATTTTAAAAATAAAAAAGACACGACATGGTCGCAATCGACCTAGTCGTGTCTTCATATAATTATCATTAGTGAATCTTAATATTCAATGTTTGGAGCTTGGTTTACATGATTTTGGTATTTTTTGAAACCATAGAACGCTGCACCAGCTAATGCTAAAATAACTGCTAATTTTTTCATCTTAATAACACTCCTTTCAAAGATGCGGTTCTTGAACAAACAAAATGTTCAATAGTTAGTTACTATTATACACGTTTTATAGTTGTTTTTAAAAACTTGAATTTCAAATTATCGTAATTTTTTCCTTATTTTCTAAAATTCATTATTAATTTTGAAACTACATAGATTTATTTTACAACTTAAATTACGATTTATTCTTATACTATTTCACTACAAATTATATATATCGTAAATTCATACCGCATAATCATTTAAATGTAGTCAACATAGAAACACTATTTTAAGTCAAATTGTTACTTTCACCATAAATTAAGAACTATAAAATATAACATAATCTTAAAACATCTCGTCCTTATCAAGATTTTTTAAGTAAGATATTGTTGTTCATCATTTATTAAAAATTTTTTATGAATACGTTTGATTGATACCTTCATATAATGCATTAATAAATGCTTCCATTGTTGGTGTCCAATTTTCTTTATTGGTACGATTTTTTGTACTAGTATCTCCATTTTTAAAGAATGCTTTTCTTAAAGCAGTCGTTAATTCTAACTGAACGCCAGTGTTATTGTCTTCTTTATTAATGAAGTTTTTATTATTTTGACCACCTATATACTCTGGTGGAACTTTAACTGTAAATCCACGTCCTACAAGTTGCTTCTCTATAGCATTTCTTAAATCTGAACGGGGCCCACCAAGATAGATACTCTCCTCAGTACCTGATGCGCCATGAATCGAAATAGTTGCAGTACGGTTTTTAATCATTTGATTTAATGTCGGATCATCATAATGTGTAGACGTCACATGTAATTCAGAGTTATTTTTAGGTCGAATACCTTCAAATGAATAATAATCATAATTACCTTTATCTGCTAATGCTTTAGTTAATTCTGTTGTACCTTGTTCAATACTTCCGCCATGTGGAGCCACAATGAGTACTTGATTCCCTGTGTTTTTTGTATCTTTTCTCCAATCTACACCTTCAGTTGTTTCTTTTTCTAACTGAGTCATCGATTGGTATTTATCTATTTTACGTTCTGTAGATGCTAAACTTACTAAAGCTTTACTGCTATCAGTTTTAGAAGTAGTTGGCGTTGAAAGTTGCTTTGCTTTAGTAGTTGTACTAACTTGAGTCGATAAAGTAGGTTGTGCCTTTGTCGTAGAGGATTGAACTGTTTTAGATTTTGTTGACGTTGACGGAGATTTTGTTTTACTTAGTTGTGTAGTGTTTTTCTTAACTGAAGTTGTATGACTTTTAGTTGATTGTTGTGTCTTTGTTGATATTTTAGCTTTAGAAGTTGGCGACACAGTAGTTGCTTTATGAGAAGTTGTGCGTTTCACAGAAGTAGGTATTGTTTTTGAACGTGTTGAAGTTGTTGAACTCTTACGAATGGTAGGCTGAGTCCTGGTTGTTGTGCGCGTTTTATTTACTGTGGTAGATTTTTTTGCTATTGTAGTTTTTTTAGTTGATGATGTTTTGGGTGATATAGCTCTTTTTGTTGATGTAGCTCTTTTTGTTGATGTAGCTCTAGATTTAACAGACGTATCTTTAACTGAACGTTTAAAATTGGACGTCGTCTTTTGAGTTGGAGATGTCTTAGTTACATGTGTTTGTTGCGTTTTCGTACTTGCATCAGCAAACTGATTGTATGAACCTATTGTCCCTACTCCAATAAATAAAGTAACGAAACTTAGCGTCACTTTCTTCATTGAAAAGAACCGTGAAATACTTTTGACTTTCATATCAATTCTCCTTATGAATTATTAATATAAAAATTATACTAACTTATTTTTGCAAAAAACAATATTTTTATTAAGTCGCGGAATGTTTTTTATATTATATCAATATTTTTAAAACATTGATATTACTAAATATTTTCACTAAAAAAATTTTTTAAACAATAACAAAGAGTTTAAGATATAAATCCTTAAAAAATAAGACACCTTCATATATTTTAATAAACACCACCAAATTAAATTAACAGAGGGCTTACATATAAAAATTATAACAAGCCTCAACTTAAAAGCTTATGCTATCAATGGGAAGTTATGTTAGAACTGCTCAAAAATATATCGCGATATGTTAATAAAATTTTTGGAACGAAACCCAATGGTGATTTTAACTAATCTCTATGTCTTAATAGTAAAAGAATAGATTTTAATCATATGTATATCGAAATGGTGGAAATGGCTTTAAATGTGATTTTAATATAAATAAATGTGATGATTGTTCAGCATGTTCTTTGAAACGGCTATACATAAAACCGTGTTCATAATAAATAAGAAAATCATGAAAAATGATAATTAGAAATACTTTAAAATTCAAACTAATTAAAACCTTTCTTAACTAGAAATGAAAAACTATAGTCATAGAAAATTGGCTGTAGAACCTATTTGGGGATTTATGAAGGTTATTTTGGGTTTCACTCAAGTGTCAGCTCGATCTATAAATAAAGTCAAAGGGAAAAAATTTTTATTAATGGTGCTTAATATTAAGAAAAATAGCGACTCAGAGATTTGAATACTTATAAAGTATCTCTTTTGTCTCTGAATATCAAAGAAATAAACCTCACTATCATTACATAAAATAACTTATCGGAAGTAGATATGCTTGTATATTTACAGATGGTATAATACTATAGTCGCCTATCTCTCAGGCGTCATATTTAGACGCAGAGAGGAGGTGTTATTCATGCTAGAAATTCTTGTTCACATCACGACCACAGTCATCAATGGTTGTATTGTTGCGTTATTTACGCATTGGCTACGTAATCGCAACAATAAATAGGCGACTATAGCCACACCTAAAAAATCCCCTCACTACTGCAATAGTGAGGGGATTGGTGTATTCACACTAGAATTCTTGTTAACCATATTATAACACTGATTAATAGAGGAATGCAAAAACATAAGAAAAGTAAGTGCAATTCTATAATTAGAATTATTGATTTTCTTTGATACTATAAAATTGCTAACATTAAGGCTAATTAGTTGAATACAAAATCAAGGTGGGAGTATTAAATGGAAAAGGTTAAATCATATTTAAAAGACATTCAAAACAACGAAAAGTATCAAAAAGATATAGAATTTCTTGAAAAGAAAAGTAATGGAAGGGAAGACAGAAAATTTATATTAGATATATTCTTTTTATAGATAATTCCCTTGATTTCAATTTATATTACATATTTTTTAAGTTTTTCCAATCCATTTGCAATTTTTATATTAATAATTACAGCTGTGTCAGTTTCTTATAAAATTGCTAAAAATCTATTGGATCACATGTACAAAAATGAGGATAGATTTCTAGCATTACATAGAAACTACGAAAAGGAAAAACTATTATTTCTTACTTTACCTATTATTGGACTCATAACTATAATAGGAAGTTCATTTCTCTTCGATTATTTAATATTTAAACTGAATAATACGTCTGTAGAAATATTAGGGTCCATTCCTACTGTTATATATCAAATTATTATTTGTTTTATTCAGTTTATGTTCACGGCTATGTTTTTAATAATATTTATTTATACCATTTGGTTTTTTATATATGGAAGGTTTACAAAATAAATGATTAGAGTACACCCTAATCATACTGATATAGTAGTTGAATTTATAATGACTCAAACGTATGATTTGGGTGTATATTAATTATGGAGTGAAAATAAATGTCGGCTATGCGAGGGTATTATCCATGGATCAAAATTTAAAAAGACAACTGGATAATTTGAAAACGTTTGATGTGAAAAACATTTACAGAAAAACAGTCTGGGGAATCTATTAAAAATAGATTGTTATTTCAATAATTTCTTAGTTTTGTGAGGGTGGAAGATGAGGTTGTAGTGTAGTCATTTGATCGTTTAGGCCTTAATTACGATGAAGTGATCAAGACAGTTAATTATTTAAAAGACAAATAAGTTTAATTAATGATTACTAGCATACCTATGATGAATGATGAGATTGGCAATTCATTATTAGATAAATTTATGAAAAATCTATTCATTCATATATGAGCAATGGTTTCAGATTTTCTCACTCCTAAATATTTTCTATTGAATACAAACGCTCTTCTCCATTAATTTCACAACTAACGTCAAATTTATTAGGCCTTTGACTATTCTCGCTATATTTCACTTCAATTTTAATATTTTTTACTTCTCTCCCTTTTTAATTGCTTTTTGCCATTCTTTCTTCATGTTATACCATTCTCCGTTCTCTTTAAATGAGCGGTTGATGTATTTACTTTGGGGGACGAGATTATCTATATCTTTAGAACCTCCGAATCCGCGCGCAATTAAATGACCGCCGTCATCATCTGGTAATCGGTCTTCTCTTCCTACTGTTCGTTGCGCATATGAATTACGTCCGCCATCTAGAAGTGATAGGTCATCCGCATATACTTCTTTAATACGGCCTTTGTGATCCGTTCGATACACGTGTCCATGCGGTGTTGTATATTCGATGTTGGCCTTCAATTTCTTAGGCTTCATAAATCTGCGTTCATAATGGTCACCATATTCAACCTTTGTAAGATTTGGGGCTTCTTGATAATGAATATGATTTTATAGTTTTCAATCAAAACCACCCGTATGAACGGGTGGTTTGTTCTACGGCTATAAGCCTTTCTTACTGGCCAGCCCTAAAAGGGCACTGATAGGTCAGCCAACTGCACTACTTTCCCAGCACCCCTAAAGGGGTACTATTTTTTTCGTCTTTTTTTAATTTCTTCTCCTGTAAAGGGATCTAGGTATTCTTCCATTGAAATTTGATCTGCAACGATATCTTCTTGTAATTGATTACGAATGTAATTTTCAATTACCTTTTTATTTCTACCTACTGTATCTACATAAAATCCTTTACACCAAAACTTTCTATTTCCATATCTATATTTTAAATTAGCATGTCTATCAAAAATCATTAAACTGCTTTTACCTTTTAAATATCCAACAAATGAGGATACTCCTAATTTAGGTGGAATACTAACTAACATATGAATATGATTTTTAGATGCTTCTGCTTCTATTATTTCTACGCCTTTTCTTTCACATAGTTGACGTAAAATAACTCCAATATCTCTTTTGATTTTTCCGTATATCACTTGTCTTCTATATTTTGGTGCAAAGACTATGTGATACTTACAATTCCATTTTGTATGTGCTAAACTGTTTGTGTCAGATGACATAAAAAAGCATCTCCTCGTGTTGAATATTTTGGTTGGCTGACCAATATATATTCTAGCATGATGAGATGTTTTTTTAGATAACGGTAAAACCTTTTCTGAACCATACGCATAGCGCATGGTTTTCTTTATACAATTATAAAAAAGACAATTTCTATTGAATAAATATAGAAATTGTCTTTTTCTTCTTCTAAGACCTTTATGTTACAAAATCTTTGTTAATCTTCTTTCAAATGTTCAATTGTTTTGAATCCTTCACGATAATTAGCTAGTTCTTCCATCATCGCGTACCAATCATGGCCTACTTTTTGTAGTGTCTGTTGAATTAATTCATCTTGTGCTTGGTTTAACTTACCTATTAAATCATCACCCGCTTCAGTGGTAAAAAGTTTTTTTACTCGTCTATCCTGCTTAGATGTTTGTTCGACGATTAAACCTTCTTCTTTTAATTTACGTAACGTTGCATGCGATCCTTGTTTAGATATTTCAAGCGTAATCAAAAGTTCTTTAATTGTTATACCCGGTAATTTATTAATGAAAAATAAGAATCGATGATGTTGGCGACTCATGCCATATTGCTCAATAATTTCATCCGCTGTAGTAATAAAAGTCTTATACGCGAAGTAAAACAGCATATGTTCGTAATCATTTTTATTTTTAGACATTTAACACTATCCTTTTTTTATTCAATATCGTTATTATAATAAACTTTTGACTGATAGTCATATATTTCAGAAACTGTTCAAACTTTTAATAGGTCAACTTAGTTGACTTTATTTCAAATTGACGTTAATATGATACTTGTAAGATAAAAGAAATCAAAGGTGGAATTATATATGAAACAACGCGTAGGACAATATTTAATGGACGCGGTTTATTCAGCAGGTGCTGACAAAGTTTTTGGTGTCCCAGGAGATTTTAATCTAGCCTTTTTAGACGATATTATTGCACATAATGATATTAAATGGATTGGTAATACAAATGAGCTTAATGCAAGTTATGCTGCCGACGGATATGCACGTATTAATGGCATCGGTGCAATGGTAACAACATTTGGAGTGGGTGAATTAAGTGCTGTCAACGGAATCGCTGGATCTTATGCTGAGCGTGTGCCAGTTATTGCCATCACTGGGGCACCTACTCGAGCTGTAGAACAAGAAGGCAAATACGTTCACCATTCCCTTGGCGAAGGAACTTTTGATGATTATAGAAAAATGTTTGAGCCTATTACAACAGCGCAAGCTTATATTACACCTGATAATGCTACCACAGAAATTCCAAGAGTAATCAATACGGCGCTTCAACAACATCGTCCAGTTCACATTCATTTACCTATTGATGTCGCACTAACAGAGATTGAAATTTCAAACCCATTCAAACCAGAAGTCGAACCACAAAAAAACGTTCAAAGTTATATCAATATGGTTCAAGACAAACTTGAATCGGCATCACAACCTGTCATTATTACAGGACATGAAATAAATAGTTTCCATCTGCATAAAGAACTCGAACAATTCGTTAATCAAACTCAAATTCCAGTTGTTCAGTTATCTTTAGGTAAAGGTGCATTTAATGAAGAAAATCCTTATTATATGGGTATCTTTGATGGTTCAATAGCAGAACAAGATATTCAAGATTATGTTAATCAAAGTGATGCTATTTTGAATATTGGTGCTAAATTAACAGATTCTGCAACAGCTGGGTTCTCATATCAATTTGATATTAATGAAGTGATTATGCTAAATCATAATGAATTTAAAATTAATGATACATGCATCGAAGCATTTTCATTACCAAATATATTAAATGGTTTAAATAAGTATATTCACTACAAAAACACTAATGATTTCCCACAATATGAGAGACCACAAGCACACAATTACGAACTTAGTGATCAGCCATTAACTCAAGAGACTTATTTCAATATGATGCAAGATTTTTTACAACAAGATGATATTTTAATCGCTGAACAAGGTACATCATTCTTTGGTGCTTATGACTTAGCCTTGTACAAAGATAATACTTTTATCGGGCAACCATTATGGGGATCTATCGGCTATACACTACCAGCAACGCTAGGAACACAAATTGCAAATCCATATCGTCGAAACATTCTATTAATTGGTGATGGATCACTACAATTAACTGTTCAATCATTATCTACAATGATTCGTCAAAATTTAAACCCTGTGATATTTGTAATTAATAACGATGGTTATACAGTTGAGAGAATGATTCATGGTATGAAAGAACCTTACAATGACATTCGCATGTGGGATTACAAATCATTACCTTCTGTATTTGGTGGTGACAATGTTTTAGTTCATGATGTAAACACTTCAGAAGAACTCATGCTCACCTTCGAAAATATTAAATCTAATAGTGATCGCATGCACTTTGTAGAAGTGAAAATGGCTGTTGAAGATGCACCAACTAAATTAAATAATATAGCTAAAGCATTCGCATCACAAAACAAATCATCTTAATATCTTTTTAAAATTCTATAATATAAGCAATTCAAACACCCGTATAATTCTCTAGTTATACGGGTGTTAAATATATCTTTATAGAAGTTGAAACTTAAAAAACGACGTTTCCCGTGAAACAACATTCATTTAACGTTATATTTTATATCGATTAAAAGTAAAATGTATGAATAATCACAAACATTTATGATTCTAATAAATCATTCTTAAGACACCTTTTTTAATGAACTTAATCATATCTATAGCCATTGCTATAGTTTTAGAATTTGTTTTAACTTCCAAGTTAAAAATTCCAAATATACAAATAAGCCTGCACATTCTTTAATGTGAGGCTTACTTGAATTCTCTATAAACTCCGATTGTCTAAATATTGTTTATCAATAACTGAACGTGTGATATCTCGTAAGTGTGCAGGGCTCATCGAAGAACTATCCATTTGATTGCGACCATGATGAGTGGCATCTTTGTCATTATAGTCATCTAGCATCATCACTTTAAAGTTCGACTTAAGGAACTGGTTTTGGTGTTGAGTTAATTCGTAATAATTCACCATACTTCTCCACTTCACATCTTGAACTTGAAACTGTTTATCTTTCTTACTAATTTTAAAATCTATCCGTCCTAATAAATCATTACTTTCATTCCCTGTTGACTGACCGTTCAAGAAATTCCCTAATGAATATGCTACGAGTGTACGATTCCCTTCTCTACCGTCAACCCATTTTACTGGTTGAATCACATGAGGATGTGTACCTAAAACTACATCAACACCTGCATCAGCGAAAATTTGTGCATATTTTTTTTGAGTGGCGTTAGGCTGATGCTTACCTTCATTACCCCAATGTGCTGAAACAAGTACTACATCACTTTGTTGTTTGGCTTTCTTAACATCTTGCTTAATTTTATTTTCATCAAACGTATCTACCGTATAATCATGAGTTGGTTGATGATCGTTTGTACCAAATGTGTAACTTAATAAAGCAACTTTCACACCTTTATTTGTTTTAATAGGAATTTGACGGTGTGCTTGTTCTGATTCATATACACCCGTGAACAAAACTTGATCTTTAAATTTGTTCCAAGTATGAATATGATTTCTTACACCTTGCTCTCCTTGATCTAAGGCATGATTGTTTGCACCGTTTACAAAATTAAAGCCAGTATCTACTAAATCCTGAGCAATACTACTCGGTGTATTAAAGTTTTTAAATCCTGAATAAGGCCTATCATCCCCACCTAATGGTGATTCTTGATTAACAAAAGAAATATCTGCGTTTTGAATGTCTTTTTTTACTGGTTGATACATAGGTTTAAAATCAAAACTATTCCCCGTAATTTGTGCATCTTTATATACAACTGGGTGAATTAAATTATCACCTACAGCAACCACACGTATTGTTTTATTTGTATTTTGTTTATCGCTAAAAGATTGATTAATCGAACACCCACTAACAACTATGAAAAACGTAACTAATATCATCATATATACAAAATATTTAGATACTGTTTTCATTTTCTAATACTTTCTCTCCTTCTATAAACCTTTGTATTTATTTTCATCATATCGCTATACACTTTAATAAACAATATACGATATGTGAACATGTCGATTTTAATAAATAACTATAGTTGACTTACCTTTCATCTGGATTAACAGTAACACCGCACAAAATCAATAAGTGAAAATACTAAGACGAGTAACAATCATTTTCATATTCGTTTAATAAGATGTCCGCCTATATATCCAAATTCAATCCTTTGTATCATTACTGAACAAACCACTCAATCGCACGTTTAATAGCTCTATCCCAATAGGCATAATCATGATTTCCCGGACCATCTTCAAACTTATAAGAAACCCCTTTTTTATTTAATGTCTCAATAAATTGAAGGTTATCATGATATAAAAAGTCTTCTTTACCACACATGATAAACAATTCAGGAATATCTACATTAGCATCGATGGCTTGATCAAGTAAGTAGTACGTATCGAGTTCTGTACCTTTAATTTGAGTATTGTTGCCTGTGATAGATTGAGGGGAAAAATCAGTCCAATCCAAGTCAATGAAACGTTGTGCTTCGAAAACTGCTGAAAGTGGTGCAGCTTTAGCAAATTTATCACTTTGAGTTAGCGCAAATTTAATCGTTCCATAACCGCCCATTGAATGTCCTGCAATAAAATTATCTTCTCTTTTTCTAGATAGTGGTAAAATTTGATGTACATATTCGTAAATTTCTAATATGTAATCATAGTAACTATGTCCATATACCATATTTGCATAGCCACTATGATCGACGTTAGGCATTATAATCGCAAGTTGATGTTCATTTGCATAACGCTCGATACTTGTATATCTTATGTAAGTTGTTTCATCGCTAGACAATCCATGTAATAACAACATTGATTGCAATTGTTTCGCTGTTGTTGAACTATCAAAGAATGTTACATCCTCCGGTAAAATAATCGTTAAATTTTGATGCATTCCTATCGTTGGTGAATTGTAATTCATTGTTATTAAAGCCATATATGTCACTCCTCTACTGTATTATCTATTATTTTACTTATTCTTTTCATTAATTTATAGAAAAAACGCAACTTTGACTATAGATTATATAAATTTCTATACTTTCCAATGCGGAACTAAAATTTTATTCTCTATATTAAACAAGTTGATTCAGTATCGATTGTCTAACCTTTAAATATGATGTATTTCTAAAACAATAAATCATGAAATAAAAAAACGATAGTGAATGATTTCATAAAAATCTATTCGACCATCGCTTGTTTTTAATTATGTATGAGTGATACGCACTCATTATAAGTCTTTACTAACCAACCAATTTTTACTGTTTTTAAATAGTATTTTCTCTTCTCTAAGTTCATTTATGATATGACTCGTCGTTTCTCTAGATATTCCTGCCATATCACTCAATAACTGTATTGTCATAAAATGCTTAATTTCATAAAACTCGTCATGATTATAACCTACTGTTTGACATAGGTAACGTAAAATCTTAGTCACGCGTTCTTTAGCTAATTTACTCGTTAAAGCCATATTGTATTCAATATGTTGACACTGTGTTTCGCTTAATAAGGAGAATAATTTCACAAAAATCTCTTCGTGATTTTTGCATAAATATTCTATTAAATCTCTTGGTATTCCAATCATTTCGCAATCTGTTAGGGCTGTACACATTTCATTAGGAACTTTATCTTGAAATAAGTTATTTAAAGGAAAGAGCACTTTTTCTCTATTCAGATATCGATATACATCACCATTCAAATTAAAATTTTCTCTCATAATATTACCTTTTAAGAGTAGGTAAATATGCGTGGTTTCATCAGACGAATAGTAGACAATTTGTCCTTTGTTGTAATGTCTCACAAAACATTGACTTTTAAATGGCAGTAATACGCCTACAGGAATATTGATATAAGATGCTAATTGTTTAAAACTTTCATCAAGTTCATTTTCTCTACAAAACATTTGATTTCCAGTCATAAAAATAACTCCTTACTGCCTTAGACTATGGTCAAAGAGGATGCTAAAATATCTCCGATTTAAAATTTATTACAATTCTGTATATACCCATGGACCACTGTTCTTATTATACCAATAGTTTAAATATCAAATATTTTCTTTGTTTGATTTTTATCGATTAAACTTCCTTTTAACTCATGATTAATCAATATCTATAACATTTAGAAATATGAATTACATCATCGTAATAACCCTATCAATGCTAAAATAACGATAAGACCGAAGAAAATATAGTCAAATTGTGTAAGTCGCTTTTCATTATTTTTTTGAACAACGACATAGACGATAATCCCCGGGATATAGAGCAACATGGTAAGTAACAAATAATCTATACCTGACGCGTATACCAACCAAATTGCATAAATAGATGCTAGAATTCCTATAATCCATTGTTTAGGCGTTGCAGTTAACTTGTGTTCTATTGTATATTTCACCTGATAAAACGCACTGAACATGTATGGATAAAGTATAGCACTTGCCGCGAGAGAAAATGCAAAATGATAAGCACTTTTGGTAAACAGCATACTAATAAGGAATATTTGAACTAATACATTAGTAATGAATAAGGCGTTCATAGGTGCCCCATTTTTATTTTCTTTTGCAAACCACTTAGGAAACAAACCATCTTTAGCTACAATAAAAGGCAACTCTCCGGCAAGTAATGTCCAACCTAGCCATGCACCTAATACTGAAATAATAAGACCAATATTGACAAATGTTGCTCCCCAATCACCAACAATATAAGCTAAAATTTGTGCCATTGATGGTGCCTCAAGTTTAGAAATATGATTTTGAATTACAATACCTTGTGCTAATACAGTCAGCAAGAAGTAAATGAGCAATACTGAAATAAGTCCGATAACAGTGGCAGTTCCAACATCTTTTTTATTTTTAGCTCTTCCGGAGAATACAACAGCACCTTCAATACCAATAAATACCCAAACTGTCACTAACATCGTACTTTTAACTTGTGACATCGTATTAGCGAAATGAAATGATAATGATCCATATCCATCCATTCCAAAGAAACCTATCTTGAATGTATTAAAATTAAAGGCTACAATCATACATATAATCACTAATAAGATAGGAATTAATTTTGTAATAGTGACAATACTATTGATTAAAGCAGCCGTCTCAACTCCTTTTAATATTAAAAAGTGCACACTCCACAATAATATTGATGCCACTATGATACTAGGAAATGTGTTGCCCCCTTTAAATATTGGAAAGAAGTTCCCTATAGAAGACATTAATAACGTTGCATATGCGACATTACCTAAAAAAGCTGAGAACCAATATCCCCAAGCACTTGCAAACCCTATAAAATCACCAAAACCTGCTTGAGCATAACTATAAATACCACCATCTAAATCAGATCGTTCATTAGTTAGGTTTTGAAAGACAAGTGCTAATGAAATCATTCCTATAGCAGTAATCAACCATCCAATTATAATTGCTAATCCTCCAGCGTGGCCTCCCATATCAGATTGAATATTGAAAGCACCGCCACCAATCATCGAACCTATAACAAGACCGATTAATGATGTTCGACTTAATTTTTTATCTCCTGTGTCATTCATATTCATTTCTCCTTTAGAAGGAGGGATTGAAAACGTATATGCCTTTTAAAATACATATGCATATATATATATGTATAGCGGAAAGATATAGATGAGTAACGACACATCTTTGATAGTCATTGTCAAAAGTTCTATATCATCCTCTCAACATGATTTTGAAAAAAGTTATTTTTATTATGTGACACAATTTGCAAAATTAAATATTCGTTTATTTAATGAAGCATACACGTGATCTTATCCCTATTTATTTTTCTTGTAGTAAATCTAGCCTAAAGTTGCTGCCATCACGGCTTTAATCGTATGCATTCGATTTTCTGCTTGATCAAACACTCTAGAATGCTCACTTCTAAAGATTTCGTCTGTCACTTCCATTTCAGTTAAGCCATATTTTTTAAAAATATCCTGTCCATATTCTGTTTGTGTATCATGAAAAGCTGGTAAACAATGTAAAAATATCGTATCTACTTTACCGGTTAAATTAAGCATTTTTCTATTAACTTGATAGTCTTTCAATAAATGAATACGTGTTTCGAATTCACTTTCTTCACCCATTGATACCCAAACATCAGTATAAATAACATCTGCATCTTTGACGGCAGTATGAATGTTATCAGTTATCTTAACTGAACCTCCATAATTAGACGCTTGATCTTTAGCAATATTAAAATATACATCTCTCGGTGTTAATGATGAGGGTGTACAAATACGTACATTTACACCAAGCATCGCACCCGCCACCATAAGCGAATGTGCAACATTATTACGTCCGTTTCCTACATAAGTTAGGTTGATGCCTTTTAAATATCCAAAATTTTCTTTAATTGTCATATAATCAGCTAACATTTGTGTAGGATGCCAATCATCAGTTAACCCATTCCATACTGGTACTCCAGAGAATTCGGCCAATTGTTCAACAGTTTTTTGGGAAAAACCTCTAAATTCAATTCCATCAAACATTCTGCCTAAAACTTTAGCAGTATCCTCAACAGATTCTTTTTTTCCTAATTGAATATCATTTTTCCCTAAAAATTCAGGGTGTGCACCTAGATCAATAGATGCAACTGTAAATGCGGCACGCGTCCGAGTAGACGTTTTTTCGAAGAGTAAAGCAATATTCTTACCCTCTAAATATCGATGTGGTGTGCCTTGTTGTTTATATTTTTTTAATGTCATAGCAAAATCGATTAGACCTTCAAATTCTTCACCTGTAAGATCATACTCTTTTAGCAATGACTTACCTTTTAAATCAAAGGGTTTCTTGATGTTTTTCATGGGATGCGCCCCTTTCATTTTATAAGTCGCTATCAAATTTAATAGCATAAGTGAATGTATTTCGTGATGTTCAAGCTATATCTATTCAACACCCTATCTTATATCTATAGATCTTCTCTTATTAAAGGTTGACTCATACATCGAGGGCCTCCTCGACCACGTACAAGTTCACTTCCAGGAATTTCAATAACTTTGATACCATGCTCACGTAACAATTGATTAGAAACATAATTACGATCATAAGTTACAACCACACCGGGACGTATGCATAAAGTATTCGAACCATCATTCCATTGTTCACGAGCACCGTCGATGATATCACCATTTCCAGTTGGTATTAATGTGATTTCATCAACATCGAGCACTTCTTCTAATGTTTGTTTAAGATGACTAGAATGTTGGATTTTGATATCTTCAGCTTTATCATCATATTCGATAATAAAGATATTCATGTTTCCTTCTGATTTAAGAATTGCTGAATGTGTAGTGAATTTGTCGTAATCAATCATTGTACAAACAGTATCTAAGTGCATAAATGTTCGACTAGTTGGAATCTCAATCGCCACCACCTTTTTAAAAGTAGATAACGGATCTTTAAAAATACGTCGTGCTAAACGTTCAATTGCTTGTGCAGAAGTACGTTCAGATATCCCTATTGCAAGTACATCTTTAGATAACACCAGTTCGTCTCCACCTTCGATGTTGAACGGACAGTCACGACCCATCCATAAAGGAATATTCTCATCTTTAAATCTAGGATGATGTTTTAAAATATATGAAATGAAAATCGATTCTCTGCGTCTCGCTCTCCAAAACATACGATTTACTGTCATACCTCTACCAATTGAAGCTTGAGGATCACGTGTGAAATATAGATTAGGCATTGGGTCAAGATAAAACGGATATTTATCATCCATGTACTCTACAAGATGTGTCGATTCAAGTTGTATTTCTTCTTTGCGTACGCCAGCCATAATCTTATTAATTAATGCTTGATTTGACAAAGTTGAAAAGAGTTTTTTTATTTCTTTTTCATGACCTAGGATAGTTTTTCTAGATTCTGCTAAAACGTCATCTATAAATTGCTCTCTGACATTTGAATCTTCTATACTTTGTGCTGCTAATTTTTCTAAATAAAGCACTTCTATTCCTTCATCTTGAAGAACTTGAGCAAAATGATCATGCTCTTGTTGAGCTACCTTTAAAAATGGAATATCATCAAACAATAATCCATCTAAGTAATCAGGCACTAAGTTTTCTAATTCCTTCCCTGGTCTTTTAAGTAATACCGTCTTTAATTTGCCGATTTCACTGTTAACTTGAATAGGTCCATTTGTCATACTCATTTCCTCCTTTTCTTCGCTACATTATCAGTATAAAACTGATCAATAACTTAGTTCGTGATGATTATCACATGCTAAATGTAAAAAGTTTCGCAACATTTGGTTATTCAATACATAATTGTGTTTGAATATACATTACTATTGCATACTTTCGTTGAAAAAATGAATATTTGAGTAATATGAACCTTTACATCTTTATGAATAAAAGTTTTTTATTCATAAATTTGAATACTTAATCAAATAACAACACTCATATTTATCGAAATAAAAAAACACCTGATAAACGATGTAAACGCTTACCAGGTTATATTTATAATGGACAACTTTATAAATTTTTATGAATAATTATGATTAAATATTTTGTAATAGACATATTCAGCTATAGACTGGGAATGTGTAAGAATCATAATTGTATCATTACCACTTATCGTTCCTATAATCTCTTTCAGTTGTAACTGATCAATATAATAATTTATGCTTTGTGCAAATCCTGGTGTCGTCTTTATTAGTATATACGATTCTTTAATCATAGTGTTAATAATTTCTGTTTCTATATAATCATTTAGTCTTACTCTTGAGTCTAATTGAGATTGTTGCGTAAGTAATTTGTATTCATATTGATTTGCCTTCACAGGCAGGCGATAAATATGAAGTTCTCTTAAATCTCTCGCAATAGTAGTCATGCTATAACGTACACCAAAGTGATCATCAATGTAATCAATAATATCTGCTTTTTTATAAATGTGATTTTGCTTAACAATCATAGTTACTAAATCTTGTCGTTTACTCTTTTTCATTGAATGATCAACCTCCTATAGATAACTGATTTATTTTAATTTATAAATTAAAATTTCTTTTTATTTAATTATACTTTATCATTTTATTGTTGAAAATTATAAGAATTTTTATGTCGTTTGTGACAAAGTACGTAAACATACATTCAAATTCAAAATTAATCTATTTATTTAATTATCATTTTATCTATATTTTCCCTTTTATTGTTAGTAAATTTTATATCATTATTACTATGCGGTCACACTTACGCTAGACAAACCGTAGTCTTACCTCAAGGTAAAGTAAGCGGCTTTGTATTAGTTTAAAAATTCCTGAAGATTTTAGTTCACTATTATGATGAAATAAAAAAACCTGAGACAGTTAAATTTGTCTCAGGCTGAGTGGAAATTAAGTCAACACTCATTTCGATTAAGGCTTTAAAGATTGTAAATATTTAACATTACTTCTTCTTTGTTAAGGCTCTTAAAAATTCATTTTTAGATACTTGTTAATATATTTTTATTTTAAAACGGTTCGCCTACACGCCAACACTGTCCCATGCTTGACCTACTTGTTGAGCAATACCGTCGCCATATAAATCAAATGCTGCTTGTTGTAATGATGCTTTGGCATCTTGGAAATCAGAATTTGAAGTTAAATAAACAGTTAACGCTCTATAATAAATTTGTTCAGAACGTTGTTTACCAATACTACGAATTGTGTTGTAAGCTGCTTTGTTCGGAATACCTGAATTCGTATGTACGCCTCCGTTGTCAGAATTTGTATAAACAAAATCATTCATATGAGATGGTTGTCCAAAACGCTCTGGATTAGACATACTTCTTAAGGCATCTCCGCCTACACCAGGTGTGTAAACATCTTCACCCATTAAGAAATCTTCATCATCAATGAAGTAACCAAATACATCTGAAAAACTTTCATTTAATGCACCAGATTGAGAACGGTAAACAAGATTAGCAGTTTGCTGTGTTACACCATGTGTAATTTCATGTGCAACAACATCATTTGCACCAGACAGCGCTGTAAATGTACGTCCATCTCCGTCACCGTAAATCATTTTATCACCAATCCAAGCTGCATTGTTTCTGTTATCTTGACCTTGGAAGTTATTTACATGTGCGATTGAAATAATTGGGCTACCTTGATTATCATATGATTCTCGGCCGAAAGTATTTTTATAATAGTCATACGTTTCTTTAGCATAATAATTTGCATCCACACCTGCACGTTGTTCATTATCAACAAAATTTTTATCTTTATCTTGCATTAAGTAAGCTTGACCAGTATTCGCATCGTAATTGTAAGCTGAAAGTGTACCTTGTTGAGTTAAATCTTGTAGTGCATAGCCACCATTGACACTATTAATATTAATTTGTTTCGTGTCACCTAGTACACCTTTACCTGTACCTGTAGTAGCTGCTTCTTTGATCATATTTAATTTATCAACCACTTGACCAGTTTCAGCGTCAATTTTCACATTCCAATGAGAGATTTTTGGTGAAGTTGTAATAATTTCTATGTTATAAACATATTTATTTTTTTCTCCATCAATCTCAACTTTATTGGTTTTGATGACATCACTTTTTAAGTTTTTAGCTTTTTGACGGTCAATTTTTATTGCTTCGAAAGCTTTATCTGTGGCACTTTCTTTACTTATCGCTACCTTATTCGTAGGTTGAACTTTCTTAGCATCAGTATCACCATTGACAAGAACTACCTTACCCTCTTTATTCGTATGAACTTTGACTTCTTTGTCAGGTGCATACGTGTTGCCCACTTTCGGTTGCAATGTGTAATGCGTAAATCCTTTGTTATCTTTTTCAGTATCAGTGACCTTATAATCTTTGTAATGCTTTTTTATATTTTCAGATTTTGGTAACTCTTTCAATGCGTTAGTTGCTTGAGATTCTTGGGTTACTTTCGCATCGATGTTTTGAGTTGCTGATACTTTATCCTTAGCGTCAACCTCCGTATTGACTAAAGGACTTGCCACAGTTAATGCGGCAATACTTGTAAGTGCGAATTTAGAAAAATTCTTCATTTTATTACCTCCTATAAATTAATAAAAAACAACTTACTATATAATAGTAATTAAAATTTTATGAAAAGTAAATGAAAATTTCATTTAATTCACATAATCATCACTTATAATTTTTTTGTATAAATAATTTGTACAATACTTAAAAAACTTATGTTAAAATTTAAATTTAGAATTAACGTTATAATACAATCAAGTTAATTAAAATGAAATAAAATTAATTTTTATATCAAATAGTTAAAACGTTTCACTTCAAATGCTATATTTTGAGAAATAGATTTAAAAAGTCGTCACTTTCTGAAGAATCAACAATTCTAGAACAATATGGTACGGCGTATTTTTTAAATACTGTTTAGTTTTACGATGTTATATTAAAAACACCCTCCAAGTTGAATATTTTAAATTCTACTTGGAGAGTGTAACGTCACATCTTTATTACTCATTCTCTTCATTTAAATATGAAGTGATAAACTCTATATAGTATTCCACAAATTCTAAATAATTGGCTTTTTCTACGCACTCATTTATTTGATGAGGTCCATTTCCCGGGCCAAACATTAAAAATGGAAAATTTTCATCTTTTCCTTTTAATAAGTTGGAAGCATCAGTAACTGCTACAGTAGGAGTAATGATTAAATCTCTTTCGTTAGAAAAATGGCTTTTTGCAATATCAAATCCTAGCTCTACCAAGCGATTTTGACCTGTTGTTACTACAGGTTCTAAATCAAGATAAAGTTCTTGAGTCAAACTAGCACCATTGTGATTTGCTTGCTCTACATATTTATTAAATAGCGCTTTTACTTTGTTATTATTATATTCTGGTATTGTGCGTACATTAAATTCAGCTGTAGCAAAATCTGGTACTGAATTTACTTGTGTGCCACCTTGAACGATACTATTTGTCATAACAAGTCCCTGTATAAGCTCTTGTGCTTTTTCTTTTGTTATATGGCTAGGTAATTGATTCTCTAATTTATTAATCATATTTGAAAAATCTAAGGACTCACCTTTTACTGTTTGCATTATTTTTTCATATTCTTGATTTATATTTTGAATAAACTCTAGTAATGGTTTAATAGCATTTTGTCCTAAAAATGGTATTGAACTGTGTGATGCACGTCCCTTAGATTTAATTCTAAAATCCATTGAGCCTTTATGTGCATACACCAAACTAGGGAATGATGGTTCTGCTATGAGTAAGGCATCTAAATCATCAGCATATCCTTTTTCAAACAACTGTTGCGAACCTGATTGTTCCATTTCTTCACCCACTGTTGCCATGAATTTAATAGTTCCCTGTGTTAACTTATCACTTTCTTTAATTTCAATAAGAGCAATGGCTAAAGCTGCTAATCCAGATTTCATATCCGCAGCACCTCTACCATATAAATATCCTTGATTCTCTGTGAGTGTAAAAGGATCATACGTCCAATCATCATGATTCCCTTCAGATACTACATCCATATGACCAGATATTCCTATAACTGGTTGACTTGAACCAACAGTTGCTATTAAATTTGCTCGACCATCTGTAACTGTATCAATATGTGAACGAATTCCATACTGACTAAATAGTCTTTCAAAATAATGTGCAACCTCTAATTCATTGCTATTTACAGTTTTTATTGAGACTATATCGGATAAGATTTTAACTCTTTCTTCATTAGATAATACGCTCATCGTTATTCCACCTTTCTTAATTTGTAAAACTTTTAATTTAACAATGTAAGTATAACTTTTATTCTATAATGTATCTCATTTATCTATATTGTTTACCTTACAATACTTATATACCATTCATTGTTAAAGTCATATTTTATATTAAATGATTATAACAAGCATAATGGTTCAATCATGACATCATGCTTAGACGTTAAACGATAATTCTAGCTTGTAATATATTACTAATAGAAGAATAAATATAGAATTTCTTTTGTAACTTATAGAATAATTCTACTTACAATAAAAAAAGGATTATAATAAAATATAATTGATAAAAAGAATGGAGGATATACGCTTTGAAAAAATTTTTAGCTACAATAGTGGTAATCATTCTTATATGTGCATTAGGCTTTTCATTATATGCAGCTATTAACCACCATACTAATTCTAATAAGAATGATAAAAAAATAGAACACAATCGCAAAAACAAACAAAATGATACTTCAAATCAAAATCGTGATACTAATCAACACCAAAACCAAACTCAACCAACAAATAATGACTATAACAACGATAATCAATCAGGTACTGAACAACCAGCACAACAACCTAACTACCATCAATACCCAAATAATAATCAACAGTCTGGTTCAAATAAAAATAACTCTTCAGAAAATAACAAACAGAAACCGAATCAGAACAAAACTAATCAATCATATCATCAACCAGCACAATCAACACCACAACAGTCGTCACAACATAATAATCAATCTGATTCACAACAAAATGGCAACTCAAATAATAATTCCAACAATCAAAATCATGGAACAAATGATAAACAGAATAAAAATCGTTAATCATATGACAAAGCTTATGCATGTATCAAATTACATTGTGTAAGCTTTTTATTTTTTATTCGAATATGTTTGAAATTGCTATAAAATCAATATAATTAATATGTGAAAAATGTTATATTTTTTCAATACTTTTATAAATTCTATTTATATAATTTATAAATTAAGTTAAAATTAAAGTAAATAATCTTATATTGAGGTGTATCATGAGAAAACTGATATCTACCATTATCGTTTCAACATTATTAATTGGAGGATGTTCCACAGTGCATAAAGAAGCAAAACATTCATCACAATCAATTCCTGAAGAAGTTCCCGCAAGTCAATACAAAGGTCAAGGTTTCCAACCAGTAGCTGAAAAAAGTGCTATCGCACATGCGAAAAAACATCGTGAAGAATACGAAAAACTTGGCGAACAATTTTTTAAAGATAATTTTAGCCTTAATGTTAAAGCCACAAATGTTGTAGGAAGTGGTGATGCCGTCGAAGTCTACGTTCATTGCGATGATCATGACATTGTGTTTAATGCAAGCATCCCTTTTGATAAGGAAGCAATACATGAAGAAGGCTCCATGCGAAGCAATGATAACGGAGATACTATGAGTATGATGGTAGGAACTGTGTTAAGCGGTTTTGAGTATAGAGCAAATAAGGAAAAAATGGATAACTTAGAAAAATACCTCAAAGATAAAGAAGATAAATATCACTATACTGGATTCACCGATGAAGCAATAACTAAAACTCAAAATATAGGTTATCAAAATAATTACTTTTACATTACTACTAGTTCCACGAAATTACGAGATTATAGAAAACATTTTGAACCTTTAATTAAAGAAAGTGACGATGATTTTAAAAAGCATATGAAACAATTAAAGTCTAAAAAAGATACGTATATTAATACAGAAATAACGACTACACTTTTCAGTACTCTGGACGAATATGACGAAAAAATCATTAGAAAAAATACTTTATCCATGGCTAAAGAAATGAGAAAAGAGCCATCTATTCCACATAATTTCACATTCCACTTATTATTTAGCAATAACAAATTAAAAATCAACGATCCAAACATAAGTAACAATCAAATTAATGAGTATAGGGTGTTCGACCATGACGGATTTAAAAATTAATGATAGGGATATAGCTGAAATAAATGGCTTTTGGGTATATCACAATACTAAAAACAAACAATTTACAGTTAACGGTAAAAAATTCAAAGTAATTGATTCTTACGATGATGCATCCACATCAAATTCTATAGTAGCAGTTGGTTCTAACTAAGATGTATATTAATAAAAAAGATGTATGTGAGCACACTTTTCACATACATCTTTTTTATCTTCATTCTTTTATATGATAAAAATTAAAATCACTATGTTTGTTTAAATGATAAAGCAATGAACAAATCAAAGTATCAATCATTGTTTACCTAAAGATTATCCAATATTTGCAATTGCTAGATTTCATGTCATTTCCGGATTTGAGAGTAACTATTTTTCTGAGCGTATACCTGTTGTAAAAGATATGCCACAATATATCACGCCATCAATTTTAAATTTAATTGATAATTATAAATATTGACCATTTTCTAAGCAGTTAACATACCTTAAATAGCTTAAGTTATTTTTACAGGATAGAAGATTGTTGTATTTTATACTTAAAAAAGTTAATTCTAGAAATATTAAAATCTCTAGAATTAACTTTACTCAACTTTTTTATATCTCATTGATATTTATCTTAGTGGAATCTCATACCACCGTCAACGATGATTGTTTGGCCAGTAATATAATCTGAATCGCTACCTGCTAAGAAGCTTACTACATTAGCTACATCTTCAGGTTTAGATAAGCGTTTTAAGGCAATTTGATCTGTAAATTGTTTCCAACCCCATTCCATTGGTTGGTTATTTTCCTCAGCAAGCTTTTCAGCGATACCTTTCATCATTGGTGTTTCAACAATACCAGGTGCGAATGCGTTGACTGTAATATTTTTCTCAGCTAAATCACGTGCTGCTACTTGAGTCAATCCTCTAACAGCAAACTTAGTACTGCTATATAGAGATAAACCAGCATTACCTTCAACACCTGCTTGAGATGTGGCATTGATAATTTTACCGCCATGTCCTAATTTATCAAATTGTTCAATTGCAGCTTGGATACCCCAGAATACACCACCTACGTTAACACCTACAACTTGATTAAATTGTTCAGGTGTTACTGATTCAATTGGTGTCATTGGTCCAAGACCAGCATTATTAACTAGGACATTTAAATCGCCAAAGTGTTCAACGACTTGATTTAACACACTAAATACTTGATCGCGATTTGAAACGTCTGCTTTAAAAGCAACTGCCTCTTGCCCTTCTTTTGATAATTTTTCAGCTGACTCTTTAGCTACCGCTTCATTAAAGTCTACAAGCGCGATGCTATATCCATCTTCAAATAGACGCTCAGCAATTTTCAAGCCAATACCTTGTGCTGCACCTGTGACAACGGCTACTTTTTTTGAGTTACTCAACAAAACCACTCCTCAATATTTCTTAAGATTATATATTTAAATTATCATAATTTGCGCAATTTGATGTGAATATATTGTGAATAAATGCACAATTTTATTAACATTTAATTTTCAATATTCATCTATTGCAATAAATCAAAATATAAGACGTCACAATATTTCGAATTCATCGAACTCAATTTTATTTTTTTTAAAGAATTTGTTAAAATTTCTCAACTCCATTTACATGTACCTATGTGTATGTTAGAAATAGTTATGTAAGCGTATCACAAACAACAACAAGGGAGGATTATATTATGTCAGGTATCGTTGAATCATTACATAACGCTGTAAACGCTGGTTTACACGTAAAACAAGATTGGGTAGACATGGGATTCGGTATTGCAGATACAGTTGCAAAAATCGTTGACCAAGTTTTAAAATTTGTTTAATTCAAAATAGCATATGAAACCTCATTGTTTCTAAATACAATAAAACAAGGCTGGGATACATTCGTGTCCTTGCCTTGTTTTATTGTATTTGTAGATGCTAATTAAGTTGAACAAGTGACTATACTATTCATCTTAAAATACTAATTCTATAGCCTTTTTAGAATTTATCATTTTAGCCCTCTATTTCTCTGACAAAATCATTTATTCTAATACTTCACCATCTTCCCCCATATTGATTGTGCTCAATTTTAATAATAGAATTAAAGTAAATTATTAAAGCGTTTTCTCAAAGTTTATATAGAGAAGAGTGATTAATCGTGATTGATAGACAAATCAAACTCATCAAATTGTTATTAAATTATACAGATACGTATATAAGTGGCCATGATATTGCCAAACAGTTAAATGTATCTAATAGAACTATACGTAATGATATTAAAACTATACATACTACATTTTTAAATGAATTAATTTTAAGTGTACAATCTAAAGGTTATATGCTAAATACATGTCTTTATACACCTGATGAGATACAATCTGCTTTAGAGTCAGTTATTGTAAAAGAGAATAAATTGCTTATCACAATTGCTTATAGGTTATTTATGGAAAAGCATACATTCACTATCAAAGAGCTATCTTCAACTTACCATTTAACAAAATCAAAAGTGATTGATTATGTAACACGTATACAAACGTGGGCTATAAAATTTGATATTTATTTATCAATTAAAAAGAAGCAAGGTATCATGATCGATGCGAGTACAACGAGTATCAGTAATGCTGTACTTCATATCAATCAACTTACAGACGATGACTTTAAAGTTGAAAACCTTATTTTACAAGAGTTACCTCAAGCCCATACTAGAAAAATAAAACAAATTATCTCAAAGCATATAGATAATCATCAATTATCAACTTCTGAAAATAAAATACAACAATTACTTGTGCATCTAATTTTAATTATCAAACATTCTCAACCAGAGGAAGAAGATTGGAGCACTGATACAGAATCTTTAACTATTGCGAAAAAGTGTATAAAAGATATCAATGAAACCCTTGGATATCAACTTAACAATAAAACAAGTGAATGCTTTTCCTTTTTTATTAGCTACCATTTCAATAAGTTTGATTTAGGGATCCAACAACTATTTATTCAAAGTTATATCGATCGACTCATTGAATTAATGGAGCAACATATTGGTTTTCCCTTTTCACAAGATACAATTTTAAAAGATAATATGAACGTCCACTTTAGTCGTACATATTTGCGATTAATGCGTCATGTTTATCTAAATAATCCATTAACAAGTCAAATCAAACGACTATATCCCTTTGTCTTTAATACACTATATGATAGTATTCGACAATTATCACAAGATACCAATATCCAATTAAGCGAAGATGAGATTGCCTTTTTAACTATACATTTTCAGTCTTCTATCGAACGCCATAAGTCATCACATATTCATGTTGTAATTGCTTGTTATTATGGCTTAGGCATTTCAACGTTGCTTGCTGAGAAAATCAAACAACTTAATCATGCAATACAGATCGTAGATACATTAAAACTTGAAGATATTAAAAACTATCATTTTGAAGGGATTGACTTATTAATTACTACTCACGACTTTGATACAAGTCAACTTTTACAAATACCTAAAGTCATACAAGTATCACCTTTATTTTCAGATGAAGATGCTAAAAAAATAGAATTCTTTGTAAAAGCCATGCAAAACCCATTATCAAAAGATGATATATTATCAAAAATTCAGTTGAGTGTTGAGTCCAATTTCAAACTGAATCATTCAAATCACATTCTTCCAATTTTTGAGAAATCCAAAGAAATTTTAGATTATCATCATGCAACTCTAGATGGCTATATAGAAAGTGCCATAGATCGCGAAAAACAATCTTCAACATATATAGGTAAAGGGATAGCACTCCCACACGGCAACCCTGAAAAAGTACTGAAATCACACATGATTATATTTAAACCTTCTCAACCTATAACATGGAAACAACATGAAGTTAAACTTGTTTTCTTTTTAGCAATGAGTAAAAAAGATTTAAATATTAACCGTAAAATTATACAAACAATTGCTCAATTAGAAGAAGATGACATCCATCAATTATGTCTTTTAGATGATTTACAACTAAAAAACACTTTGTATGCACGTTTTAAAGAATAATTGCCACTATTGACGGCAATTATTCTTTTTTACACTTAAATGTATGCGTTTACAATTATTGTTAGGAAAAGGAGCGTGCATACTATGAAAATACTTGCAATTACATCATGTCCAAATGGAATTGCTCATACATATATGGCTCAAGAAAAATTAGAACAAGCAGCAAAAGATATGGGCGTTGATATTAAGGTTGAAACTCAAGGAGGCGTCGGAGCAGAAAACGTGCTCACTTCTAAAGAAATCAAAGAAGCTGATGGAATCATCATTGCTGCCGATAGACAGGTAGATTTATCAAGGTTTAATGGTAAACCTCTCATCAATGAAAGTGTACGTGAAGGTATTCATAGACCCAAGGAATTAATACAACGTGTGATTGACCAAGATGCACAAATTTACCATGATCAAAATATTTCTTCAAATATGTCTAGAGACCAGGAAGAATCTCATAAAAGTAATATTCAAATGGTATATCAGCATTTAATGAATGGTGTTTCCTTCATGGTTCCATTTATCGTCGTTGGCGGTTTACTCATAGCTATTGCCTTAACTCTTGGAGGACACACCACTCCAAAAGGATTAGTTATCCCCGAAGATTCATTTTGGAAATCTATTGAAAATATTGGTAGTTTATCGTTTAAATTCATGGTTCCCATCCTTGCTGGTTATATCGCGGTGAGTATTGCTGATAAGCCTGGTCTTGTTCCAGGTATGATTGGTGGTGCCATTGCTGCTGATGGTAGTTTATATGGAAGTGAAGCAGGAGCCGGTTTCCTTGGTGGTATCGTCGCAGGTTTCTTAGCGGGCTATATTGCAAAATGGATTAAACAGATTAAAGTTCCTAAAGCTATGGCTCCTATTATGCCTATTATTATTATACCTATTCTATCTTCTTTAATAGTTGGTCTCATTTTTATATTTGTAATAGGCGCACCAATTTCAAATATATTTGGTGCATTAACATCATGGTTAAAAGGAATGCAAGGTGCTAACATCATTATTCTTGCTCTTATTATTGGCGCGATGATTGCTTTTGATATGGGAGGTCCAGTAAACAAAGTAGCATTCTTATTCGGTTCTGCATTAATTGCTGAAGGCAACTACACTGTGATGGGAATGGTTGCTGTAGCAGTATGTACACCACCGATTGGTTTAGGTTTAGCTACATTTGTTCGTAAACACCAATTCAATAAAGCAGAACAAGAAATGGGTAAGGCATCATTTACGATGGGATTATTTGGTATTACTGAAGGGGCAATCCCTTTTGCTGCACAAGATCCTCTAAGAATCATTCCAGCCAATATGATTGGCGCGATGATTGCTTCAGTAATAGCGGCGGTTGGAGGTGTCGGTGATAAAGTTGCTCATGGAGGTCCTATTGTCGCTGTACTAGGTGGAATAAGTAATATTTTATGGTTCTTTATAGCTGTTGTCGTTGGAAGCTTAGTAACCATGTTCACAGTCTTGTTATTTAAGCGTCACACCCCTGCTATAGCAAAAAGCAATAATGGAAATGATACTTCTGTTGGAACTGAAAATGTATTTTCTGATGACCAATCTATTAATCACAGCAAACAACTCTCACATCATATGGTGTTCGATAAATCACTCATTGAAATTACCAAGGAACCAATGACAAGAGATCAAGCTATTGATAGATTACTTACTAAGTTATGCCATCGTCATTACATTACGAATATAGAAGAGGTAAGAACCGCAATCCTTAAACGAGAGGCTGAGTCAACAACTGCTATCGGAATGAACGTTGCAATACCACATGCTAAATCTCATGCAGTTAAACGTCCTATCGTCGCTGTATTAAATCATAAAGCAGGTGTAGAGTGGGAAAGTCTAGATGAATCAAATCCTCAGCTCATTTTTCTTATTGCAGTTCCCAATGATAATAACGATACACATTTAAAACTGCTACAACGGTTATCACGAACGCTCATGAAAGATAATACGCGTGATGAGTTAATTCATGCTCAAAGTCGTGATGAAATATTTAATATTTTAAAAGAGATATAAAGGAGCGTATGACAAATGGTACTTTTTCTTCAACCCGTATTTCAAGAACGTTTATGGGGTGGCACCAATCTCACTCAATTTGGCTACGATATTCCGAATAACTCTACCGGCGAATGCTGGGCAATTTCCGCACATAAAAACGGTCCTAACACAATTCTCAACGGAAAACATAAGGGGAAATCTTTAAAACAAGTTTGGGACGAAGATAAAGCACTTTTCGGAAATGACTCACGTAAAGATTTTCCACTTCTCACTAAAATTTTAGATGCACATGATTGTTTGTCAGTACAAGTACATCCTGATGATGAATATGCGCTTAAACATGAAGGCGAATACGGTAAAACTGAATGTTGGTATATTTTAGACGCTCAACCTGGTGCTGAAATAATCTATGGTGTTAATGCTACAAGTAAAAATGAACTTGAACATATGATTGATCATCATCAATTCGACTATTTATTTAAACATGTACCTGTTAAACCGGGTGATTTCTTTTATGTACCAGCCGGTACAGTTCATGCTATTGGTTCCGGAATCCTCATTTTGGAAACTCAACAATCTTCAGATACAACATATCGTATATACGATTATGACAGAAAAGATAAAAATGGTCATACGCGTGAATTACATTTAAACCAAAGTAAAGATGTTATTGATATCACTACAACTGAACCTAATACAACACCTAAGACTGAAATGATAAATGGCAATTGTCACACTCAATTTGTTGCCAATCATTTCTTTACGGTTGAAGAATGGTCTATCAAAGACATATTAGATTTTCAAAAACCACACATTTATTGCCTAGTGTCAATGATTAACGGCCACGGGCAAGTTTCAATCAATAACAAAGTATATAAAATCGATAAGGGCGATCATTTTATTTTAACTTCTGAAGATCAATATATTAAATTTGTTGGTAATATGGATTTAATAGTCAGTTTTAGTAAAGATGAGGCATATTAAATAAACGGGTTGCATCAATTTTTAATTTAAATCAATTGAATAAAACATCATGTTGCTTGAACTGACTTAATCATATATTTTTCTTTCATATAAGAGAAGCATCGATAATTACAACAGTGCCTGTTTCTATAGCAATAAAATCTGTCACTATTAAATTTAGGATAAACAAAAACGGTTATCCACCTTTTGTTAAGGTGAATAACCGTTTTTTAATTTATCTTTCTAAGATAAGAACAATACAACATGTTTTCCTGTAAGTATCATTTTAAATCGTACTGTTCTAACATTAATTAAGTAAAATCGTTGATCCTTATTCAGTTACTTTACTTTCGTCAGCTTTTTCAGCAATTTTACGGATAATAGGGTCAGTCACAGGTTTCAAGCAATAACCTACAACCATGAATCCGATTCCGAATAAACCTAAAATGATCACTTTCGTAATCAGTATCTCTGGAACTATACCTCCAACTGTTTCACGTAATGCGTCGATAGAATACGTGAATGGTAAATATGGAGATATCGCTTGGAAGAATTCTGGCGTTGTTTGAATTGGGAATGTACCTCCTCCACCAGCAATTTGTAACACAAGTAAGATAATAGCAACAGCCTTACCAGGGTTACCTAACAATGATACAGATGTGTAAATAATCGAGTTAAATACGAGAGAACTAAACACGGCAATAGAGACAAATAATATCGGTGATTCTATCGATGCTTTAAGGATAACTAAATCACCGATAGATACTATTAATGCCTGTATGATACCTAATAAGAAAAAGAAACCAGATTTACCAAGATACACTTGTCTCTTCGTCATAATAGGTTGTAAGTGTTCATGTTTGTTATCTACAGATAATAAGCTGACCATTAATAATCCTCCAACCCAAATAGACAATGCAGTATAGAACGGCGTCATACCAGAACCATAGTCTTTTACTGGGAACACATCTGTCGTTTTTTTATTAATAGGGTTAGCAACAATATCTGCCTGTTTCTTCAAATCATTTTTCAATGTATCTATTAGCTTATCTACAGCATCATCTTTATCTAACTTTTTGAAGATTTTATTTGCTTTTTTCAAGTCTTTCTCAACATCTGGCAATTTATTTTCTGAGAAATCGGCAAGCGAAGCAAGTGCTTCTCTTGCTTGAGGCTGTTTCTCGTTTAATAAATCTACAGCATTATCATAACGACTAAATAAAGATGGTATTTTTTGGTTTACAGACTGTGTTACATTAGCTAATTCTCTCTCTAATCCAGGCAAGTCATTACGTACAAAGTCTGCAGCTTTCGCGACATCTTTTTTAGCTGTTGGGAAGTAAGCTTGTGCAGTTCGCATTGCATTTATATATGCGTTTTCGATTGCTGGCAATGCAGTTTGAATCGTATCAATTCTCTTTTTACCGCTATTTAAAATATCTTGACCAGCGTTAATCACTCGGTTAATAGTATTTAATTTAGATTGGATTGTCGATAATGTATTTTGACCTTTATTAAGTTGATCAGTAATCTCATTAGAAACAGCTAGTAAATTACGATTAAGTTCTTTTTTAATGTAATTTCGTAATGTATCTAACCTTTTATTTAAGTTAGGTAAGTCACGTAATACATTGACTGCTTCTAATTGTCCGGAGCTACCATTTGACAATGCATCTATTAATTGATTGGTACTTTTTAAATTATCATTAATGCTATTGTTTGCTTCTTTCACTTGCTTAATTTCATTAGATAGATCAACATGTTCACTTTTTTCCAACTCTGACAAGATATCTATAAATTGTTGATTATACTTAGATGCGTTTTCTAAGCGTGATTTTATATTTTTTAATGGTTCTTTAAACTCTGATGGTTTATCTGAAGCGATAACACCATATGCTATATTTTTTAATGACTTAATGTCTTGTTGGGTAGCTTGTGCTTGTTGATCTGTTTGATTAGATAATGATAATAAAGCTTCTGTTAAAGCTGTATTCATTGATTTTACATCACTGTTAGATAAAATGTTATCACCATAAACGGGTTGATTCTCACCTGATTGACTCACAGGTACTGTTTTAATATTTGAATGACTCTTCCCTTCCGAATGCGATGACTTTATAGCGCTTTGGGGTGTAGTTGATGTTTGATTTCTTAGATTTTGATTTGCTTGGTTGTTCACATCTTGAGCGCGGCCAGCTGCTTCTTGATAGTCTCCCACTCTCGCTTTAGCTTGAGTCAAATAACCTTTTGCATCATTTAACTGACCACTCGCTGCATCAATACCTTCACTTGCAATATCGACACCCCTATTGATTCTAGGAAATTGTGCTGGAACGTCATTAGCAGCAACATTTAAAATTCTTTCAATATTAGGCATGTAGCTATCAAGTGCAAGTATCAATTTAGCCCTTTCATTAAGCGCCGGAATAGACGAATTAACAGCATTAAGTTTTTCTTGAGCGTCTAATACATTCCCTTTATACTTTCCTAAACTTCTAAATTGATTAGCATAAGCATCCAAATCGTCTTGATGTTTATTTAGTTCAATAATCTTGTCTGCAAATTGATTAATTTTAGGCAATGAATTATTAGCTTGATATACAGCACTCTTAATTTTATTGATTGTAGGTACATTATCTTCAATTGATAGTCCGACTTTATTAGCTTCAGAAAGTAAAGCGGTTGCTACGGTTTTGTTAAATTGTTTATTTGCTTTATCAATCACAAACGACGATCCCGTATCGGTTAACTTAGCTGCTACGGCATTAATCTTCTGATTTACTTTAAAATCTATATCCGCCTTTTGAGGATGTTTTCTTAAAGTACCAGTGATTTCATGTGTAAATTTCTTCGGTATGTAAATACCTGCATAATATTTTCCCATCTTAATTTCATGGTCGGCTTTTTCTCTACTCACAAATTGCCAGTCAAAACTATCATTCTTTTTTAAAGTTTTGACCATTTTATTTCCTACATTAATATTCTTACCACGAACTTTTTCACCTTGGTCTTCATTCACTACGGCAACTTTGATATGTCCTGTATGACCATACGGATCCCACATAGCCCAGAGGTTAAACCATGCATAGAATGAAGGAAGAATTGCTAAACCAGCTAAGATGACCCATACACCTGGTGTTTTAGCAACTCTTTTTAAATCCGTGATAAAAAGTTTTAGTGCGTTTTTCATTTTCACACTCCTAATTATCATTATTCTTTTTTATTGTAATACATTTCCGTACAGATGATTACTTAAATGTGCATATTTTTTTGCTTACGTAAAGATGATACACATATTATATTAAAATTTGATTAAATGGATTTATTTTTCTAATGTTGATTAGTATAATATTTGTATTAAGGCGTAATTCATTTTTGTTGATACTTGTCAACTTTATAAACCATAAGATAAATTATATCAAATTCTCATTTGTTATGACAATAACTAAAAATAATTTTTAAGGGAGCACACATAAGATGAAGAAAAATAAATTTTTAGTATATTTACTATCGACGGCGCTTATCACGCCAACCTTCGCTACACAAACAGCTTTTGCTGAAGATTCATCTAATAAAAATACAAATTCAGATAAAACGGAACAACATCAATCACAAAAAGAAACATCAAAACAATCTGAAAAAGATGAATTTAACAACGATGATTCTAAACACGATTCTGATGATAAAAAAAGCACTTCTGACAGCAAGGACAAAGACTCTAACAAACCATTATCAGCTGACTCAACACATCGTAACTATAAAATGAAAGATGATAATTTAGTTGATCAACTTTATGATAATTTTAAGTCTCAGTCAGTAGATTTTTCTAAATACTGGGAACCGAATAAATACGAAGATAGTTTTAGTTTAACGTCACTCATCCAAAATTTATTTGATTTTGATTCTGATATAACAGATTACGAACAGCCACAAAAGACAAGCCATTCTTCTAATGACGAAAAAGATCAAGTAGACCAAGCAGATCAGGCAAAACAACCATCACAACATCAAGGACAATCACAGTCGTCTGCTAAACAAGATCAAGAATCATCAAACGATGAAAAAGAAAAGACAACTAACCATCAAGCCGATTCTGACGTCAGTGATTTACTTGGAGAAATGGATAAAGAAGATCAAGAAGGCGAAAACGTAGATACAAACAAAAATCAATCTTCTTCTGAGCAACAACAAACTCAAGCGAATGATGATAGCTCAGAACATAACAAGAAATATTCTAGTATTACAGATTCAGCATTAGACTCTATATTAGATGAATATAGTCAGGACGCTAAGAAAACAGAAAAAGATTACAATAAGAGCAAGAATACAAGTCACACTAAAACATCTCAAAGTGATAATGCCGACAAAAATCCACAATTACCAACAGATGATGAATTAAAACATCAATCAAAACCTGCACAATCATTTGAGGATGACATTAAACGCTCAAATACACGTTCAACAAGTCTTTTCCAACAACTACCTGAATTAGACAATGGTGACTTATCTTCTGATTCATTTAATGTTGTTGACAGTCAAGACACACGTGATTTCATTCAATCAATTGCTAAAGATGCGCATCAGATTGGAAAAGACCAAGATATATATGCATCAGTTATGATTGCTCAAGCTATTTTAGAATCTGACTCTGGAAAAAGTTCACTTGCACAATCACCAAATCATAACTTGTTTGGAATCAAAGGTGACTACAAAGGACAATCTGTAACTTTTAATACTTTAGAAGCTGATAGCAGTAATCATATGTTCAGTATCCAAGCAGGTTTCCGTAAATACCCAAGTACTAAACAATCTCTTGAAGATTATGCAGATTTAATCAAACATGGTATCGATGGTAATCCGTCAATTTATAAACCAACTTGGAAGAGTGAAGCTCTATCATATAAAGATGCTACTTCACATCTGTCACGCTCATACGCCACAGATCCTAATTATTCTAAAAAATTAAATAGTATTATTAAACATTATCATTTAACATCTTTTGACAAAGAAAAAATGCCTAACATGAAGAAATATAATAAATCAATAGGTACGGATGTGTCTGGTAATGACTTCAAACCATTTACTGAAACTTCCGGTACATCACCTTATCCACATGGCCAATGTACTTGGTATGTGTACCACCGTATGAATCAATTTGATGCATCCATTTCTGGTGACTTAGGTGATGCTCATAATTGGAATAACCGTGCTGAAAGTGAAGGCTATACGGTAACGCACACACCTAAAAATCATACTGCAGTTGTGTTTGAAGCTGGGCAATTAGGTGCTGATACACAGTATGGTCATGTTGCCTTCGTTGAAAAAGTTAATGACGACGGTTCAATTGTTATTTCTGAATCAAATGTTAAAGGATTAGGTGTCATTTCATTCAGAACTATTGATGCAGGAGATGCTCAAGATTTAGATTACATTAAAGGTAAATAGTAAAAATTTAAAATTATTTGAGGTACCATCCACAAAATAATAGCACAAAGATGTATTCAAATTTACAATACATCTTTGTGCTTATTTATATTCAATAACTATATTAGAGTAACTTTACATTGCAAAGTCCATTTTTATAATTTACTCAAGTGATTTCTAAAAGTATATTATTCATTATATATAACAATCATTATTGCATGTCAAAAAAGAGTAGGACAGAATTGATTTTAAATTCTTAGTCCTACTCTTTTATACTGACTCTTGTTATAAACTTTGAGTAAGCGTTGCACCAACTCAATCACTAACTGTGAAATAGTTTAACTACACATAAGATTGATGATGCCTATTACTATATATAATTTTTAAATTAATTTTGGTGTTTTTTTCTACGCGCCATAAAGATGAGCGCCCCACCTAATGACAAGAGTACAACAGCCACTGGCATCCAATGTTGTTTGATGACTTCACCTGTCGCTGGTAATGAGATATTACCATCGTCGTCAAATAGATCACTTAAAAGGCCACCTTTATTATCTAAAGATAATCCATTCTCCGGTGCAGAATGATCTAATTTATCAAGAATAGATCCTCTTGAGTGAAGTTTATCAAGTAAACTTGGTCTATCAAATATTGAATTAGAATCACCGACACCTTTGTTAATACGATCTAACAAGGATGGTCTATTCTTTATAGGATCTAAAATATATTCTAAGTCTTTCTTAGCTTGTTTTGCTCGTTTTTCTATATCTAATAAATCATTTGCCTTGCCTTCAATCGCAGAGTGAATGAGATCCATGATATCTGATTTGTCCTTTTGTACACGCGCAATAACATCAGCGATAATTTTAGCTTTGTCTTTATTGATACGGGTTTGTAATATTGTTTCAATCGCTTGTCTTTTGTCTTTAGCATCATTAATCACACCATTCAATATATCATCAGCTGTAGCTGTTCCTTGACTATTGAAATGACGTTTTAATTGTTCTACGATTTGAGAATTCGACAAGTTTTGGCTTAACAATTTTTTAGCAATACGATCTGCTTCATCATTACCAAGTCGTGTCGTCAACAATTGTTTAATTAAACTTTCTTTATCTTTAGATTGATCTAACATTGATTTTAAAATATCATCACTAGAAGTTAATGCAAGACCATCAATTTGCTTGGCAATTTGATTAGCGATATCTTCATTACTTCGGCCATTTGTTTTAATACGTTTCATTATGTCTTCTACTTCATTTTTGCTAAAAACACTATTTAAGATATCTTCGGTTGCTTGTTTTTTATTACTAGCACCATTGAGTTGATCTATAATAATATTTCTTTGTCGGTCAATACTTTGCTTAGTCTTATCAATTTCTTGTTTAAGCGCTTGTTTCTTATCATCAGATAAAGTGTTATTATCCTCTACTTTTGTATCTAGTGATCTTAAATTCATTAATTTATTATTTATATAATTAGAATCTAGTGATTGATTGTCAGATTGTACCTTAGCAAGTGCTTTTTCAATCTTATCACTACCTTGTAATGAACGTGTAATTGCTTGTATATCTTGTTTTTCATCTGTGACATGTTGATCTTTTGAATCCCTAATTTGATCAGTATCTGATGCTATACGTTCTAATGTTGAGCGATGACCATCATTACTTTTATCGTCTTTACTATCACTATCGGATTGATTTGTTGTCGTACTAGATTCTTCTTTGTTATTTTCGTTTTTATTAGATGGTGATGCTTGCTGATCGCTTTGTTCAGAAAGATTATTATTAGAGTCAGACTTAAAATCTTGTTGGATTTTATCTAATTTATCAATAACCGACTCTTCAGAATCATCAGTAGTTGCATTACGTGTACTAGCATTTGTATCGTGTACTTTATTATTTGAATCATCTTTTTCATCGGTTGTTGAGTCACTAGGTTTAGAAGCTCTCTCTTCACCTTGTTGACGGTTATCAACATTTTTAGCAATTGAATCTAAATCCGACAGTATTTTATCTAAGTCTTTAGTCATATCATCATTATCTTTTTCAGATGTATCGTCATCTTCAGTTTTTGATGATGTGGCACTAGAGTCTGTCGATTTTAAATGATTATTTTTATCTTTTGCATCATTTATAATACGGTCAATACTTGATTGATTATCGACTTTATCTAAACGTTCTTCAAAACTTTTGATATCTGCGTCAGAAAGTTCTTTCAAATCTTTAATATCATTTTTAGCTTGTTGGATTTTGTCAGCGATGGAGTTACTATTAGAAGTATTTTCAACATTTGATGATGTACTTTCTGAATCTGCAAAAGCATCTTTTGTGAAGCCATAACCAACCAGCGAACCACTAAGTAACAACGCAGAACATGACAGCTTGAGGTAGACACCAATTTTATCTGTTCTCTTCATTTACACATACTCCTTTAATAAAGTTACCTGTATTATTCTTTAAATAGATTTATATGATTTAATCAAAAATATACATATCACATTATAATACATAATTTCATAGATTTGTAGATAATGAACCTAAAATAACAAATTTAAAAAACAAATTTCTTGTAATTATTAGTAATTTGGTATTACACTTCTTTACACACTTAATTATTTAATTAATATATTAAGTTAAGTGTAATTCAAAAACAAGGAGTTTTTATAATGACAAATTCTATTTACTCAACTACAATGATTTCAAATGGTGGACGTGATGGTCGCGTTTTTAGTCCAGATAATACATTTGTTCAAAACCTTGCAACACCTAAGGAAATGGGTGGTCAATGAGGCAACGATACTAATCCTGAACAATTATTTGCTGCTGGATATAGTGCATGCTTTAATAGCGCGCTATCATTAATCTTATCTCAAAATAAAATAAGTGATGCCAACCCAGAAGTTGAAATCACTATTGAATTACTTAAAGATGATACTGACAATGGTTTTAAACTTGGCGCAGATATTAAAGTCACACTTGAAAATATGTCCCAACAAGATGCTGAGAAATTTGTGGAGCAAGCACATCAATTCTGTCCATACTCAAAAGCGACACGTGGTAACATTGACGTTCAGTTAGATGTTACAGCGCAATAAAACTTGTAATCGTACAACTAATTCTTAGCAAATGTTTCTATACAAGATTAAAGAGTAGAATAATGAATTCAAATTGAATTCTGTTCTACTCTTTTTATATACTTTCATACTTCCACAGTCTCTGTTTTTCATTTCCAATCTCTCATTCAATTTACTTTTCATAAACAAAATATCTTTTTTTAAATCAATTTCATACTTTTTAAAAAATTTCACTTTAAAACAACTATAAAAAGGTTAAAATGGGAATAGTATAAGTAAGTAGATTTTTTCTTCATAAAATGTAAAGTTGCTCATCACCGAAGGAGGACTATTTATGTTTACCATATCAATCATCGCTATGATTATTGGTGTTGTGCTTATTGTTTTAAGTCAAATTATCTACCATTCAAAACCGATAGATGCTAAGGAAAAAATGTTTATACCCGGTGTATGCCTTTTTTTAGTAGGACTCTTAAGTTTAATCGGTCACTTTGTTAATGGCTACGTATAATCTTTTTTCAAAACTGTAAAACATACCAACATCTCTATAACAAAACATAGTATTTAAAAATTTTGTAATTATTAAAAACATACTAAGATTAGCTATGAAGAAATCTATGACGATAGATTTTTTCATAG
>OBVS01000076.1_pt1 | contig 76600 bp, 52 predicted proteins | sample 1476211 | NCBI WGS metagenome assembly OBVS01 (sample SAMEA2580025, study PRJEB22360) | human gut metagenome | biome: human gut; feature: human-associated habitat; material: faeces | place: Denmark | collected 2008/2010 | reverse complement strand
TGCGGGAATAGCTCAGTTGGTAGAGCACGACCTTGCCAAGGTCGGGGTCGCGAGTTCGAGCCTCGTTTCCCGCTCCAATTTGCCCGAGTGGTGGAATCGGTAGACACAAGGGATTTAAAATCCCTCGCCTTTCGAGGCGTGCCAGTTCAAGTCTGGCTTCGGGCACCATTATTTCTTCCAGTCGAATAATCAATATCTCATTTAATAATTAAATATTTTATCCAAACTATTAAATTAAATAGAACTTCTATTTCGTTTCAAAAATTTTAGTTATCGTCTACATTTGAAATTATTTATTCCCAGAAAAACAATAATTTTTCTTAATAAAAGTGCGGTAAAAATTCGCACTTTTACTACATAATTCTGCTACTTAAATATTTCTATTTGGTAGCTAATCTGTCTCAATTCACATTCTGATGTCTTATTCTCTTGAAGAAGGGTTTCCCAATTTTCATGTTCAAAAACAGAGACATTCACTTGTTTGTTTGAAAAATGCGTCAATTTTAACTGTGAATAAACATCCACACATTTCCCTAACGTGATAGGTCCTTGATTATTCACTGGCCTAATCTTTCCGACTAATGTGATGATTTTCCCTTGCGGATCTGTTAGCGCGTGCTGTAAATAAAATGGAAATCCATTGAGGGTTAAAATAGCTTGGTCATGAGATGTTGGTGTAAATATCAACATAGACGTATTAGATACGTTTTTATGTTGTAATTTATTGACTGTATCAACGTATTCTACCTGTCCTACAGTTGATTGAATTGGGGTGTTTTCAAGCCATAATGCACCCTCAGCATTTGTACACTCAGTTAATGAAAAATTATGGTAAGCCAGCGTATTATCAACTGGTTCTAAAAGATGCATAAAAGAAGCATTGCTATTTTTTCTACACGAGAAAGCGCCGAGTTTTTTGTTATCGTCTGCAAGTTGAGCCCAAACTGCAGAAGGTGTACTTCTAAAAGAGAACAGATTCACATCTCCCCAAGAAAACGGTTTTTCTCGGCTCACAACTTGCCCTAAATATGGATTTTCAGGTAACCAATCTACCTCCGCATTATCATCTAAGTGATTGAAAATATTTAAGATTGGATGTCCTTTCATTTCGCCCACTTTAGTGGTTTGCAACTTCTCAAGAGGATTAGAGGAGTAAGTTAGCGAAGTTTTGAACGTCTCTGGACAAGATTCAGAAAAATGATGACTAAATTGTTTGATGAGATGCAAGGTCGCTTGTTCATTTTGGAGATCTGTTAAAATTACATCGAATTTAGGTGATTTAATGAGACATTGATCGATTTTTGTGTTGTTTAACCCCGTCTGATGCTTTGCTGAACCAATAAGAATCATCGGCTTGCCTTCTTGGTTTAAAATCAATAAGAGATCATCGACAATCCATTCTTCTCCAATTCTAGCGTATCCTTGAGGTCTCGCCGTCCAATAAGGATTAGGTAAGCTATTTAAGTCCGCAAGTTTGGTGGTTATTTTCTCTTTATAGATTGGAAGCCCAGAATTGTAATAGAACACAAAATCTTTAAGCTGAATAGGATGTTGATTTAGCATTAAGGCGAATTCATCAACCTTACATTCAGAAAACTCAAATTCTTCGGCTGTTAAGCCTTTTTCTGCATCCTCTTGCTTTTTTCTTTTAAAGCCTAGTTCATGTGTACATTTTATGCCATGAGGCAATTCTTTTGGCTGAGTTAGACTTATCACATCAACCTGATCATAGTTTATGGGAGCTTTGAAAGAAGTTAGCTCAAAGTTTCCCCATTTAAAAGTAGGTTGATTACCATGTTCGTCTTTTAAGTTATCTGTTTTGGCATAAAGCGTATAGTCATATTCCCCAATCTCTGCATTGGGCGGAAGATCTGTTAAGGCTTCGACTAGTTCGTGTTCACGTTGTATCTTTTGTTCTTGCACGCTTTGGGCATCTCGATATTCTGTCCATTTAGTATATCCCCAAGGAATGCTTATGGTTGGAATAATTAACAGAAGTTTTATTTTAGTTGTTAATGGCTTATCAGTTATTAATCCTATAACCGCATATAAAGCAAAATAGATGATCAGAAGAACCGCATAAGCTGGTAAAAGCCACCACGCAAAAAAGACAATAATATCCCCTGATATCAACGCTCCAACTAAAAATATAACTAAAACAAGGAAGATACCAACAATAACTTTAATCATCACTCTAACCTTCGGAGTATCACATAAAAATATTATATGGAGTGAATTATACCATTAAGGAAAGTACGGTTAAAAAACATTCGAAATGCTAACCGCACTTTTAACATTTAATCTGCCACCCAGATTTTCTCTAATTCCATTTTCTCAGGATGATATTTATACACATTAATTCCACCGCCGGTAGCTTGCCCGGTGACGAGAATATGAGCTTTTGGTGAAGAGGAGACGCTGAGGTTTCTCTGATAGTAATTTGTTGAAATACTCGGGTCGTTGCCGATTTCTACATAGGCTTTAATCCATGGTTCTCCAACGGTAAATAGACGGGCGAGTTCATCACCAAATCCATCTTTATTACCACTTTTCCCCAGTAGAATAAAATCTTTTTCAGTTAAAAAAGCAATAGCAACAGTATGATTTAATGCTAATTGTTTATTTTTAAATTTATCCGGTTTAGGTAATAGTTTTTGTTTATAACGCTCTGAATTTTCATGATTAAGATCACTATTAACTTGGGCTAGGTCTTGTCGATTATTAAGGTTATGAATTTCCCACATATAATTTGACAAGTTTTCACCTCCCGTCACTACCCAGTTGCCATCTGGACTTATTAAACCGGTAGTATTTCCACAATTTCCATTCAATTTAGCGACAGGCTTTAAAGTATGCCTATTCCATAAAGTAATTTCATCATAACTTCCTTTTTTACTGCTGTTAGGATTAATTGGGTTTTCTGTTAGGTTAGTTTCCGCAACAGGATAATCGCCAACTGAACAAGCTGCTGTTGCAGATAAAAAATAATCTTTACTCATTGATAAAGTTAATGGGAAAGGGAAACTTCCATCGGTATAAACTGGTACTAAATCTTTTCCATACCCTTTATAAAGCTGCCCGTTATCTTCCATATTAGAGGAAAGATAAAATTGTTTATCTGCTGACATAATATGCGTTTTCACTTGAAAGTGTGGGAAATTTTCTATTTCTTTTCCTTCTACATTTTGAATATGCACAATATTTTTATTATCCTGCCACATAAACTCATGGCTATCAGGAATAAAAAAGGCACTAAACGCGTTGGCATTTCGGGCAAGTATTGTCTTTTCCTTTTTCTCAATATCCCATAACACCAACTGACCAATAGGTTTATGTCTATCGGCATCTTCCGTAGCATGAGCACTAATGACATAACGCCCGTCGGTTGAAACACTTAACGAAATAATGGGGGCAGTACGGTTGTATTGATAAAAAATAAAAATGACGATAAGTAGTAATACCGTTATTAATACTTTGAGAAGTTGATTTTTCTTTGCCATTTAGCCCTCTTCAAATTCCCAAAAGTGCGGTTGATTTTCAGAGTGTTTTTCAATTAAAAAACATTCGAAATGCTAACTGCACTTTTAACATTTAATCTGCCACCCAGATTTTCTCTAATTTCATTTTCTGAGGATGATATTTATAAACATTAATTCCACCGTCGGTGGCTTGCCCGGTGACGAGAATATGAGCTTTGGGGGAAGAGGAGACGCTGAGGTTTCTCTGATAATAATTTGTTGAGATACTCGGGTCGTTGCCGATTTCTACATAGCCTTTAATCCAAGGAGAACCTGCCATATAGAGCGCGGCAAATTCAAATCCTTTACCGTTTGCCATTCCGCTTTTTCCAAGCCCTATAAACTCATCCTCCGTTAGGAAAGCATAAGCAACAGTACCTACGCTAATTGGTTCTTTTTTTAACCTTTCTGGTATAGGTACACTTTTATCATTTTTAAATTTTTCTTCATCATAAATACCATTATTGGGGAACGATAGTGCTTGTCTATTATTTGGGTTATTAATTTCCCACATATAGTAAGTAGCATTCTCTCCTCCAGTTATAACCCATTTGCCATTTGGACTAATTAATCCGTTAGTTGCCCCACAATTTCCATTAAGTTTAGCAATCGGTTTTAAGGTATTTTTATTCCATAGAATGACGCCATCATAGCTATTCTTTTTATACTCGCTTGGATTAATTGGGTTAGCCGTTAATTTCGTTTCTGCAACAGGAGAATCAGGGTCGGAACAGGGAGCGGTAACAGATAAAAAATAATCGCCTACAATGGATAAATCTACCGGTTTACTAATACTTGCACCATCCGTATAAATAGGCGTTATATCATTTTGATAACCTTTGTATAAGTGATTCCACATATCGGCCGATAAATAAAATGACTTATCTGCCGTCATACGATGATTTTGTAAGGTGAAAGGGTGCTGAAAACTTTTAATCACTTGCCCATCTACGTTTTGCATATAGATAATATCTTTGTCATCTTGCCACATAAATTCATGACTATCCGGAATAAACATAGCGCTGAAGGCGTTAGCATTTTTTGATAAGACGGTCTTGGTTTTCTTTTCAATATCCCATAATACCAGCTGACCTATTGGGTTTGACGGATCGGCATTACGCCCGACATGCCCGCTCACAACATAACGCCCGTCGCTGGAAACGCTTAGTGAAATAACGGGATCTGTGCGGTTGTATTGATAAAAGATAAAAACAGAAGTAAGCAGTAATGCTGTTATCAATATTTTGAGAAGTTTATTTTTCTTTGCCATTTAGTACCCTTTAAATTCCCAAAAGTGCGGTCTATTTTCAGGGTATTTTTCACGTAAAAAACATTTGAAATTCTGACCGCACTTTTAACATTTAATCTGCTACCCAGATTTTCTCTAATTCCATTTTCTCAGGATGATATTTATACACATTAATTCCACCGCCGGTGGCTTGACCTGTAACTAAAATGTGCGCTTTAGGAGAAGAAGAGACACTGAGATTTCGTTGATAGTAATTAGTGGAAATAGTAGGGTTATTATCAATTTCTAAAAAATCTTTTATTAAATTATCCCCGACCACATAAAGAGGGATTACATTATAATTATCTTCATTGATATATGTTTTACCAATAGCAATAAAATCCTTTTCGTTAATAAATGCAATAGCTACAGCATTTTGGCCTAAATAAATAATTTTATCCTTAAATTTTTCAGCTATAGGAGATGAATCAATAGCATCATAGTAATTTACTCCATCATGAGAGTTACCATTATGAATTTTAATTGGATTTAGCCGATGATTTACATTATTGATTTCCCACATATAAATTCCAACATTCTCTCCACCGGTAATCACCCATTTGCCATCCGGGCTAATTAGACCGCTGGTTGAACCACAATTTCCATTAAGTTTAGCAACAGGTTTTAAGGTATTTTTATTCCATAGAATGACGCCATCATAGCTATTCTTTTTATACTCGCTTGGATTAATTGGGTTAGCCGTTAATTTCGTTTCTGCAACAGGAGAATCAGGGTCGGAACAGGGAGCGGTAACAGATAAAAAATAATCGCCTACAATGGATAAATCTACCGGTTTACTAATACTTGCACCATCCGTATAAATAGGCGTTATATCATTTTGATAACCTTTGTATAAGTGATTCCACATATCGGCCGATAAATAAAATGACTTATCTGCCGTCATACGATGATTTTGTAAGGTGAAAGGGTGCTGAAAACTTTTAATCACTTGCCCATCTACGTTTTGCATATAGATAATATCTTTGTCATCTTGCCACATAAATTCATGACTATCCGGAATAAACATAGCGCTGAAGGCGTTAGCATTTTTTGATAAGACGGTCTTGGTTTTCTTTTCAATATCCCATAATACCAGCTGACCTATTGGGTTTGACGGATCGGCATTACGTCCGACATGTCCGCTCACGACATAGTGACCATCAGTAGAAACACTAACCGACATCGCAGGATCGGTTTTGGCATGAGCTGAGAAAAATAATATTGTTATAATTAATGTAAGTATAATAAGAAACTTCTTACGCATTTAATATCTCCCAAACTTTTTAATATATTTATCCATAATCTGATCTTTATAAGTTTCTCGATAAATCCGAGAAAATCTAGTTGGGTTTGATCGTTTTCTCTGATGATCTGTTAGTGTCATTTCCTCCCAAATTAAGTCTTTAATTGCTGAATGGGAAGTAAAATAACTACTTTGATCATGGTAAAAAAATTGTTTTTCTTTCAATCCTGAAATGAAATTGTCAGGCGGGTATTCTTTTAACAATTTAGGATTTTTTTGTACTGGTGCAGTAAATTTATCCCCTACATGTCCCAAGGCTGGACGAATTTCCAACTCTTTTGAGGAAAGTTTCCATGTGTTACGAAAAACCATAGTCATCAAAATATCAGTGATGTGCTTAACGTAATCCTCATTTTCTGGGAACCGACGAAAGTGACTCCATGGTCTTAAAATCTTTAATTCTGTTTGCCAATCGTCATTAACCATCTTCATCTCGTTCTGTATTAGTGCCTTAAGTTCATTTTCTATTTGTGCTTTACTTATACTAGGTTGGTTCTTGAGGATATAATCACAAACTTCTTTAAACCGTTGATCTTTATTTTTTATATAAGATTTACATTGTGCTTGAACGGATTCTGACTGTGCATTTGCCCGTTGGTTATTTATGGCGCTACCATGGGGGTAATAATCACCAAACGCATTTGTTTTACCTGCTATTACTCCGTATTTTAGTGGGTAAGCCCCCCGGCTAACATCTGAAACACCATCATCTAAATCTAATAAAGAATTATCTGGACCTAACACACCATCTTCTTTGGAATACATAATACGAATATATTCAGCTGCCTTGTAAGCAAAAGGGAATAACTCCATCGCTACCGGATTTTTTTCTCGAGTGTAATTGGCAGTAATGGCATTATCGGCGACAGCTGCTTCCAGCATGATAAGATTCTTTATCTTTTTAGGTTGATTTGCATCCCCTAAGATATTCAGTGCGGCGAGTGCAACACGAGCGCCTAAAGAGTGTGTAATAATATTAACTTGAATATTATTCTCAAGTAGTATTGAAATATCTTTGGCTAACTTCCTTCCAGCCTCATTTGCATATATTTCTGCTCTAAAAAACGTTCGAGATGGATCAACACTTCCGGACCAAGTGACCCCAATGATTCGACTGTATTTTGTCCAATCACTAAGCTTTGCGTTAACACTTGTTGCGCCAGAGGCTGCTAAATTTAAATAGTACTCTACTGTTGGGAACCAAGCTAAGGCATCTTTTCCGTTAAATTTTGTATCCATACTATTAAAAATAATTTGAGTTTCAGACTTAAGTTGAGCATCAATATCTCTCCCTCCGCCCCCCGTAGTTCTATTACTATATTCATAAAAATTTCGACGTTCAGCAATTACATTTCTAACACGCTGACCAATAATATCTCCATAATATAAATAAGGTGCTTGAATGCCACGACTATCTTTTAAAGAATCGTAAGCTGGATTTTCACCCAGCTCTGTAGGATTTGGAAAACGACCAATAGCACCAATAGGAACATTAAAACCATGGATAAATAACGTAGCCGATTTACCATCAGCTTTTACTTGCTGAACGATTTTATTGATTTCTTCTTTTCTTTTTTTGCTACTAAGTTTTTGTTTAAATCGTAAATTTAATAGCATTGGCGGAGGGAGATAAATGGCGGTGACATTAGATTTACCATCCTGCCCCCTTGATACTGAAATTTTAAGCGGTTTAATAAATTGTTCTCTTGGATCTTTGTTTTTAACGCCATTGGCTTCAACTAGAACGTAGCCATCACTTCTCCCAAATTGAAAAGATTCACTTTTGTCAGTTACTTTACGCTCTATATTAGATTTATCAGAAGACTCTGTGTCAGCGGCATCGTAAGGCCCTCTAACCAATTGCCAAGAAATTTTTCCACAACGCACATTCAAATGAGTACTATACCCTGACTTATCTATTACTGCAGGAATTGGTTTACCTGATTCATCGTAAACCATTACTACAATATTAGCTGGAAGCTTTCGATCTTTACCAAGTGTATCCCTATGATAAATAACAACGGTTGTACGGCATGCATTTGTACCAGTACCAACAGATTCAGATTGATGTTTATTGGTAAAAGGTTTAGCGATTCCCACTATGCTAGCCATTGTAATGCTCCTCAAATTTATTTTGGATAGTGCCTTGTTCTTCTAAAGAATTGATTCTTTCTTGAATATAATAAAGCTTTTCCATTTCAGACATTTCGCTTTCTAAAATGCTTATAATCTTTTTTTCCGAATCTAGAATATCAATCGTTTTCCCGCAAGCCAAACTATATATAGCCAACATCCCTATACTCCTTGTTTCTATCATGTTATTTTGCTTGCAAAGTTCATAGCATCGATAAACTATTTCATACACAGAATCTCTGCTATAATGATCAGAAACAATTGGTGTCGTATCTAAAATATCATCCGTTACTTTATTTAGTAATTGTTGATCTTTTTGTGTAATCATGTCTTTCATCTCGAACAGCTCAAACTGTTTTTTCGCAAGTTCAACATCAGAAAATTCTATCGTTGATGTATAACAAAGTACATTTTTACCCTTAGGCAAAATAAAGGAATCGATTAAACCTTGCCCCCAAAAAGTTGCTAATTTTTTTGGATAATACATTAAACGATCAAAATATTGTTCTAATACTATTGGGTCATAAAAACGAAAATAGAGCAATCTATCATCATAAGTTGGCATATAGATAAATTTTCTAAAATGATTCAGTAACTCATCAAATGTAGCGGTTGATCGGAAGAAAAAACCAAATGATTTATTCCACTGTTGAAATCCATCCTCAGACTCTTTTCCTTTCGGGCTTTCACTGCATAACTCTTCCACAAAAGGATGATTTTCTGGTAAATGCAATAAATAAGGCGCTGTCTTTTTTCGTCTTTCACCCTCCTCTCCCTTAAATAAGCATGCACTTTGAATATCATCCAATTCAAAACGCTGAGGAAACCAAACACTTACCTCTGCGTTGATAATGGCATAACATTGAGAATTGCTGTCTTCAGGCCACAGATAAGGCTTAATTGAATCAGGGATTGATTGAAACAAGAAAGGAGAATATTCATCTTCTTGTCTTAATGGAAATTCATTTTTGGTTAAGCATGCTGTTTTGCTTTTTTCATTTTCTAGATATTGGTTTGGATTAAAAATGAGAATGGGATGCTGCTCTGATAAATCTTGAGCCACTATTTTCAATTGATCAATTAATGTCTCATCGGCATGACGTTGAAAATACATACTAAGCGGTAAAGGAAGAAATGTATACTGCAATCTGAGCTGGTTTTGCTGCTGATACACCGTAATATAATTTTTTGCAATTTCAGCATTAGAAGCATAGATTAAGATAATAATATTTTCTTGTTCATTATTAGAAAGCTGCAGACCATTAACGGCATAAACTAGATTTTCATACTGCATAAATTTCCCCTTTATTTACAAAGAGGTATTATAATAAATTTATTGATAAAAGCTAATCCATTAATCGTTGTAATTATGTCATCTATGTCTTCCACTCCTATTGCTTTACATAGTCACATTCAGAATGTTACCCCTAACTAGCTTCAGAAATCTAGTTCATATCCAAACCGCAATATAAATTGGAAAAAAATTTAAAAATAAATACATATAATTACATGCTATTTTAAGGCTTTTAATTTCTATGTAATTTATCTATCACTTAATAGCTTAATAATATCATCACCTTTAAACGTACAAGCTATCTTATTGAAATCACATAAAAAAACCGACTCTAGCAAATCATTTCTCTCATTAATGGCTTTGGTTGCACAATCAATAAAATTTATCTTCCCCTCCTGACCATTTTCAAGTTCAGGATAGCATTGCTTAAATTTTGATATATTCCATTTTTTTTGAGATGAAATTAGATACTCTCTTATCTTTTGATTTTCTTGTTGGATTGATACTTTATAGTTAAAATTTAATTTTTTTTGGGCCAGTATATACCCCTTACTTACACAAGACATTAAATCTGCTTCTTGCACACTTCCTGACAAACAAGGCTTAGATAATGCATCTGAAACAAGCAGGTCTTCCGGCTCAAGAGAAAAAACTAAACGAGAAGAAAAAAGCGACAGAAAAATTACCACTGTATATTTATTATTGTTAAACAAATCGACTCCTTTTGACTTAAACCATACCATTAATAAATTAATCATATTTTCTCATTTAATACTATAAGCCCCATGAAATGGGGCAATATTGCATAAAACCAAGTCTATAATTCGCTAAAAATAGAATAACTATATAGGAAAAGTACAATTCATTTTATATAAAACAAACTGCACTTTATAAGTTGAAAAACAGGTTTACTATATGCTTAGAACATTAACCTCTATCTTGTTAAAAACTCACTATTTACACTTAAATAGCTAATATTATAAGATCTCATCCATTTAATTATGCTCTTCTTTCCTGGAAATAATATTTTATACCACTTATTGTTTTTAGAATCCTTTTTAACATCAAGTATCAATACCTTATCCCCTTTAACCAAATACATATTAGTCTTATTATAGTTTTCATTATACAAATAAGATTTTTTATTAACATATCCAAGAGAAAACATTCTATTTCCATTATCAGAAATATCTGTAGAAATATTTCTTCTAAAACTTACAAGATTATCGATTATAAACTCATCAACTTCTGATGGTCCACTACCCAAATAATAATATTCATACTTATCCAAAAGTAGATTATCATCTATCAATTTATAGGTATATATATTAGAAATGCCATCAAATCCACACTCTATAGATATTTTATCTTTTGATATAGGGACAATACTAAATTCCCCACATTCATTATTATCTTTTATATGTATAGTATTGTAGTAATTACTACCTAATTTTAACTCACATTGATAGCTCATTGAGTCAGATTGACTACAAGAAACTTTAGACTCCATATCACCACTAAATTTTTGCAGCCCATTCATGCTGGATGTAGCCTCAGCATAATAAGATATCAACAAAGTAATAATAAAAATAATTTTAATCATCATAACCTTCAAATTTCTTTTGTAGACCTGTGCCATATTTTGTGTTTTTAATACCACGAGTAGAGAATTTATACTCTCCTATAGGCTTAGATAAATTCAAATTAGGACATTCTTGTATATTATTATCTCTAATAAGCGACTTAACCCTATTATATTAGTAAAAAATAACCGCACGTTGCAAAGTACGGTTAATAAATCATTTAATTTAAATCAACTGAATCAGCTTTGATCCACATGTTGATTTCTTTTTTTCCTTTGTAGTTAATAAAATACCATTTTTCTCCACGCTCATCTATTTTCTCATCTAAAATAGAAATCCTATCCCCCTTAATTAAGTACATACCGCTCTTAATACCAATAGATGAATATAGATAGGACTTATTTATAACAGTGCTTGTAGCACCTGTTTTTCTATTTATAACCTTTTCTAAATAATTCTTTTCATTTATCAACTTTAATTTAGATAGCTCGCTAAGGATAATGGAATATTCTTTTTTATTGCTATTTCCATAAGGAAAAATTGATAGTAACTTCCTATAACGGTCAACTCCATTAACAATATTTATATCCCCCTCATTAAATCTTTTTATAAATTCATCTAGTGAACTCTCAAAAAAATAATCTAACTCACAATTACTTTTAATATATTCATCAGATAAGTCATAATTGGGTAGTTTATCTTTAAGATTAGGCATAGAAATATCTAAGTCAATATTATTAAATTTACATATGTGTTTTTTAGAGTAATCATCCAAAAAACCACTCACTTCAGAATTAATACCTCTTAGAATCCATTTTTTATCATTATATGCAATGTAATAGCTATTAATAATATTTAATTTATCTGTATTAGTTGTTATAAGAATAGAATATTCTTTACTCTTTGGTTTTTTTATATCATTAATTCTTTCGCCTCCATCTTCAGAAAAATTACTCCCCTTAAAGACGAGATGATAATTGCCATTATTATTTTTAAAAAACAATAACTCATCTCCAAATCCATTTACATTACTAATAACCTTATCAGCAACTCCATCATTATCAATGTCAATATCTCTATTAAAAAATTCATTACTATTTAAGTAATATTTAATATCTACATTATCAGCACTTGCGAAACAAGCAAAGAGAAATATAAATGGTATTATTTTATTTTTTGAGGTGATTATTTTCATAATTAAAAATTCTCTTTAATTCATTAACATAAGATATTCTTTCTTCAATAGCATACTGACCACCATTTACCAAAAATGTAACTTGACGGGTATTGTCATCATCAGCAACTAAATTTATATCAATTGTTGTATGAGTAGATAATTTAGTTTTTTGATACTTAACTTTCACACCACTTGGATTAGTGGTATCTAGCACTTAATAAATCACTAGCATTTAACAATTTTCCTCTTTTCCAGAAATACCCACTAGCATCAACTGCCAAATGAAGAGCTTGATTTAAAAGAGAATAATTTTTCTTGTAATCATTGTTCATCTTTCTTATATCGGCCTGAATAGTCATATTTTTCATAAACTGTCGCTGAATTGACCGCACTTTTAGACGTATCACTATCAGTAATCCTGGATGCCTGTGAATGATGTTGATGTTCGAGGTTGTAATTCGGATTTAAAAAGGTGTAATCTCGTAAGGTTTGGTAGGTTGATGATTAGTTTTTAAAAGAACAAAAAATAACCGCACCTTACAAAGTGCGGTTAATAAATTTTTAATCTAGATCGACAGAATCGGCTTTGATCCACATATTGATTTCTTTTTTTCCTTTGTAATTTATAAGGTACCATTTTTCATCTCTTAAAGATCTCACATCATTAATTATGACTTGATCCCCTTTAATCAAATACATTTTACTTATACTATTAGGAGATGTATATAAATAGCTTCTTTTATTAACAAATCCAATCTCCTTGCATGAGGATGAATTAATACTCTCATTTAAATATTCACACTTCATATATTTTTCACTCAACACCCCCCCATCGGAAGAAATATCATAATTAATAATCAATATACTTTTATTATCGTATGTACTGAAAAAAACATTCTTATCATAAGTCTTAATATTTAGAATCAAATTATTGTTTTTATTAAAAAATTTATAATCCTCAAATCCATACTTGGATTCAATACCATCCATAAATTCTTCACTAATATCCTCTAATTTTATACTATTATGAAAATTTAAAAAATAACCATAATACCTATCATACTCTGGAGAATAATTAACTTGCTCTATCTTTAATATCTTTCCATTTAATTTGCTAAAAATATAACTCAATTCAGTTTTAGTAGATGATGCATTATATGAATTTGATATAACAATAGCATCTTTATTGTCCAATAACACGCTACCTAACTCATCTTTAATTAAGATAGTTTTAACTTTATTACCATCATTATAAATATTATTATCTTTTACATAATATTCAGAAAAAGCAAATTGAGGAATAAACAATAGCAAAATAAATAATCTTTTTATAACCATCTTAAACACTCCTCTAATTTAGATGCATATCCAGCTATGCTAGCAGCCTTATCCATACCGTTAATAACCCTTCTGGCATTCAGGTAGTCAGCACTATCTTCTGAAATATAACTTGATATTTTTTTCGTCGTAAACATTCCTGTTTCCATTCCATATATCATTATTTTAGTTGCATTCTTTTGATCTAAAGCTAATTCTGGGTTATTAACAAGATCTTTTTTTAGGTATTCCCCTGATTTCCTATAATTTTTCTTCCATGTAAGTTGAACATAACCTCTACCTCTATATTTAAATCCATCTCCTTGCTGTGTATTCTCCATCTCTATTGCTCTTTTTCTTCTTTCTGGTGTATTTGCCAGCACAGGATCATATTTATTAAAATAGGATCGGTTACCTCTCTCAGTAATTGGCTCAAAAGTGTGTCCAGTTTCATGTTTAGCTGTAGCTAGCATATATGCAATTTTCTTCAAAGAACAAACATATGATTTATCATTTTCACAATATTCTTCAATACCTGTAAATATATTTTCTAACGCATTCTTCTGAGTATATGTTAGCTTAGTAAACCGTTTTTGATACTCATCAAAAAAGTAAGCGCGATCAATCCGTTTTCCAGCTTTTACTGCCAACCATCCAATCATTCCCAACGGATGCAGATAATACGCCTGTTTATCCGAGTTAAATCCATCCACCTCTAACTTTATCGATAAGTCCTTTATCCGTTTATCTATTCTCTTAGCGGTATCTTCTTTTCCGTTTGCTCGATAAACACCACAGGTTTGACTAAAATCTGCAGTCCTCGTCTTCTTCCATTCGCTGTCATGTTTGACAACGATTCCTGTCAATCTTCTTTGCTGAACTGACGTTAACAATAAATCCTTCAGCTTCCCTGCCTCAAATACCACCGGCTTGTTTTTGTCTTTATCTAAGCTCAGCTCGTTCATAATAGACTTAAACACCGGGTCCAATTCATTTTTCTGCTCAACAGATAAATTACTTTTCGGATCTATGTTTTGATGGAGTCCATGTTTGAATATGCAAAGCCCATTACCAGCTTGACTAAAAACATTCACCCCAGGAAATAATAGTCCATGTGTTAAATGGCTACTATCCACATAAATCCCACCCTCTTTATTCTTTTGTGGCAAACTATAAAGATAAGGTTGTACATTGTAGTAATCTTTACCCACCTTATCTGTTTTCTTCTTCACGGTCTGCTTCGCTACATCCGCTAACGGCACCATGATTTCAACTTTGCTTTTCTCAAGCTCTATCACTTCACCATTCGTTATACTATAAAGCTGACTACCTCGTGCTACATAAAGAAAGTTATCTTTTATCCCTTTCTTTTCTCGGTCTTGTTTATAAGCTGCTTCCGCCTTCGCTTTAAATTGCTCAATGTTGTCATAGGTAAATACTTCAAGGTGTAACAGTTTCTCGCCGCTTTCACCTATTTGGTTATATTCACCCATTAAGCCAAGCTCTTCTCCTGCTTTAACTGCAATCGCTTTGTTTAGTTTAACTTCAACATCAGCTTGCGTATCAATCTTATGCTTGCTTAGAAGAGGAAGACCTTTGATTTGCTCACTTTGCATCTCTTCATAGGACTGATGAAAAATGCGCCAATGCTCACCAGACTTAGGTTTATGCTCAATCGTTTTATTACCCTGTGTTTCTCTATACCACAGCAATTCATCAAACTGCTCTTGCCCCTTCGTATTTCGTCTGACACCAATCGTCACGCCATTCTTCAACTCCACACGTGGATTAAGAGGCTGATTTTTTGCATCTCGAATCACTATCTTATTATCTGCCGACTTGGTAATGCCTACAATTTCTTCTATTATTCCACTTTTGTAATCGCTCAATCTCGCTGTATGACGATAAAGCGAATAAAACGTCAGAACATTGTCTTTCGGATAAGCTACTTCATGCTTCAGTAGAAAAAAGCCCGTAGAATATACCGCACTTGCTTTTGATGATTCAGATTTGGCGTCGGTTTTATATTCTCTATCCACTTTATAAGCTATCAGTTTGCCATCAGCAATTGCACAAATCTTGTTATTCTCAAATTCACTGCTTGGAAATTTTGATGCCCGTAAATGAATGCCTTGATGCCAAAGACCGCTATTATTAAATAAAAAGCGAGCACTTTCATCTCCTGCAAGATGATTAAAGTATTGCTGAGAGAGATTCGTGGTATTACTTCTCGGTTTAAGTGGATAAGCGACATTAGGTATTTTCGGACTTTCGACTTTTGTGCTTTCCGGCGTCGTTTTCTTCTTTTGTTCTGGCATAATTAAAACTTCCTTTATTCTTCTTATTGTAATGAACTATGAAATAATTAAATCTTGAATATCTACCGGTTGTGAGCCATTAGGTTGCGTTTCAAACGGACTCACCCCATCAGCCGCTCCCGCATCTTCCGTAAGTGGTCCCTCAACATACACATTCCCAATCAGCGTAATCCCTTCTTGGTTTAACACGATTTCACCGGCAGGGCCTTGAATATGAACTTCGTCATAACCTTCTAAATCAAACTGTTTACAAACTTGTTCAAAAAGCTCACCTGCAACCCAGCTGCCATTTTGGGCAATCTCAATATTTAAATCTTGTCCGACTTTGATAAGGCTATCAGCATGAACGTTGACTCGACGGTTATTATTCACATTCAGAATATCGTCTTTTTCTATTTTCGTGATTCGATTACGTCCAATACTGCGTATTTGGTCTCGATTGATAGTCAAGTCTTCATCTTGTCCAACCGTTTCCATTCGGTCATTGCCTATATGGATTGTTTCATTGCGGCCCACTTGCTCTGTGCGGTCATGCCCCACTTGAGTCGTTTCATCATGTTTCACAATATGATTAAGGTCTTTCTCTGCATGAATAAAGACTTCTTCACGACCCATTTCATCTTCAAAACGCAATTCGTTAAAACCATTGCCCTTATGGGTTTTGGATTTAATCGTCATGCGGGTTTTGTGCTTTGGAAGCTCGTAAGGGGGCTCTGTGGTACTGTGATAGGTACGCCCTACCACAATCGGTTGGTCCGGGTCACCATTTAGGAATTTCACCAACACTTCGTGACCAATGCGCGGAATCATCATATTACCGTATTGTGCGCCCGCCCAACCTTGCACCACTCGCACCCAACAAGAGCTGTGCTCATCAAAGTTGCCTAATCTATCCCAAGGGAATTGCAGTTTGACTCTTCCCCATTCATCACAGTAGATTTCTTCGCCTTCAGGGCCCGTAACATGGGCAACTTGTGTACCGCGAATAATTGGGCGAGGCTTTAATGGACTGCGCCAAGGCTTGTTGTGAGGAATCAGGAAAAGTGTGTTTTCATAACGGTTGCCTTCTTCTCCCGCTTCTTCATCTAAAGCGCCTGTTTGTTTACCCGAATGCTCTACTCGCACCACTAACCAATCTTGATTGAAGGCTGAATTGGCATGCCCTTCTAAAGTAAAACCATAACCCGGTATGACACGCATATCATCGCCCGCTGCATTCGCCGTTTCAGAAAGGGCCAGTTCTGACTCTAAACGATAAAGACTGAATGGATTGCCTTGTTCATCTTTCTTATATCGTCCCGGATAGTCATATTTTTCATAAACTGTCGCAGAATTGACCGCACTTTTAGACGTATCACTATCAGTAAGCATGGATGCTTGCTAACTTTTAAAAGAACAAAAAAATAACCGCACTTTACAATATAAAGTGCGGTCAATATTTTATTATTTTTTTACGGATTTCGGTAAATTGGTTTCTAAATCCAGTCCATTATCCACCCGAAGTCCTGCCTGATTCGCCAGTTTCTGCATCAGTGCCTCACTCGGTTTTGGTGGTGCCTCCCCTTCATACCAACGCTGGAAGGCGATTTTACCGTCCCATTTCGGTAATTTTGCCGGGGGTAACGGTACAATTTCGTCTAAGTCGGGGACTTTGGGTTGAAGATAATCATACTTAGCCAAATAATTCCAAATAATGTCATAACGTCTAGATCGCTCTTCATCTGGGGCTAAATCAAGAAAATCAAGACGATTATCCTTGGTTGTTTGTTGACTAAACCCTCCTCTAAGCGTACTTGCTGACATTGCATCGCCATTTTTAACACCTTGATAAAACACCTTTACTGCTTCAGAGTATTTTTTATCTGACTGAAGAGATATACCTAAATTGATCGACGCTTCTCCCAATCCTTGCTCCGAAGCGCATGCCCACAACTGTTTAACAAGATTCAAACGAAATTTAAAGGCTTCTTGAGTTTCCTCACTATCTTCTATGTCCGCCAGCATTTCAGCCACTGTATATTGTGCTTCCCGACTTCCTAAATCTGCCGCTTTTCTCAAATAAGCATATTTGCCACCCTCTTCGGTACGTACACCGTAACCTTCATCCAAATAACCATACAGATTATAGTAGGCTGTCGCCGGCAGTTGCTTTGCCAGTTCTTCATTGAGATTATGCACTTCCGTTTGTGGCATATCGGTATTAATCCGCCCGGTGTTTAACAGATATTGCAACCGCACATTAGCTTTATAATCACCATTAGCGGCAGCAATGCGGTAATAACGGGCTAATCCGTTCAATACTTCATCGCCTTTTTCCCCTGTCCACATATTATGTAAGTCATGATAAAGGGCATAGTTATAAAGCTGTTGAGTTTCTTCCGAAAGTGGCGGTTGAACTTCTTTTTTACACGTAAATTCCAATGCTGCCAACTGTTCTAATTGTGCCATTTGTGTTTTCCTTTGTTGTTCTTTTTCCTTTATATCGCAGCGCTCAGGGCGCGGACCAGAAGGCCCTCCTCCCAGAAATATTGGGTTACATTCTAAATAGCGATACAGACAAAACAAGCCGATGATTGCCGCAATCACTAATACGAATAAAATTTTTAAACACTTTTTCATTCTGTAACTCTGTTAGAACAACACGCTCAAATAAAACCGCACTTTACAATCTAAAGTGCGGTCAATATTTTATTATTTTTTTACGGATTTCGGCAAATTGGTTTCTAAATCCAGTCCATTATCCACTCGAAGTCCTGCCTGATTCGCCAGTTTCTGCATCAGTGCCTCACTCGGTTTAGGCGGGGCTTCCCCTTCATACCAACGCTGAAAAGCAATTTTGCCGTTCCATTCCGGTAATTTTGCCGGAGGCAATGGCAAAATTTCGTCTAGGTCGGGGACTTTGGGTTGAAGATAGTCATAACGTGATAAATATGAACTGATCATGTGATAACGTTTTACACGCTCATCGTCAGGAGAAACATCAAGGAAATTAAGATTATCTGCTTGCACCTCGCTTTCAAAAGCATGAGAAAGCACTAACGCAGATATGGAATCACCATTTTTAACTCCTTGATGGGAAACCTTCAATGCCTCATCATATCTTTTATCAAGTCTAAGAAAAGATCCTAAATTTCCTGAGGCCTCACCAAGCCCTTGTTCCGATGCACATGCCCACAACTGTTCAACAAGATTCAAACGAAATTTAAAGGCTTCTTGAGTTTCCTCACTATCTTCTATGTCCGCCAGCATTTCAGCCACTGTATATTGTGCTTCCCGACTTCCTAAATCTGCCGCTTTTCTCAAATAAGCATATTTGCCACCCTCTTCGGTACGTACACCGTAACCTTCATCCAAATAACCATACAGATTATAGTAGGCTGTCGCCGGCAGTTGCTTTGCCAGTTCTTCATTGAGATTATGCACTTCCGTTTGTGGCATATCGGTGCTAATGCGCCCGGTGTTTAACAGATATTGCAACCGCACATTAGCTTTATAATCGCCATTAGCGGCAGCAATGCGATAATAACGGGCTAACCCGTTCCATACATCATCCCCCTTATCTCCCGTCCACATATTATGCAAATCGTGATAAAGTGCGTAGTTATATAATTGTTGAGTTTCTTTTGAGAGTGGCGGAAGTTCTTCTTTTTGACACGTAAATTCCAATGCTGCCAACTGTTTTAATTGTGCCATTTGTGTTTTCCTTTGTTGTTCTTTTTCCTTTATATCGCAGCGCTCAGGGCGCGGGCCAGAAGGCCCTCCTCCCAGAAATATTGGGTTACATTCTAAATAGCGATATAAAAAGAACAGCCCAATAATGCTAGCTAACAATAAAACCAGTAAAATTTTAAAACATTTTTTCATTGGGCACCCTATTAGAACAACATCTCAAAATAAAACCGCACTTTAAACATATAAAGTGCGGTCAATATTTTATTATTTTTTTACGGATTTCGGTAAATTTGTTTCTAAATCCAGTCCATTATCCACTCGAAGTCCTGCCTGATTCGCCAATTTCTGCATCAGTGCCTCACTCGGTTTAGGCGGGGCTTCCCCTTCATACCAACGCTGGAAGGCGATTTTACCATCCCATTCCGGTAATTTTGCCGGGGGCAATGGCACAATTTCGTCTAGGTCGGGGACTTTGGGGTGGAGATAATCATAGCGTGATAAGTATTTTGCAATAATTTCGTAACGACGTGAACGTTCTTTATCTTCAGGTATATTTAAAAAATACATATCATCATTTTTGTATTTACCACCAAAAGCCTTACTCAATCGACGGGCCGATGAGTCATGACCATTTTTTGTCCCTCGATGTAAAGCTACTAGAGCTTCGGAATATTTTTTATGAAATAGTAAACCTAGAGCTAATTCATTTGAAGCATCACCTAATCCTTGCTCTGATGCACAAGAGTACAAATCTTTTGCAATAGACATGCGATATTTAAAGGCCTCTTCACTCTCATTTGGGTCCTCTATATTCTCTAGCATTTCAGCCACTGTATATTGCGCTTCCCGGCTGCCTAAATCCGCTGCTTTTCTCAAATAAGCATATTTACCGCCCTCTTCGGTACGTACTCCATAATCTTCATCCAAATAACCATATAGATTATAGTAGGCCGTCGCCGGCAATTGTTTTGCCAGTTCTTCATTGAGATTATGCACTTCCGTTTGTGGCATATCGGTGCTAATGCGCCCGGTGTTTAACAGATATTGCAACCGCACATTAGCTTTATAATCGCCATTAGCCGCAGCAATGCGGTAATAACGAGCCAAGCCGTTCCATACTTCATCCCCTTTATCTCCCGTCCACATATTATGTAAGTCATGGTAAAGCGCGTAGTTATATAATTGTTGAGTTTCTTCCGAAAGTGGCGGAAGTTCTTCTTTTTGACACGTAAATTCCAATGCTGCCAACTGTTCTAATTGTGCCATTTGTGTTTTCCTTTGTTGTTCTTTTTCCTTTATATCGCAGCGCTCAGGGCGCGGGCCAGAAGGCCCTCCTCCCAGAAATATTGGGTTACATTCTAAATAGCGATATAAAAAGAACAGCCCAATAATGCTAGCTAACAATAAAACCAGTAAAATTTTAAAACATTTTTTCATCAATCTTTCCTTGAAACCTTTGGATTAGGTCTAAAAAATTGACGTAGCGGATATAATGGTTTTGAGGATTTTTCTTTTTTTGCTTGTCGATTAGCATCAAGCAAGTCTTTCCATTCATCAAATGCACTTTCAGCCACATTATAATCGTGCATACCATCCGGATTGGCTGCTGCATTCTTCTTGGTATGCAAACTCCACAACCGCTTGCGTAAATCACGTGCGACCTCGCCTGTTTGTAAAATAATGCCCAATTCGGTATCTTTTTCCATACTGCGCGTATTCAAGTTTGCCGAGCTAATAATGGTAAAGGTGTCATCCATAATCGTCACTTTCGAATGCACATACACTTCCTGCCAGGCATTATCTGCCACCAATGTGCAAATATGCGCATTGATACCCGGTGTGTCTTTAAATTCATAACCTAGTTTTTGCGTAAATTGACGATCTTCTTCCGGTTCAGCAATATCACCTTTTTTGATCTTTTGTTTTTCGTTCTCTAAGTCTTTTTTACGAGACTCAATCTCGGCATCTAGCGCCTTTATCCTAGCTTTTCTCGTTTCATCCAATGGTCCCGGAACCCCCAAAGTCCCTTTGGGATTGGATAAAGCTATTCTAGATTTTTCTGTCTCTAACTCTTCTAAGTTTACGTTTCTAGCCACATTCGGCATCACATCCTGACGTCCTAACAATTTCAACATATTATTAGTAGTAAATGTACCTGAACCGATACCACTGTCCGATGAATTTGTAACAACAAACCAATGAATGGGACCAGGTCTGCCTTTTCTCATGTTTTTCCAATGAGATAAAAACTCTTCAGCTAATACAGGCCAACGGAAATATTGATTTTCAGTATAGATATAACTCGTTGTTTGTTGGATATTTTTTAAATAAACTTTCATAATATCCTTCACTCTAGGTTTATCGTAGGTACGTACTATCTGAGCCTGTAATGTCATTCCGTCCATTCCCATATTGGGGTTAGGTTTAAAACTACTACGCTGAATGCCTTTTCTATCTTGAGTTAAATTTTCGCTCGAATCATAGTATCCTCGATTATCGAAAAAACCATCTCTATCCCAAGATTGACAAAAGTTATAATTTAAATCCCATAGTACTTCCCCTGTTACAATACTTGATACATCTTGTAGGGGCGTATTAACATTTTTCCCTGCATTAGCAGCCTCTAAATTTCCGTAGATATGAGTACTACGATCCCAATAGTTATCCAACATATTGTGTTCCATCACAAAACCAACTGCTTTTTCGGGCTTTTTATAGTCAATTAAAACCATTTTTTGATGGTGTGTAGATGCCGCACTCAATGCTAATTCAGCAAGCCAGGGTAAATTCTTATCAGAATATCCTCCATTTGTTATATCGTTAAATAACGTTACCCGTCTGTTTTTATACTGAATTTTTTTTAAGCGTTCTTGATCTTTTGAAATTTTCCATAAATAAGGAAATCTTGCTTTATATTTCTCTTCTAATTCAGATGCGATTTTATCAAGTTTCTCACTATCTCCATCTGGCGAATTACGAATCCTATCAAATGTTGTATGAAACTCCCCTCTAATTGCTTCATACCAATAAGCATCATATTCCATTTGTTCCTGAGAAATTTCCTTCGCAGCTCGACCATAACCAATATAATGTTTATTCCCCAAATTTGCAGCATCTTCGGAGGTTGTTTGCACATCACCCCACATACTCCAAACAAGAAGTCTTACTTTTACATTGTTTAAGGCCATCTTAATAAGAAGATCACCTATTCGTAAAAATTTACCGTCTTTTTTTCGTTTAAAGTACATAGAAGGCTGAAAGCCCCAAATTGCAATATCTATGGAAGAACTTGCATTCTCTATTTTGTCATAGATAGCCCCAAAAGCTTCCTCTCCATTAATTAATGCCCTGAATGTGGCTGGAACTGGCTTACTATGTGCATCTGACATGCTAGGTTCAAACTCTTTTTTATCTTCCTCATATAAAAACCAACTCAATCCAACTTTTGCCTTTGGCATATATTTGGAAGCTGGAATTTGAATAGGCTTTTTTGTTACATCAGTCATTCTATAACCCTTTCTTACACTAGTTTTCCAATTAATTTTGCGTAGTTCTTGGCTTCTTCAAGCGCTTCTTTTATATTTTTTTCTGGATCTAAATAGAAGCCATGACTCATTATCTCGTCCTTATCCGAATCATTGACAAACTCCTCAATCATCGGAATTTCATAATGAATCCCATTAATAAATTTGACTTCATATTTTTCTACATTTTCTTCATGTGTAATTTCAATCTCACCCTTATCATCCGTCATACCCTTTCCGATTTCTTTCCCATCTGCATATAACGTATAAGGCATACCAATTAGTGGCTGTTCAGAGTGTGGAGATAAGAAAAATTGTATCTGCATTAAAGGTGAATTTGGTGTATGGTTTTCTGTTTCGAAACGTGTCACCCCATCTGCCGCCCCCGCATCTTCCGTAAGTGGTCCCTCAACATACACATTCCCAATCAGCGTAATCCCTTCTTGGTTTAACACGATTTCACCGGCAGGACCTTGAATATGAACTTCGTCATAACCTTCTAAATCAAACAGTTCACAAACTTGTTCAAAAAGCTCACCCGCAACCCAGCTGCCATTTTGGGCAATTTCAATAGTTAAATCCTGTCCGACTTTGATGAGGCTATCAGCATGGACATTGACTCGACGGTTATTATTCACATTCAGAATATCGTCTTTTTCTATTTTCGTGATTCGATTACGTCCAATACTGCGTATTTGGTCTCGATTGATAGTCAAGTCTTCATCTTGTCCAACCGTTTCCATTCGGTCATTGCCTATATGGATTGTTTCATTGCGGCCCACTTGCTCTGTGCGGTCATGCCCCACTTGAGTCGTTTCATCATGTTTCACAATATGATTAAGGTCTTTCTCTGCATGAATAAAGACTTCTTCACGACCCATTTCATCTTCAAAACGCAATTCGTTAAAACCATTGCCCTTATGGGTTTTGGATTTAATCGTCATGCGGGTTTTGTGCTTTGGAAGCTCGTAAGGGGGCTCTGTGGTACTGTGATAGGTACGCCCTACCACAATCGGTTGGTCCGGGTCACCATTTAGATATTTCACCAGCACTTCATGACCAATGCGCGGAATCATCATATTACCGTATTGTGCGCCCGCCCAACCTTGTACCACGCGCACCCAACAAGAGCTATGCTCATCAAAGTTGCCTAATCTATCCCAAGGAAATTGCAGTTTTACTCTTCCCCACTCATCACAATAGATTTCTTCCCCTTCTGGGCCTGTAACATGGGCAACTTGTGTACCACGAATAATTGGGCGAGGCTTTAATGGACTGCGCCAAGGTTTGTTGTGTGGAATCAGGAAAAGTGTGTTTTCATAGCGGTTGCCTTCTTCTCCCGCTTCTTCATCTAAAGCGCCTGTTTGTTTACCGAAGTGCTCGACACGTACCACCAACCAATCTTGATTAAACGCTGAATTGGCATGCCCCTCTAAGGTAAAACCATAACCCGGTATAACACGCATGTCATCACCTTCAGCATTCGCCGTTTCAGAAAGGGCCAGTTCTGACTCTAAACGATAAAGACTAAACGGATTGCCTTGTTCATCTTTCTTATATCGTCCCGGATAGTCATATTTTTCATAAACTGTCGCAGAATTGACCGCACTTTTAGACGTGTCACTATCAGTAAGCGTCGATGCCTGTGAATGATGTTGATGTTCGAGGTTGTAATTCGGATTTAAAAAGGTGTAATCTCGTAAGGTTTGGCTTGTTGTCGTCACCTTACGACAATAGTCAAATCGCCAAAGGCAAGCAAATGAACGATCCCCTGCGGGCTTCGCATTATAGGTCAATGTGCCAAGAATCGGAGAAGCGATACTTTGATGGCCAAAACGCAACTCATGGCTATCTGCACGATGGTCAAAGTAATAATACCAGCCTTCTTCCGCCGCCAAGCGTTCAATAAAGGCCAAATCTGTTTCGCGATATTGCACACAATATTCGCGTTCCCAATCTGAAGGTAAAGGCTCAAAGGAAACTTTTTCTACGCGATTTTTTTGCAATAAAGTGCGGATGATTTTTTCGCTGTTTTGATGTTGGAAGATTCGGCTATCAGATTGAAATGCTGCTCGCGCGAGAGCCGGCTCCACCACCATTTGATAATGCGTGCGAACAAACCCTGTTTTCCCCAAACCGAAACTGGTCACAATTCCATTCAAATAGCGAACCGGTTGTTCACCTTGCCCAAAAATGAAGGTTGCCTTGTTATCTAGCCATCGAAAAAAAGAGACAGGGTTAAAGGCGGCCAACTCCAGTTCTAAACGGAAATGTTGTAAAAATCTCTTGATATTTAGCGTGTAACTCGTTAGTTTTTAAAAGAACAAAAAAATCAACCACACTTTATTTATAATAAATAAGATATTTAATATTACTTAAATCACGAATTTACACTTATATATTAATAGAATCAATCATAATTAAAATATGAAATGGACTTGTAAATTACCTTCCTATTATTTATTTTTTTTGTAGCTATCTCTATAACTCTTGAATCCTTATATTTATAACTCCTAAAAATATTATCCCCATTCTCCATGACATAATATTCCTCAGTAACAAAACCTTGTTTATCAAACTTTATAACAACTGATTTAATCACATCATTAACATCAGCAGGAATAAAAAACGCATCTGGAGACATACCTACCTGTAGTGAAAAATTATCTATTCTAATATTATTTTCTAATATTGAATAGTTACCATTTTCCATAATTCGATATAGATTAAGGATATAATCAGAAAAAACTGGATCATCACCTAATCTAATTTTATATTTCTTATATAATTCACTAAATGCATATACCTTAGGACAAATCCATCTTGCTCGAATATCAGCCTCTAATTCATCCTGCAATGAAGATAAATTTTGACAATAATTATTTGAATTATTATAAATTAAATCACAATCTCCATTCTTACATTTGAATATATCATGTTTATTTACTCGATATATATATTCAGAACTTTCATCGGAATTCAACTCCTTCTCAGTTATAACGCCCGCAAAAACATTAACAGAAAAGATAGCCATTATTAAAAACATATATTTTCTCATTTTGAACTCCAAAAAATTGTACCATTATAAACAGCTGTGGACTTTAATCTCATTTTTCCTTTATTCTTATAATTTCCATAATTATCTGGCGCTGCTTTTTTCTGAGGAGCTAAGAATTTACCTTGCCCTAAAAGAGAATTGACTGAAGACTTCCATTTTTCATAATGCTCTTGGGAAATATCCCATCCCATCGTATTCATATGTAGCTCAAAACGCCCTGTACTTCGTCGATTATCACTACTAGGATACATTGCTTGCTCCATACCATCCCACATATCAGCACCATTACTATAATCATGTCCATTGTTTAAAGCATTTATTAATGCCGCTATTGCAAATTGCATATTAGTATTATTTCTATCACTACAAGATTTACTCCTAAATAATTTAGCTAACTCACTGGAAACGCCATATGCTTTTTTATTTTTTTGATGAACAGATGCTATTGCATACATTTCTTTTTTCAATTCATCTTGACTAACTTTAGTGGATCTAAATGCTGAACTCTCTCCATATATCGTTGAGGATTTTGTTATAAATTCATTATGATCTTTTATTGGTAATTTTTTTATACCTATATATTTATCTTCTTTAAAGTCTATATAAATATATACATCATTAATACTTCCCGTCCCCTCAGTTAAATGATTATGATAGTACCCACTATTAGCTTCATAGTAATATCCATTTGGATTATCTTCTTCATTTTCTACCACATCTACCGGTTTTTCATTATGTGTACTACGCTCCTGTACAACCTTATTATTCTCTTTCTTTTTTTCAGCTGGCTTTGCAGTCTTCTTATCTCCTTCTTTGGGTAGCTGTTTTGGCGATGAATCAGCTCTATTTGTTTCTTCATTCTTAGTATTAGATTGTTGTGTTTTAGAGTTTGACTTACTTGAAGTAGGAGTTTCTTTTGACTTCAATCCACTTTTTCTCGTTCCCTTTGGAAAATAGATTTTTTGCCCCGCTAAACTACTTAAAGGAGTCGCTTCATCCAACCCATTTTCCCAAATCAACGCATATCTATTTACGCCAGCCTCTTTCTCTATTATTTCCCAAGTATCCCCCTGCTCCACAATATGATAAGGTCGCTTATATGTTTCCGGTTCGCCTTTTTCGTTTGGAATTGTTCGTGGTTTAATCTCATAAATATTATATGCTCTTAATCTAACAAGCCGCTTTCCTTTTATCCAAGTAAATTCCGGAATCTCAGAATGCTCTGTCTTAGGATATTGTTCGTTCCAAAAAACAACTTTTATACGTAATTCTTTTCCTTCTTGTTCAACTAAACTAGGTGGAAAGACTATACGCCCATTTTCATCTGCTTGCCAAGGATACTCACTGGTAGGTAACCCATTTATTGACATTTCAGCCTTACAATAAGCCAGAGGCTCATTATTTGCTCCTAGAAACTCGATTTCATAACCCATCGGCTGATTTTTATTATTCATTTTCCTATTAATCCCAATCTAAAATCTGTGCACTACCCACCAATACTTTTAAAGCATCTTCCGTTTCACGATAAATGCGAGGTGTTCTAGCGATATCATCTAAAAGACCATTGGTCACAACCTCTCCTTGACTATCCAAAATAGTGTAAGGCACTTTTTTCTCATTACAACGTCCATAAACATCATAAACATCTAATCTTGTTGAATAATAAGTATTTGGTGTAATTGAATCATTTACTGTTGTTTCAAACGGACTCACCCCATCAGCTGCTCCCGCATCTTCTGTAAGTGGTCCCTCAACATACACATTCCCAATCAGCGTAATCCCTTCTTGGTTTAACACGATTTCACCGGCAGGGCCTTGAATATGAACTTCGTCATAACCTTCTAAATCAAACTGTTTACAAACTTGTTCAAAAAGCTCACCTGCAACCCAGCTGCCATTTTGGGCAATCTCAATATTTAAATCTTGTCCGACTTTGATGAGGCTATCAGCATGGACATTAACTCGACGGTTATTATTCACGTTCAGAATATCGTCTTTTTCTATTTTCGTGATTCGATTGCGTCCAATACTGCGTATTTGGTCTCGATTGATAGTCAGGTCTTCATCCTGTCCGACTGTTTCTGTACGGTCATTGCCAATATGGATTGTTTCATTACGGCCCACTTGCTCTGTGCGGTCATGCCCCACTTGGGTCGTTTCATCATGTTTCACAATATGATTAAGGTCTTTCTCTGCATGAATAAAGACTTCTTCACGACCCATTTCATCTTCAAAACGCAATTCGTTAAAACCATTGCCCTTATGGGTTTTGGATTTAATCGTCATGCGGGTTTTGTGCTTTGGAAGCTCGTAAGGGGGCTCTGTGGTACTGTGATAGGTACGCCCTACCACAATCGGTTGGTCCGGGTCACCATTTAGGAATTTCACCAACACTTCGTGACCAATGCGCGGAATCATCATATTACCGTATTGTGCGCCCGCCCAACCTTGCACCACGCGCACCCAACAAGAGCTGTGTTCATCAAAATTGCCTAATCTATCCCAAGGGAATTGCAGTTTGACTCTTCCCCATTCATCACAATAAATTTCTTCCCCTTCGGGGCCTGTAACATGGGCAACTTGTGTACCACGAATAATCGGGCGAGGTTTTAATGGACTGCGCCAAGGTTTGTTATGTGGTATGAGGAAAAGTGTGTTTTCATAGCGGTTGCCTTCTTCTCCCGCTTCTTCATCTAAACTACCCGTTTGTTTACCCAAATGCTCTACACGCACCACTAGCCAATCCTGATTGAAGGCTGAATTGGCATGCCCTTCTAAGGTAAAACCATAACCCGGTACGACACGCATATCATCGCCCGCTGCATTCGCCGTTTCAGAAAGGGCCAGTTCTGATTCTAAACGATAAAGACTGAACGGATTGCCTTGTTCATCTTTCTTATATCGTCCCGGATAGTCATATTTTTCATAAACTGTCGCAGAATTGACCGCACTTTTAGACGTGTCACTATCAGTAAGCGTCGATGCCTGTGAATGATGTTGATGTTCGAGGTTGTAATTCGGATTTAAAAAGGTGTAATCTCGCAAGGTTTGGCTAGTTGTCGTCACCTTACGGCAATAGTCAAATCGCCAAAGGCAAGCAAATGAACGGTCCCCTGCGGGCTTTGCATTATAGGTCAATGTGCCGAGAATCGGAGAAGTGATACTTTGATGACCAAAACGCAACTCATGGCTGTCTGCACGATGGTCAAAGTAATAATACCAGCCTTCTTCCGCCGCCAAGCGTTCAATAAAGGCCAAATCTGTTTCGCGATATTGCACACAATATTCGCGTTCCCAATCTGAAGGTAAAGGCTCAAAGGAAACTTTTTCTACGCGATTTTTTTGCAATAAAGTGCGGATGATTTTTTCGCTGTTTTGATGTTGGAAGATTCGGCTATCAGATTGAAATGCTGCTCGCGCGAGAGCCGGCTCCACCACCATTTGATAATGCGTACGGACAAACCCTGTTTTCCCCAAACCGAAGCTAGTCACAATCCCATTCAAATAACGAACCGGTTGTTCACCTTGCCAAAAAGTGAAGGTCACGGATTGATCCATTAATGCTGAAAATGAAATATTCGGATCAAAACTTGATAACATAAGCTCTAACCGAAATGGTTCTGAAAGCCCTTCAGTCAGCTTAAAACTGATCACATCAAAAGTATGTTTTTCACCGGCATCAAGGGTGTAACGGTAGTCGGATTGAACAGCCATGATTATCCTTTATTTAACGCGTAAAATATCGCCTAGTATAATGTAATTTCATCTATTTCTAAATAGTAAAAATAGTTGTAGTAAATTTCTATATAAAAAAATAAAATACCTAAGTTTATTTATCTTTCAAATGCTTTATTAAACATAAGGATCTCAAATAATGATCAAAATTAACTTAGCCGCGACATTAGGTGCATTAAATGACGTTTCTAAATTAATGTTAGAAGAATCTGCCGCTTATGCAATTAGTTGTGGTGAATCGGAAGTGCTTCCAGCCCATTTATTACTCAAATCATTGGAAAACCCATTCTCAGACGTTCGTTTTATTTTAAATAAACTTAACATTTCTCACGAAGAATTGACCGCACTTTTACTCAGCAAAACGCAAACATCTCACACCAATATTGACTCTGTACCAAGCTTCTCGCCATTATTGATTGAAATGTTGCAAGAAGCATGGTTACTCGGATCACTTGAATTTGAACAAACACAAATTCGCAGTGCAAGCATTTTCTTAGCATTGGTATTGAATGCATCACGCTATTTACCAACTGCTGTTGCGAGCTACTTAAATCAAATTAACAAAGAAACATTACGCCAATCTTTACTGGTATTTGCTAAAGGCTCCGCTGAATCACAAACCACACAAGAAAATACCGCTACACCTTCAGCCGTACATACAGACCAATCTGATTTAGCTCGTTTTGCTGAAAATTTAACCGCTAAAGCCTCTGCCGGTAATATTGATCCGGTTCTCGCTCGAGACAAAGAAATTGATCTGATGATCGATATTCTTTCACGCAGAAGAAAAAACAATCCGATTGTAGTGGGTGATGCGGGTGTCGGTAAAAGTGCATTAATTGAAGGATTAGCATTACGCATCGTCAATAAACAAGTTCCGCCACATTTACAAAATGTTGAACTTTGGAGCCTAGATCTTGCCGCTTTACAATCTGGCGCATCAATCAAAGGGGAATTTGAAAAACGTTTAAAATCGGTGATTGATTTTGTAAAAAATAGCACAACACCGATTGTGCTTTTTATTGATGAAGCCCATACACTTATTGGTGCAGGCGGTAGCGAAGGTGGTAACGATGCAGCCAACCTTTTAAAACCGGCTCTTGCTCGAGGTGAACTTCGCACAATTGCAGCCACGACTTGGTCAGAATATAAAAAATATGTAGAACGCGATCCTGCGCTATCCCGTCGTTTCCAATTAGTGAAAGTGGACGAACCTTCCATTGAAGAAAGTATTGTCATTCTACGTGGTTTAAAACCGCTCTACGAAAAAGCACATGGTGTTTATATCACGGGTGAGGCACTTGAAACAGTAACAAAATTATCTGCGCGTTATATTGCGGCAAAAAAACTTCCGGATAAAGCCATCGATATTTTAGACACGGCTTGCGCTCGTGTTTCTACGGCAAAGGACACACCACCAAAACGCTTAAGCTACTTAGATAATAAGATCCATGAAATCAATGTTGCCATTGCTGAATTTGATCGTGATTATCAGCTAGGTGAAACGGTTGATAGTACAGTGAAAACCAAACTAGAAAACCAACTCACTGAATTAGCCGAAGAAAAAAATGTGCTTTCTTCTCGATTTGAATCTCAAAAAGCATTAGTAGAAGAAATTTTATCCTTACGAACCAAGCTCTCTGATTCTGAAACAGAATATACTGAAGAAGAACGTCAAGAATTGATCGCTCAATTACAAGCGAAAAAAGCGGAATATGAAGCAATCAAACCTGAAGAATGTTTAATTCATGCTGAAGTGGGAAGCAAACAAATTACTGCGGTAATTGCTGATTTAACAGGCATTCCTGTAAATAGCATGACGGGTGATGAACTTACAAAACTCACTGAGCTTCCTGATATTCTTAATGACAATATTAAAGGTCAATCTCAAGCCATTGAGCAAATTCACAAAAACTTGCTCACTGCGATGGCGGACTTACGCCGTGCCGGCACCCCATTGGGGGCATTATTGCTTGTTGGACCGAGTGGTGTGGGGAAAACCGAAACAGCAATTCAAATTGCAGAACATATCTTTGGGGGCAAACAATTCCTGACCACCATCAATATGTCAGAATACCAAGAAAAACATACTGTTTCACGTTTAATCGGTTCGCCTCCAGGTTATGTGGGCTATGGTGAAGGTGGTTTACTGACTGAAGCTATTCGCCAAAAACCTTATTCTATCGTGCTATTAGATGAAGTAGAAAAAGCCCATCCAGATGTGCTTAACTTGTTCTATCAAGCCTTTGATAAAGGCGAACTCGCAGATGGCGAAGGTCGTTTAATTGACTGTAAAAATATTCTCTTTATGCTCACCTCAAACTGTGGTTTCGATGCTGCAAATGATCAGTTTGCCGTGAAAAGTGATGAAGAGTTGCGTCGTTCGCTTCTCACATTCTTCAAACCGGCGTTACTGGCTCGCATGCAAATTGTGCAATATCACTATTTAACGACAGATGTAATGCAACGCATTGTAAAAGCAAAATTAGCGAAATTAGAGAAATTAATCGCTGAGCGTTATAAAGCGACTGTTACTATCGCGGAAAACATTCTTAAACACATTGAACAACAATGTGAAGCTGATACAAATGGTGCGCGTTTGGTCGATGCGATTCTTGAAGGACAACTTTTACCACCTCTTTCCTTAGCATTGCTTCAACGCATCGCTAGTGGTGAGAAAATGTCAAATATCACGATCAATTTTGAGAATGGTGAATACCTCGTTGAGATTGCGTAATTTATGATACAAAACATCTAAAAATTTGACCGCACTTTGGCTTTCATTCATAAAGTGCGGTCATCTTTTAAGTTATTTTCTTGAGGTTTATATTTCAATCTTTAGATTTGAACTGCACAGCAGTTATTGCTATGATTTCAGAAGGCATTTTGCCTCTTCAGTCATTTTAAAAGGAACATTATGTCTGTATCCCTTTGGATTTCCACTGCATACCTACAACAATCTCCAAGTACGGATAAATTTGCCGCATTATTGGCTTTTGCCGATAGCCGAGAAACATTTGAGCAGCTTGTAAAAACCACCTTTAACTCAGAACAAACGCATTATCAATATCAATTAGCCCCTCTGAAAGCAGAAATCTTTTTTCAACGACATGGGCAAATGTGGCTTGCGTATCAAGCTAATGGATTAAAAGAAGGTGAGGTACGGGTAGTAGAATTAGTTGGGGATAAACCAAAAGAAAATTTTGCTAGTGAGACTAATTACTTACTTTGTCATCAAATCAACAATGTGGAATTGCTAGATAGACAGTTTGAGCGCCACCCGAAAATCTTTGCACCTGATGAGATTTTTAAGCTGCTCTTCCCTAACACACCGATTCCGCCCAATATGACTCAACTGGGTTGGTCTGAAAATCACCAGGAACCAGTTTTCCCCTTGCCCGTTTGGGATGAAAACACACTAAAAAAAGATATCGCACTGTTTGGTGAACCATTACCGGAATTAAAATGTTATTTCATCTTAGACGCGAATAAGCATAAATTTTTAAAACCTGAAAGCTTTCACTGTAGAATTGAAAACCTATTCCAAGGCGAGTTTGCGGAAATCACCAAAGAAATAGGCCCTTATTTAGTCGAAGTTATCCCTTACCCAGACTATAAAGCTGAGAGCGAATTAATGGGCTTGTTTAGTGATGAAGGTGCAATGACAAGATTCAATTGGCATGAAGAGTTAGGCATTTTTATCCACTCCCGTTATGATTTTGATACTGTATTACACCATCTTCGCCACTTTCCAGTAATGAAAGACGAAAATGGAAAGTGGTTTTTCTTCCGTTTTTATGACCCAAAAGTATTACGTAATTATCTAGATGTTATCGCCACCAGCCCCGAAAAACTTAATAAGTTTTTTGGTTATGAAAAGCGCATTATTCATGCTTTTGGCTCTGGCATTGGAGACAGTTTTTATTATTATCAAATTAAAGCATTACCAGAAGACACTAGAAACATTCCCATTATCCTAACTGATTTTGAAATAAAAGGATTTAAAGATAAAAAGTGGCTGGAAACGAGAGAAAAAATGGTTGGATATATTTTAAAAACTTATCCTCATGTTTATTCCCCTCTGGAGCAAGAACAATTAATTAAACATTTAGATGAAGCTAGAAACAAAAACTATATTTACGAAACAGCAATCGTGCAATATGCTGTTGCCAAACAAAGTGCGGTGAAAAACGGACGAGATTTTGCAACACTTGAAAAACAATTAGAACAAGAGTTCACGGCACCCTTAGCCCGTGCAATACAATTATTTAATCTCTTAAATTTGGAATAAGAAAATGGCAAATAAAGAACAAGATTATAAACCACAAGCAAAACCTGCCGATGAAGCAACCAAACCATGCCAAGAATTTATTCGACTTTATCCGACAAGGTTCGCCCTAACCGATAAGGCGTTTGAAAACATAAAAACTAAAGGGGAGATACCACTACTTCCGAAGAATTCATCTGGCGATGAGAATTATGATGTGCGCCGTTTACGTGATGGTTATGTTTATATTTTAGCAGTGAATGCCGAAGTTAAAGGATGTTTTGAAATTAGCGCAGAAGCGGCCGATGGTCAGGCTTGGTATATTTACCGCTATCGTTCAAAAGATGTGGATTTTAACCAAGGAAACCAAGCGTACGGAATAAACTACTCCTTTAGTCTATTTAATGATTACGAAACCGGTTATACAAATACAGTCACCTTACCAACGCCTTATATCGAGCTTAATAAAGCCATTGAAAGTGCGTATATGATGTTTGCCGATGTAGGCCTCCCCATGAGTTTGCTAAGAAAAATAGAAACCGATCCCTTAGTGAGAAATCATTGGATGCGCAATGTTCAGCTAAAAAATCCGCAAGACTACTCAATTAATATGTCCACCTTGCAGCAAACGGTTAAAGACTTTTCGCCACAAACCAAAATGATGACTGACCAGGCGTTAACCTCAAATGCCTATCGCTTTACTCCGATAGGTAAACCGACGGGCTGGGAAGAGATAAAAAATCAACTCATGCATAGCCAAAACGGTGTGATTGTCGCTTTAGAAGACCCTGTAGGAACAACAAGAGATTTGTCGGGATATCATTTATATCTAACTGCAGAGCGAGATAAAGTATTAGCGAAATATGAATATGCAATCTCGACCGCAAGAATTCTTGATGCTCACGCACTACATAAATATAAAGAAGCGGTCAAGTCTGCTCGGGATAGCCTTGAAATGGCGAATGCAGAATTGAGCGACCAGGGTTTACGGACCATTGAACCGGCCCCCATCAAATTCTCCCAACTATATCAAAAGGTCTTTTCTGATTATATTAACTCGGAGCATTTAAAAGCTAATGGCGATGCCGATGTACTGAATGTGTTAAAATCGGAATTACAATTGGAAGATGAGCTGCCGGGAGTCAATGCAATTAATAAAATGGCCTATATCCCAACTCGTTTTGGCACATTCTTTAAGAATGTTGCAAATGCTCATAGCGCTTTTATTGCAACGCACAGCAATAAACTCAGTGCGCTATATGATTTGTATGACGGTAATCCAGAAGACATTGATGCGGCAAATGCATGGTGCTGTTATATGCATGGTTTTCTGCATGGATTGGATATTTCACCTTACGGACGTAACGCCTTAATTGCTACTTTACCGATTGAAGATGCGGACGCATATAAAGCCCCACCTTATGCACAGCAAGCCACACCGGCGGTGGAGTCTCTGAAAAAATATTTATCGGATTTCACCAAAGCCTTAGGCGCGCTTGAAAAAGTTGCGAAGACAGGCTATCTCAACATGGCAACCTATGATTTAGTCATTGAACTGGTGATTGATAAAATCTATGTACGCTATGCCAATAGTAGCCATAAAGGTTATGTTAGACAGCCGTTTAGTGTGCCTCAAACTATTCAGGCTACATATCAAGCCAAATTAAACACCAAAGAGATTGAGAAAATCCTACCGACACATCGAAGCCAAGCCGCGGTACCTAAGCATGTAAAAAAACTACAAGAAAGCATTAGTTCTCTAAAAGTAGATATGGCACCTAGACAATACGGCTTATTTCAAATCACGGAAGGGTTAGCTGGATTAAACAAAGCCTTGAGTGCCTCCGTTGCATTGGGCTTCTTTGTACAAAATAAAGCGGAAACAGAATTAGGAAAACTAGGTAGTGATCCGTTTTTAGCCTCTATGCAAGTGATTGCCGGAATGTACGCACCGAAAGGCGGTTTAGAACAACACACTTCCCAAGCATTAACGGAACTTGAACAGTTAACCTCGCGCAAAAATCTGCAACCAAACAAATGGATAAGTTATTTTGAACAAAAAGGTGCCGGTTCGGCATTGACCCGTATCCGAAATGCGATTATCAACGTCAATACAGGATTGGCCGGAGTCGGGGCGATGTTTGAATATTTCAACTGGGCGGAGGCCAATTATAAAAGCGATGAAGTGGGCAAAACCGCAGCCTTATTAAGCATGGGGGGAGGATTAGCCATTGAAGGTGCAATCGGCTCGTTAGGTATGTTGGCAAGTTCATCCTTGTCTGCCGGTACACTGACATTACTCACCGGCCTATCCTATGCCACCTTAGGCATTGGGATTGTGCTGATTACCATTGCAATTATTTATAACTATTTTGCCCCGGAAGATATTGAATTATGGGCTGAGAATGGTTTTTGGGGTAAGAGTCCTCTTTATTGGGGGGAACCTAATCAGAAGAAAGCGTATGAGTGGATGGTTAAAAGGCCTGACGTATTTAAAGAACAATTTGATAGTTCTAAATTTGAGTATAGTAACAATGAGCTAATTATCAATGATAGCGTGCATTTTTATCGTATCGAAATGCAACGCTACTTAAAATCTATGGCAGAAATCATTGTTACTTTGGATGCGAGTAACCCGCGTAAAATACTGGTTAATTATCCGGGCATTTATACCATTCAAGACACTAAAGAGATCCGTATTGATAGAATGGATGGTTATGCCAAAAATGTGAAAAAGATCTATCCGAGTTATGAAGATTGGCGATTAAGCATTGAGAAAGAAAAACTTCATACGACAACAACGTTTGAGCAGGAAGGCGTAGCCGGTATAACCATTCATGATGAACGGTTGCCTTATATGAATACTACCACCTATTCGGAAGATGTCGATGAGGGTACTATTCCTTATGAAGACTTACTCGCCCTCAGCGTGCAAGTCAGCGTACCGAATTATCAAGGCAATAAATACCGTAAGCAATCGAAACTCACTAAACTGACATTGAAAAAACATTAGGAGAAAACATGGCAGAACAACAGGAAAACAAAGACTGGCTAGATAGACTCGGGGAGTTTTTCAGTAAAATATTCATTAATCCAGATAAAGATATTGCCTACTCCATTCGTAAATGTGGCAACGATGAAATTGAAATTCGGGATTCCATCTTTGATGGATATGCTCGTGGGTTTATTCGTTTTGTTTTATTTGCCGGATTTTTAATTATTGGATTTGGTGGCGGAAATAGCCTAAATGAACCATTTAGTTCTCAAATTAGTGACTTTAAAATGGATTATACTTGGGCATTCACTCCTGATGAACTTATTATTCCTAATTATAGAAATTATTTAGAGCTATATAAAAAAAAGGATACTCTTACTTCAAAAGATCCATTTAAAACCTATGAGGAATATAGAAAACCTTATTTACGTGAATGGGAAAATGATAGATTCAAATTTATTCTATATTGTACTTGGTTATTTGTTTTTTTTATTGCTGTGCTATTTGCTTTTTTCCTCCCCCGACCACGTGGTTTTCGTGTCAACCGCAAAAAACGGGTGATTTATTGGCAAACCATCTTCGGTAGTCATGCCATCGCCTTTGTGCCGGAACAAGGTGACCCGCTAGGCGGAATCAATTACAGCCGTTTCGGCTTGTATGCGTTTGGTGGTCATGAACGTTTTTCATTACAACTTTGGATTGACGATTACCTTTCCAAACGCCGTGTTACCGCACTATTTGGGGTATACCCGAGCCCGAGTTCTGAACATAACGCCCAAATCCTACGAGCTATTCGCACCTATCTTACGGAAGACAATCCTGAATTTTTAAAGTATGTAGGCAGAGATTTTAAAAACTTTGGCTTAAAATTTAATATTGCGCTATGTAACGCTTTTGCACTGCGTGTGCCGTTTAGTCGCAAAAAAGCCGACCGTGCCATTGAACTGGCGCTTGCCGAATGGAATAAGAAAACCCCGAATCAAAAACAAGGTTGGTTCAACGAACGCCGAGCAACACAAAAACTCATCAATGAACGCCATCTGCGGGAAGAGTTGGATAACGAAGTAAAATAAACCAATTTAAAACAAAGTGCGGTAAAATTTTTCAACGTTTTAAAACGCTTAGAAAATCAACCGCACTTTTATTTGAGATGAATAAAGAAAACATGGCAGAACAACCGGAAAACAAAGACTGGCTAGATAAACTCGGGGAGTTTTTCAGTAAAATATTCATTAACCCAGATAAAGATATTGCCTACTCCATTCGTAAACGTGGCAACGATGAAATTGAGATTCGGGATTCCATTTTTGATGGGTATGTCCGTGGATTTATTCGCTTTATTCTATTTGCCGGGTTTTTAATTGTTGGATTTGGTGGGGGAAATAGCTTAAATGAACCATTTGCATCTCAAATAGAATCTATTAAATTAGATTTCACTTGGGCATTTAATCCAGATGAAAGAACAAAACCATTATATGAGCAATATATAAAGACGGTAACATCTGATGAGTTTAAAAAGGATTACCCAAATGACCGCATTATTCCTTATGAAGAATATCGAAAAATGTATATAGAGGAGCGACAATATAGAGTTGTAAGAGCTTATTTTCATTTTATTTGGCCTATTGTTTTACTATTTTTTATTTTCCTCCCCCGTCCACGCGGCTTTCGTGTCAACCGCAAAAAACGGGTGATTTATTGGCAAACCATCTTTGGCAGTCATGCCATCGCTTTCGTACCGGAACAAGGCGATCCGCTAGGCGGAATTAATTACAGCTGTTTCGGCTTGTATGCGTTTGGTGGTCATGAGCGTTTTTCATTGCAAATTTGGATTGACGACTACCTTTCCAAACGTCGCGTCACTGCACTTTTTGGCGTATATCCAAGTCCAAGTTCAGAACATAATGCGCAAATCCTACGCGCTATTCGCGCCTATCTTACGGAAGACAATCCTGAATTTTTAAAGTATGTAGGCAGAGATTTTAAAAACTTTGGCTTAAAATTTAATATTGCGCTATGTAACGCTTTTGCACTGCGTGTGCCGTTTAGTCGCAAAAAAGCCGACCGAGCCATTGAAATGGCGCTTGCCGAATGGAACAAGAAAACCCCGAACCAAAAACAAGGTTGGTTCAACGAACGCCGCGCAACACAAAAACTCATCAATGAACGCCATCTGCGGGAAGAATTAGATAACGAAGTAAAATAAACCAATTTAAAACAAAGTGCGGTAAAATTTTCCAACGTTTTAAAACACTTAGAAAATCAACCGCACTTTTATTTGAGATTTATGAAGTAAAAAAGAAAAAATGTGTAAACAACTACGTTTTTCAATCCGAAAAATCAATGAAGACGAAATCGAAATCCGCAATTCTTTTTTTGACGGTTATACTCGTGGATTTATTCGGCTCTTATTTATTGGTATTTTTTGCATGAGTTGGTATCAAAATGCCAAATATAAACAACCGCCTTTTTCCTATGAAATCGCTGCAATAAAGGAAGATTTTGTTTGGGCATTTAATCCTGATAAAAAAATTTACCCTATATACGAAGAAAGTAAGAGAACTCATAATGATCCAGAGTTCAGAAAAATGTTTCCTAATAATAAGCTGCTTCCTTATAACGAATATAGAATTCCTTACATCGAAAGAAGAACTACTGAAAGAGTTAGAGCTTATTTCCACCCAATTTGGATGGCATTCCTGCTATTTTTATTCTGTCTGCCACGCCCGCGTGGAATCCGAGTAAACCGTAAAAAACGGATTATTTATGCACCGATTTTAAACGGCACCTACCGAGTGGCGTTTGTGCCGAAGGAAGGTGACCCGCTGGGCGGTGTAGTCTATTCCTGTTATGGCCCACATCCTTGGGGTGGTGACAGTTTGCATTCTCTGACTATAAGCATTCAGGAAGAGAAAAATATGCTTCCCTCTCGCCATCATTTAGGTGTATATCCTTCTGTTAGCTCTACGCAAAGCTCCGCTATTCTACAAGCTATTCGTGCTTACTTAACAGAAGAGAATCCTGAATTTTTAAAACACATCAAGCGCCGTTTTAGCGTGTGGCATTACATCGTCACCATCCCGTTTTGCAACGCTTTTGCCCTTCCAATGCCGTTTAACCGAGGTAAAGCTGATACAGCTATTGAACAAGCCCTCGCAGAATGGAATAAAAAAACGAATAATCAAAAACAAAAATGGTTTAAGGATATAGCTGAAGAACAGAAAATCATTAATGAAGAACTTGCCATCAAAGGCTTAGATAATCACACGCTATAAGATAAGTTAGAAAAGTGCGGTAAAATTTTTTCAATGTTTTAAAACGCTTAGAAAATCAACCGCACTTTTATTTTTTGTGAACATTAGAATAGAAAGCATCTCGTAAGGTATACTAAATGTCAAAAATCAGATTCAGAAATAATAAGGAAAACGATGAATCGAAATCAAATTTACCATGATCTTGGTTTTTCAATACGCAAAGTCAATAAAGATGAAATTGAAATCAAAAACTCAACTTTTGATGGCTATTTACGTGGTTTTTTCAGAACTCTTATTATTGGCATTTTTTCTGTAATTGCATTTTTAGATTACCAACACAAAGAGCCTCCTTTATCTGGAATTTATAATTCTATAAAAGAAGATTTTTATTGGGCCTTCTCTCCTGATAAAATTATTACTCCATTATATAAAGAATATGTATTACATGAAGATATACCTAATTATTTTATTGTATATCCAGAAAAATATCCTCCAATGTCTTATGAAGAATATCGTAAACCATTTTTAGAAAATCATTTTTGGCGAACACATGTATTTTACTTTGAGCTAATTCCAATCTTTTTGGTATTTATACTCTTTTTCTACCCACGCCACCGCTCCATTCGACTTAACCGTAAAGAGCGGGTCATTTATATGCAGGCATTTCATAAAATTTTTGTCATTCCAGTGCCGGATAAAGGTGACCCATTGATGAGCATGAAATATAACCGCTTTAGCTTTTATATGTTCGGTAGCCGTAAACACTTTTCGTTGTTGATGACGGGGCTTGTAGTGGAAGGGAAATACACAGAAGCCGAGCTTTTAGGTTGTTATCCCCTTCCAAATCCTCTGCATAACATGCATCTGATTAAAGCCATGCGGGAATTCTTTACTCAAGAAAACCCTGAGTTTTTAAAGCATATCGGTAAATTTTACCGCACGCCATGGTTTCGTCCCAGTATTGCTTTTTGTAATAGTTTCAGTTTTATTCGTTTTCCTATTTCCAATCGGAAGAAAATTAATCAAGCCATTGCAGAACAAAAAGCATTTTGGAATGCGCTTTCTTACAAACAACAGATGGAACGTTATGCCAAAGCTGTCAAAGAACAACAAGAACTTAATGAACAACTGGCTTCAGAAGGCTTAATTAACGAAGTCAATGATGACTGGGAAGAAATCGAAAAATCGCCAGCTTTAAGTGGTTAGCAAGGTTTTAGTTATAATATTAATATAAGTGAGGTGGAGAATTGAAATGTTTTTAAAACATGTAAGCAATTAACCTTACTTTAAAGTAGAGTTTATTTAACCCCTTAAATATCATGGGATTTAAATACTCTAAGCATTTAAAAAAATTACTTATTTCATCTAAAATTTAATGTTAAATCGTTTATAATTTGATATAGTTACACTTGTCTGTAAAGACAATAAATATATTCATCTTTAAAGTCATTAGGAGAATTTTATGCCTACACCAGCATTTATTTCCATTGAAGGTAGTAATCAAGGAAAAATTACAGCAGGTGCATTTACCGAAGATTCTGTCGGTAATGTTTATGTTGAAGGTCATGAAGATGAGATCATGGCACAAGCGATTAGCCATATCGTGACTGTTCCAACTGATCCACAATCAGGTCAACCATCTGGTCAACGCGTTCACAAAGCATTCAAATTTACTTGCTCTTTAAACAAAGCAGTACCTTTAATGTATAACGCATTAGCTTCTGGTGAAATGTTACCAAAAGTTCAAGTAACTTGGTTCCGTACCTCTATCGATGGTCGCCAAGAAGAGTTCTTCTCAACAGTATTAGAAGACGCAGTAATTGTTGATATGAACTTAGTGATGCCAAATGCTCAAGATCCAAGCAACGCACCATATACTCAATTATTAGAAGTAAGTATGAGTTACCGTAAAATTAACTGGGATCACACTATTGCTGGCACATCAGGTTCTGATGACTGGCGTAGACCACAAGTTTAATTTTATCTATTTGATGAAAAAGCTAAATAGAAATCTATTTAGCTTTTTTATTTTCTATAAAAAAGGGAAATATTATATTTCCCTTTTACTTAAATTAATTATTTTCTGGAAACTTCACGTCTTCTTCATAAATTTCCATTGGTTCTAAAGAGCTTTTACCTTCTTTTTCCGTATCAAGTAATTTTGATGGTAATCTAAAGTTGCTTAATACGCCACCAAAGAACGGATTTGTGCCATTTTCTACCGTTAATCTATAATTGATCGCCCCACCATTTAATTTAAATGAGAGATCTACAGATTGTCCATTTACCTTCTTCGCCGCCTGATCTAGTACTCGGAATAATGACCATTCACCTGTTCGACGAAGAGTTGATGTGTCCCCAGTTGATGTAACGAGCGTTAAGCTTGTTTCTACATCTTGTCGTGTCGTATTCGGCCAAATTAAACGACTTGCAGATGGCACCTCATGGCTATACTTCAGCAACTGCCCATCAATATTAAATGTTGATGCCGTGAACTTACCAGAAAGCCCCAACGGTTTTAAGCTGAAAGAAATATTCACATTACCTGAAGCATCAAAATAATTTCGTTGAATATTTTGTAAATCCTGAAGTGCGGCTAAAAATGATGATGAAATCACGCTTTCACCGTTCACGACAGAAAGTTCCGCATTGTCTTCTAAGAAGAATTTTAAATAATCATTATAAAAACGCTGCACTCGTCCGTTTGGCCCAAAGAACTCACGGAAATCATCCAATGAGATATTTTCGCTTGCCTTACGATTTAATGGGTAGCGATTTGCGATTCTGCTCTTATAGAAACCATATACATTACGATTCCATAATGCATTGATCTCACTTAATGCCGTTTTTAATTCTAGTGTCCAAGCCTCATCCGCAACTTTATTTAATTGAGTTGAAAGAGGCTCTGCCATTTCATTCGCTAAACGTTTTAAATCAACAGTTGGATTTGTTCGTTCTAAATTAAGCTCTGCCATAATGGCTTTCAATGCAGTTTGAGATGGCTCCGGTGATTTCTGAATCGTCTGCATATAGAATTTTAACTCAGACAATTTTTTCATTACCGTATCCATATGCGGCTGTCCAGCATCTGATGCGGCTTTTACCTCATTAACCAAAGGAGCAAAATGTTGTGCAATTTGCAATGATGCCATTTGATTTGCTGTAGCTACATTTGTATTTTCATTACGATTTTCAGCATTAATTCCCGATAGACTTGGATAAATATCACTGTTCTTATCAATTAAATTAATCATTTTTTGTAATGGTTTTTCATTACCAGTTAAAGCATCTAATACATCTACTGCATGACGCAAATCAACAAAATGAATAATCTCTAAATTATTTAGTGCATCTTGCCATGTCTGAATGTAGTCCGCGATGTAACGCTCTCGAATCTCTTCAGATAAATTGGCAAGCTCTTCTTTTGAATAATTCGTCGTTTGCTGTTTACCTAGCACCCAAGCATCTATCGCAGCAAGTTGCAGCAAATCCTGAGCCTTAGGATCATAAAAATCTTTATATGCCCAATCGGTAAATAGTGGACTAATTAATGTGCCATACCAACTAATATTCTTATCTTTAAAGAATGTTTTAGGATCTTCAGTTGTAAAATCGGTTTTAAATATAGTGGTAAAAGTTTGTCCAATTTCAGCTTTCAAATCAGTGGCCGGCTGCAGTTCTGTATTTGCCAAAATTTTAAAGTTTTGGTAAACACGATCCGCCAATGGTAATTTGCTGTATTCCTGTTGTTTATCTGCAATTTTCTTATCAAACATGCTGAGATCTGGATCTACATGTTCCATTGCATAACTAAAATGAGCCATAAGCTGACGCTGAATATCAGGATTCTTAGGATAATTTTTTTGCAGATATTTCGTCATCCACTGCTCTGGAATTTTAACCTTTCTATTTGCCATATCGTCGATCATTCGATAAACACGCAATAGCTCAAGTCCTTCATTGCTATCTTCAGGTAAAGCGTCCATTTGCTCAATCAATCCCATCGCAATTTCAGGTAAAAAACGCTCCCCAAGGAATTTTTTATAGGCTTCACTTACTTTTCCGCCTACTTTTTTACCTTGGTACAACCCAAAATCTTTAATTATAGGTAAGGCCTTTTCATAGTCTCCATAACCATATGTTGCCTGACGTAATATGTTCAATGGTTTTAATAAATTACGTCCTGTTGGATCCATGGATTGGCTAATATTCATCTGACGGAATTCTTCAGTCAATTTTAGAATTTTTACTGACGTTGTTTTATTTTGATAGAAGTAATTTTGCCATGTAGCTAAAACACAAATACCACAAACAGCCACCGCAACAGCACCTAGAATAAACTTACGTTTACTGCGTCGAATTTCTTTTTCGTTATCGCTAACAAGGCCAGCTTCAGGATAAATAATATTTTGAAAGAAATTATACGTAAAATAGGTTCTCTGAGAACGCTCTGGCAAATAGCTTGGCACAACATGAGGTAAATCAAACTGCTTAGAAATAGCTGCTTGATAAAAATCCATCGGAATGCCTTCTTGGAAGATAGAAGAAAAATACACGCCACGAACATAAGGTGTAGTTGTGAAACGATCGCTCTCTAATACATCGCTAATAAATTGAAGCAGAATATTCTGCATACCGCCTAATTGGCGAGCATACATGTAAAGTGACTCTCGTTCTTCTTGTGAAATTGTTCCTGCTAATTTATCAAAAACAATTTCCTCGATCTCTTTAACAAAAGCGCTATAACTATCAGATAACTCTTTTGTCCAATTATCGATTTGTTCATCTGTATTTAATGTGAAAGAAAAACCTAAATTTTTATGACGTTCAGCTTGTTTCAAATCACTATAGAATGTTTCAAAACCCTCAATAAGATCGGCTTTGTTTAAAACAACATAAACGGGTATACGCGCCCCAAACTGTTCAGTTACTTCACGGATTCGGTTGCGTAATATAACAGCTAATGCTTGTCTATCACTGTGATTTGATGCAATTAACTTTGGAAGATCAACAACTAAAATAATGCCATTAATTGGTCTTTGTGGACGAACATCATTAATCCAATCAAGTAAATGTGACCATAATCCTTTTGCAATTTTGCCATCAGGATCTCGTTCCGTACCTAACTGCTGAATCATTCCGCCTTCAGGATCAAGCAAAATCGCATCATCACTCGCCCACCAGTCAATTTGATATAAAGAGTTCTCGCGCATATAACGCTTAGACGTTCTTTCTACTGCGGTAAGAGTAAATTTCTGGTTCGAGCGATTAATAAAGCTTGTTTTGCCAGCTTCATCAGAACCCAAAACCATATACCATGGAAGCTGATAAATGTAATCCTTATTAGATAAATGATTTTTAAGTGCTTCAGACATCAGTTCAAGGCTGTCATCTTGATCCTTGATATAAGGGAGAATAATATCTTTTTCCTCTTGCTCTTTCTCTAAATCATTTTTTTCTTTGTTTAAGCGAGCATTCTTGAGCTGAAGTTTCAAAATAGCAATTATTGCTAAAGTAAGCAAAACAACAACAGTGGCAATAATTCGACTGCCCATTCCAACTTGTTTCGCTAATTCATAATCCCAGCCGTTTTCATTTGAAATACCAGTAAAACTCCAAGATGTCCCATAAGTCCAAATTCCGACAAAAATAAGAATTAGACCTAATGTAAGTAATACAGGAAGTGAATTTCTAAGATGTGAAAAAATAGGACGCGTAAACTGGCGAAAAATTCCTAATAATTGGTTCAAATAATTCATTCATTATCCTTTAATAATTTATCTTTTAATTGTTCTATTTGAGTAAAAAAAGTACTATCCCACTCTTCAACTGTGTATTTTTTACAGTGATTAATCAGTTCAGACAGCTCATTAATCGCAATCGATAACATATCCTCTTTTAAGAAAAAACGTATTTTCTCAAATTGTAAATAATGCTTTGTCCTAACATCAATCACTGATTTTAACTGTTCATCAATTTTTTTCAGAACAGACACAAAACCTTCAGCCGAATAAAGTTCATCAAGATCACTCTCTAATGAGTTTTGTACTGAAGCTTGAGTGCTTACATTCACACTATTATTATCGGAAAGCCAATCCGAAACAATATCACTCAAAAAAGGCTCACCATTTTGGAATTTTGCTAAATGAAATGTAGGAAACTTATTAACAAATTGTTCAGTTACACTTCTAATCGTTTCTGCTGCCTCTTTAAATTTTAAAGCTTGGCAACATTTTGCAGACAAGTAGCTCCCTTCAATCCAGTATGGGCTTGTTGTTAACGTTTTTTCAATACGATTTAATAACTCCACACTCGGTGATGAAATAACCAGTTCCCGATAATCACTTACTTTATCAAGTGGAACTGATTGCATGGCTGTAATACCTTGGCTATTCATCTCTGGTAATTGGGTAATACTATGCCATAGTCCAAATCGACGGCTTACATAACCCAATATTGATGAAGGCTGTAATTCACAACTGGTATCCGCAACTTGAAAATAAAATTGTTTTAATTGACGGGCATTTGCCAGTTCAAACTTATTTACGTCAGGAATATTTAAAGGAACGTTCTCTGCAGAAACTTGGCTAGCAGTTATTGGTGTATCTATAGCCGTTTGACCTGGTACTGTTTTACTCTCTTCTTTTGTCTGAGAGTTTACAATAAAATCTGACCGCTCTTTTACGAAACGCCGTAATCGAGATAAAGTAGATTCAACACTAGGAAGTTTTTCACTTAATTGAAGCGAAAGCTCCTCTATAAGTTGCTCTATCTGCTCATATTCTATCGCTGTAAATCTTACATCTGTGCTATTTGATGCAGCATTTTCAAGGCGTTCAAAGATGAGTGTAATGAACTTACCTTTAAAACGATTTACTGTATTATCAGTTGAAGGCTTAGGGTAAGCATTAAACAGGAATTTCTTATTAAATTCTGAAAACAATGATAGAAAATCAACAAGATTAGACTTAAATCCTTTATAAAGTAAGGCATAACCTAGATATTGTAAAACCTTATAATCTTTACAAGACTCAGATAAATACCGATGAGAATTTGAAATAATCCCTTCCCAATCAATCGTATCATGCTGCAAAGAACCAAACTTCATGACTTGCTCATCAAGCGCAGAAAAAACAATACCCTCTTCATCTGGTGTACCGACGGGAAAATATTCTCCAGCAATATCATCTAAAATGCTCTGATACTTCATTTTACCAACCACATTCTTTTCTTATTGGCGCAACTTGAGATGCAAGTCCGTTATTTTTGAAAATAAACTGACGATCTTCTTGAGGAAGAGAAACTGAAAAAGTATCAATATATAAGATTGATTTTAATTGTTGTATTGCATAAAGCCCTCGTCCAGCATCTAGCAAATAACCTCGTTCGGCACTCTGCCAATCAATTTTAGATGCAGTATGATTTGTATCGTTATTGGCAATATGAACATTCAGTAAATTATGTTTAACGGGTTTATCTAATGCAATTTGGAATCTTGTGATATTGTCTTTGCAAGCAACATATATTGAGGCACTTCCGTCATTACTTAATAAAGCAAGTTCTAAATTATTTTCAGCCCAAGCATCTCGCCCATCAACTTTAGCTAATGTAAAAATATCACCAACTAATTTAGGAACAAGATTACTGACCACACGATCATCTATCATTTGCTCTCTAACCGGAGTGTTGAATACCTTATCAAAACATGCAAGACGATTAATATTTGACTTAATTGAAACACATTGCTCTGCTTTATCCATTTTTTCTTCAGATAAACTATTTGCAGAATATATTGATAAGAAAAAAGCAAACATCGCTTTACATACAAAAGAAAAACGCGGTGCCATAGCAAAATCCCTCATTACTACATATTATTAATAATGTCATTTACATTATTAATAATCTCAGTTGAATATGAATCCAAGAACATACTATATAAGAAATAAATTAACGCAAAAGCAAATAATGTTCCCCATGCAACACGGTTTAATGACAATGGTTTCTTTACCGTATAATCACTTTTGTAAAGATGCATTTGCTGATTTCTCTGATAATCATACCCACGTAATGGTCTCAGTGTTTTTTGTAATTTAATTAAAATATTTTGAATATTTTCTTGACCATGTGGACTAAGCGCATACTGTCCTTTAAATCCAAGAGCTAAACAAATGTACATAAATTCGAGCAATTCATGATATTTTTCAGGTTCAAGCATCGTTCTCGATAAGATCGAGTAAAACTTTTCTCCCCCCCATGTTTCATTATGAAAATGAGCAAGTAAAGAACGCTGCCCCCAAACTGAAGAGCTTCCCCAAGGCGTTGCCATCACCATTTCATCAATAAATGTACACACACAATATCGGAATGAAAGCTGGAATGCACTGTCATAGTTCAATTCTTTTACTTTTTCACTCAATGCCATGATTTCATTTTGCATTCTAGTATATAAACTTCCGATATCCTCTACGGACGATAATTTTCTTAGTCTAAGAGCTGTCGCTAATAGTGGGTTTGCCAATTCAACTAAGGCATTGTAGGAGTGGGTTTGTAATTGAAAGTCATAGTCAATATCAAAATCAACATTTCCAACTTGCTCATAAAGAAGATCAGTTTTTTCATTAATTACTGGCACATTATTTGTAATGAAAACTCGATCTGAAGGCATATCAATTGATGAATTATATGTATTCAACAACTCTCTATTATTCATTATGCTAAATCTCCACGAATAGCCCAAAATTCAATCTCTAATCCTGGATAATTTCCTGTAATATGGAAACCAAATCCAGATGAAGTCAGCAAATTCTCCCAATATGGTGATGTTTTATCTAATTGGAAATACATAAAACCAGAATGGTAAGGTAAATATCGAGGAGCTACAGGTAGAGCACTCACAGGAACACCAGGCAATTGTAAATGAACAAGTTGATTGATTTGCTCGATACTTGATATCTTGGTTTGTTGAATAAACTGATTTTTTAACAATTCTGGTTGTAAATGTGCTTTTACAGCAATGATAAATTCAGCTGTAGAATAAAGTGACGTATCGTTAACCTGAGCTGTATAAATTCCATATTGACGGGCAACTATTGGTAATGGTACGACTTTCGTATTTGTCACTATACTTAAATAGGACTTGATATCATTAAATAATGGATCTAAAGAAGTCGCTGGATTTTCATGAAGATAATCATAAAAAGTTTCTGAAAATCGTTCTTTTAAAACAAAAGTAGTCAGCTCGCTACGTAATGAAGCAAGTAATTCATAAACGGATAAAGGATGTACTTTACCTAATTTCACAATGCTTTTTATTAACGGTGAAACTCTATTAAGGCTTAAAAGCATAAGGAAATCATTAACATCAGCTACGCCAGACTGTTCAGGACGACCTATTCTACTAACAATATTTTGTGCTCGTAATGAAACTAAATCAGATAACTCTGCTAATTTTTTCATGAAGGCCGGCATTGCATTAATATGCAATGACATAGGATAAAATGCTTCATCTAATATAACTTGATGATCTAATGTAATATCCTTAATCTTTGCTATAGGTAAAGAAACATAATTACTTAAATCATCTAATGAAGATTTTAGAAAATATTGATTTTTTAACAACTCAAGCTGAGTATAGTTTCCACTTTCACTATGAGAGTCTTTCACTTCAGTAAAAACAATCTCACTTCGGAAGTCCATCGAATCGGAATTACTTGGTGAATATTTAATTTCACCTTCTCCATTTGTAACAATAGGCAAACAAAGATAAATTGTTTCACCGACAAGATTGCTAGTTACACCAATTGGAGAAGGTAAACTATCTGTTAAAGGTAAATCAAAAAGTGTTCCATCAGGCATCACACCTTTGCATTCGGTAATGCCAAACTTTCCAAAAGAAAGCTGCTGTTGATCAAAAGCAATTTTCTCAAAACCTAGATTATAAGCCGAGATATCAATAACTTGCTTCAGTTGTGACGTTAAAAAACGGCTTTCTTGCTGAAAATGTTGAGGCCTAATGAATAGGCCTTCTTTCCACAAAACACGATTTGATAAAGACATGGATTAATTATCCTTAAAAATTTCAACTTTAGAGTCTAACACACGAATTAACAGCGGATAACTTTCCCCACCTTTAGGTTTGACCTGTACAATACCTTTCCATTTGCGGTTTTCATAACCATTAAAAAGAGCTACAACTCCAATATAATGAGTTTTTTCATTCATTTCTTCTGAATCCACAAATCTGAACTGATTCGGTGCAATAATTAAATCAATATTTGAAACATATGTTTTGCCTAATGATTCTGTGAAATCATTACCACGAAAATCATCATATGTACTACTTAAAAATAGAGACTTATCCGTTAATTGGAAAACTTTTAACATTACAGGAGTTGCTCTAGCGTCAGCCTTTCCATTTTCCTGCTCAATAATTTGCTTATCAGAATTGGTACTATTGGCTGTCGCATTTTTTTTGTATTCATGAGCTGTCATTGGACGTTTAGCTTGGGGTTTTAAAGCATCTAACTCTTCGAATTCTGCTGCTGCCTCATCGCTTACTACAGCAATAGCATCATCTTTTGGAGAATATACGTTAATGTTCGCTCGATCCGTTGCGTAAATAGAAAGTGAATAAGTCGATGGCTTTACTAAACGTGGATTAACACTTGGTCCATTATCAGAAGAGCATCCTGCCACAGTTAGTGCAACAGCAGTAAACATAAATAAAGATTTTAATTTCATAAGATTTCCTTAGTTATTTAATAAAAAATAGAGGATCTAAAATAGGCTCCACTTGTTTTGACTTTGTATCATCTTTATCTTTAAAAGTTGATACAGAATTTTGTACTTCCTCATATTCCACTGTAGATGTAGTTAGTACCAACTCATTTGGTGACTCATTAATATCCACTGGAGTGTAATACTCCAAAACACTATGAATATGAGGATTAAAAAATTTATATTCTGCAGGCTCAAATTGATGAGGTATCGCATCAATTAACTCTAAAGAAGAATCATCATCTACCTTTAATGCCAATAACGGATCTAAATTCGCGTCATTTGCTTTTAATTCAAGTAAATCTTGATTAATGCGTTCTCTCTCAAAATCATAATGATATTGCTGAGCATGTCCTAAATTTAAGATTGTATTATCCGTTTGTTTATTCAATAAATAAGATAATTCATCTTGTAAAGTAACCATTTCTGCTTCATTAGTAAAAATCTTAGCTCTAATCTTATAATTACATAGAGAAATGAGATCATTATCATTTAATTTGATAATCCCCCCCATGGGAAGAGCACTCGTTGTTCCATTAATAAAAAGCTTTTTACTATGAGCTATTAAACAGAAATCAGCATTATAATACTTTATTTCAAACTCAATATCAGAAATTTCATTCTTCCAATTATCTATTTTCCAATTTACATTTGATGCAGATCCCACTAAACCACCAGCTAAATCAAAATAGCAATAAGGTAATGTTCCTCTTTCGAGCATAAACGCATCGGTTACCATCAATAAAAGTTTATGCACTTATACCGCTCCTTCAATGATCACCTGGTTTAAAGTATGAGCGCTTGTTGAATCTGCATTAATCAATGTCGTCCATCCTAGCCAACTAGAATTATCCTTTCCTAAAATAAAGGTAGATTGCGTATCCGGATGTAAACCTAATGAAATATCATAAGGCAGTGGATCTTTTAATAGAAAGCGAATTAACTCTTGAAGATGCTTATATTTTTCAGTATTTGGCAAAAATTGATAAAACTCATTTAATTTCAGATTATCAATATTAACTCTAAACTTATTTGAAAATGATTCAATCTTGTCACCTGAAATAAAATTATTACCTAACATCATATTCTGCATACCAAGTTTATTTTTTTGTTCGCTTTCTATTTCAACAAGTTGTCTTACATGCTCTTCAATCGAAACATCATCCAAATCAAAATAGTACCGAATAATATCAGTTAGTATCTGCGGAGTTCTTATACCCGATTGTATAAGACCAATATAATAAAAAATTTTACTCCAATTTAAATGAGAGAATTCAATAAAGTCCTTAGACAGTCCCAAAATATTTAGAATATCCCGAGAATAGTCATCTGAAAAATCAGATTTAAACCGTATATAATATTTATACTTTCTCCAAATTTGGTGAAATATTGTAAGCAAGTGATGATTAAAGAAATCTAAATATTTTGCTTGAATAGATTCATTCTCATACGATGCCTCTGCAATTTCATCCAAGATACTTCCTGGAAGTGGACCTGATGCACCTTGTAATCCCAAAAAGTTAGTAATAATTTGGAATATCCGTTTCCCTTCTTCATCTTGAATGGCAACTTGCTCAATATCCCCAGCAGGAAAATTAATTTTAGGATTACTAAAGAAACGAAATATTGATTCCTCAATTAAAGTATTTTCTAATTCATCTAAGCTCATAGACGATGCCTCAGCTATTGTTTCTATGAGCTGATGAAAGCCAAACTGAATTAGATCACTCTTTGAAGAGAGGTTTTCTGTTCCCATTTAAATATCTCGTTATTGCTTGTATTAATAACTTCTAAAAGATGAAATGAATTTATTGTTCCATATAACCTAAAAAATTCAGCAAGAATCGAACCAAATAAAAATAATTCTCCTTCACAGAGAAAATTATTACTATCTATTCTTAATACTGATTTTTGACCTCTATATACGATACCTTTTATGACTTTATCAAGTGGACGAGTCATAATTGACTCCATCCCAGCCAAACGTTTTTCAGTTCTTCTTAATGCCTGAACATCATACATTGCAGAAAAATCATAAGTTAATAGTATTTCCTTTAAAACATCTAATTTTGTCAAAGATAAATAATTAAGTGAAAGATTGGAGACTAACTTCCAATGAATCGATTCATCTAAAACAGCTCGAACTGTTTTTACAGGCAACGTAATATTTTTAAAGTCAATATAAGAAGGAGTATTTTGTGATGGTACACAAATATCACCAATACCTAAAAACTCAGGTAAATTATAATTTGTACAATCTAAATCTATAGATATAGTTTCTCTAGAAGTATCTAAAATCTTATTGGAATCAGATACAAAAGAGACAAAATGATCATAACCTGTTTCTTCAATATTATTTTTAATAATTGATTTATAGTACCCATACCTTCCTGATGCGGAACTGTGCACAAATGATTCAAATTTTGGATAAGTATAAATCCTATTTCCCGTCTCTTTTAAAAACTTTGAGCCTGAAACACGCTTAATATCGAATATCTCGAAATGCTCCCGATTAAAACCAGCCGGAATCACTGGATATAGATCTTTTTTTCCATCAAAATTTAGCGGAATAGCATCATGTTCAAATAAATTAATTACTGGGACGCAATACAAAGAAAAATCTGCTCGTGTTAATTTTAGATCTTTAGGAAAAGAACGATTAAACTCAAAAAATAACTTAAATTTTTTCTTACCTAATCGATTTAAATATAGATGTAAATTTCTTAACTTAAAGAAATAAAATTTTTTAGGAAAAAAGAAAAATTCTTGTAATAATCGATACCCATCAAATGCATTATCTGGATAAGGAATCAAAGATTCATCTTGATCAAAACCAACAGAAGAAATAACATCCAGTGGTAAATTAATTACACCGTCTTCTGATTTGATATAAACTTTTGTTAAATAATTAAAAACCCATTGATAACAAGTTAAAGCACTGTAATCACTCCCTGATAAATAAAATGACAATTCATCGCACCGTATAGAAGAAAAATCACTATCTGTGATATTCTCTAACTCTAATTCAATGATTGTAGACTCACTACCCGATGCGCTTTTTACATCATTTAACACAAGCGGATAAACTGAGACATCCATCGTTGTCTGAAACTGACAAGCTGTACCATCTACCGGTTTAGACGACACAAACGTTCCTTTAGGAACTATATGTTTTGTTGTAATAGCCCTTTCTTTAGGTTGAAAGTTTAAAATTGCACAGCTTGGTAAAGGGCGCAAATAATTTGGCCAAAGAAGCTGAATCATTGATTGAGTTATCTCAGGTAAATTATCTTGAACTTTTTCTTTCAAACGTGCCGTTAAAAAAGCAAAAGATTCAATAATTCTCTCAGCTTCAGGATCAACGATCTCATCAGATAGAAATCTAGACAAGTGGGGATAAATCTTTGAAAAATGTAGCCCATCTCTTTTGAGAAAGTCTAACTCAGCTCTAAAAAACTCTTTCAAAGACATTTACACAACCCTAAACTTCTTATTTGAACTATCTAAAATAATGTTTAATTCAGTTAACTCATTTTTTTGTTTTAATAACACTACGCAAGTTATACGGAAGTTAAGCTGAAGAACATCATATGTATCCTGGATATATTCTATTCTTGTAATACGAACTCTTGGTTCATAGCGCTCTAAACTAGAACGAATATTTGCAACAATTGTTTGACTTAAACTTTTTGTAGTTGCAGTTGCGTCATTAAAGTCTCTTAAACCAAAATCGGGCGCACATAATGTACACCCTTCTTTTGAATTAAGTACTAATTCTATGTTTCTTTTTATTGAACGAATTAAGTCGCTTACAATCTCTGCTTCAGTTTTCTTTTTTATAACATCCGTATTCTGTGGAGCAGTTTTAATTCGGTTCCAAAACCCCATAAAACAACTACTTATTTATTATCAATATCTAATCGACCCACAAGGGAAAGATCGAAACTTGCCCCCATATATTTAAAGTGTGGTCTAACAGATAAAGAAACTTTGTACCAACCTGGCTCTCCTGCTACACTTGATACTTCCACTTTAGCAGAACGTAACGGACGACGACTACGCACTTCTGCTGGTGGGTTCTCTTGATCTGAAACATACTGTTTCAACCACACATTCAGCTCACGTTCAAGATCTTGACGCTCTTTCCACGAGCCAATCTGTTCACGTTGTAATACTTTTAAGTAATGCGCTAAACGGTTCACAATAAACATATATGGCAATTGTGTACCCAATTTATAATTTGTTTCAGCGGCTTTTCCTTCTTCTGTATTTGGGAATTTTTTAGGTTTTTGAACAGAGTTAGCCGAGAAGAACGCTGCATTATCGCTTCCTTTACGCATAGTTAAAGGAATAAAACCTTCATCTGCCAATTCAAATTCTTTGCGATCTGTAATTAATACTTCTGTTGGGATCTTCGCTTGTAACTGCCCAAATGATTCAAATAAATGAACTGGTAAATCTTCTACCGTACCACCACTTTGTGGACCAATAATATTTGGACACCAACGATATTTAGCAAAACTATCTGTTACTTTCGATGCCATCAAGAATGCAACATTACTCCACAAATAATTATTATGATTACCATCAATTCCTTCATTGTAATTAAAAGTTTTAATCGGATTTTCAATTGAATCATAAGGCAAACGAGACAAGAAACGTGGCATTGTTAATGCTAAATATTTTGAATCTTCTGACTCTCTTAAAGCTCTCCATTTAGCATATCTAGGCCCCTCAAAAATATCTTTTACTTCTTTAATTTCAGATAAAGATGCATAACTATCTAGACCAAAGAACTCAGGACCTGCAGCTGAAATAAATGGAGCATGAGACATTGCGCCAACAGATGAAATATATTGCAATAATTTAATATCTGGTGCTGATGGCGTAAACGTGTAGTTACCAACAATCGCAGCAACTGGCTCACCACCAAATTGACCATAGTTTGCTGAATAAACATGTTTATATAAACCACTTTGAGTGATATCAGTGGCATATTCAAAATCGTCAAGTAATTCTTCTTTGCTTACATTTAGTACTTCTATTTTAATGTTTTCACGGAAATCTGTGCGATCTACAAGAAGTTTCAAACCACGCCACGCAGACTCCATTTCTTGGAATTTATCATTATGTAAAATTTCATCTACTTGATGACTGATTTTCTCATCAAGACGAACAATCATTTCATCTATCAGCGTCTTATTTACAACTGCATCTGTACTATCAGATTTCAACATTTCAGAAATAAATTCTGCAATTCCACGCTGCGCAATGCTGTAATCTTCATTTTCAGGTTTAAAACGTGTCTGTTCCATGACCTGATCAAGCAAGCTTGTTGTTTGCGAATTTTTTTCAGCTTTTGCAGTTTGATTCTTAGTAACCATAATCTACTACCCTTATTCTTTTTCTAAAATGATCGCCAACTCTTTTTCCAACGTTTCTCTTGCGTTAGGATCCGCAATTAACTCTTGCAATTTATTTCTAAATGCAGGGATATTCCCCATCGGTCCTTTTAAGGCAAGAAGTGCTTCTCGCAACTCTAATAACTTGTTTAATTGCGGTACTTGCTTAGCAATATTGTCGGGAGAAAAATCCGCCATGCTCTCAATTTTTAGGCTAACACCCAGGTCTTGATTTTCAGCATTTTCTTCCAAGCGGTTTGGAACAGCTACATCAATCGTCAAATTAGATTGTTTCATTACAGCATCAAAATTGTGCTTATCAATAGAAACTGTCTCTCTTTCTTCAAGGCTTAAGTCTTCTGCAGCACCTTTAAAATCACCAGTAACAAGAAGTTTTAAAGGCAATTCAACTTCATCAGTTTGACCTTCTGTAGCCGGAGTATATTTAATATTAATTCGCTCTTTTGGTGCGACTGAACCTGTTTTAGACATTATAAAATCCTCTTTGAAATTTAAACCTATTTCTATTTTTAGATAACGAGCTAAAAAATAGCTAGATTATAAAAAATCACCACTACTAAATCAATGATAAAGTCTGCAGTATAGAATCATTTTTTACAAATGATATTGTTACGTGACAAAATTAAACACGACTACTATTTTAGAAATTATGTATTTTCTTTTAAAATGAATATATAAACTATCAATTTCACAAGAAAATCCTATCATTTTAGTTTAAAATATCAAAATGAAACATTTCATAGAATAAGGAGGAGTCATGTCCGCTCGTAGAGTAATCGTTATTGGAGATAAAACTACCCATGGAGGTACCGTACTTCAAGGATCACAAACCATGACTGCCGGAGGCAAAAATGTCGCCCGACAAGGTGATTTGGTCTCATGTCCAAAATGCAAAGGTAACTTCCCGATTGTTGAAGGTTCATCTATCATGCAAGCTAATGGGCGAGGCATTGCCCTTGAAGGAATGAAAACTGCCTGTGGTGCAGAATTAATTGCTTCACAATCTATGATGAAAGCTAAAGCATAATTTATTTAGTATTTATATAACGCTATTATTACTGCCAATATTTTTATAGGAATTCCAAATGGCCGTTCAATCCGATTATCGTTACAGTCTTACCGTTAATGGTGCCACTCAATTCGAAGTAGTCTGTTTTGTATTAAAAGAACATTTATCTACACTCTTCCGACTTGAACTCGATCTCGCAAGCTTTGGTTCTGAACCGAATTTTCATTCTCTAATTGACCAACCTGCTACACTAACCTTCTGGCAAGGAGATGAGGCAGTTCGTAGTGTTAACGGTATCGTCACCGCCTTAAATCAGGGAGAAACTGGTTTTACTCGTACTCGTTATCACATGGTGATTGAACCCTCTTTATGTCGTGCTGGGTTACAAACTGATTTACGAATATTCCAACAACAAGACTCTCAAAAAATTATCGAAACACTACTAAGTAAAAATCAAGTATCTCAGAGTCAATTCCATTTACAAACGCCATATTGGACTCGAGAATACTGCGTGCAATATCGCGAAACTGATTTAAATTTCATTCAACGTTTGGCTGCCGAAGAAGGTTCTTACTATTATTTTGAACATACCAATAATAGCCATATCCTTCATTTCTCTAATTCGACAACACTTTCAGAGAAAAAAGGAAACTTAGTTTATAACGCAATGCCTGCTGGCCAACGTCCAGAAGCTGCGGTATGGCATTGGGCTTACGAAGAAAAACTAGGTACGACCCTTCAAACTTTACGTGATTATACTTTTACAAATCCTCGTTATAACCAAGAGCACCAATATTCTGGTCAAGGTAATAACGAAGGTCATAGTAGCATTTACGAACGTTATGACTATCCTGGTCGTTATAAACGAGATGCTCAAGGTGAGCCTTTTACCCAATATCGTTTAGAATACGAACGTAGAGAAGCTGAATTAGCTCTTGCGCAAAGCGATGATTTACGCGTGCAACCTGGCTATGTATTTGGCTTAGAGGGACATCAACGAGAAGCTTTTAATCGTGATTGGTTAATTATAGGTGTTGAACATTATGGTTGGCAACCTGGTGTATTGGAAGAAGAAGCCGGTGAAGAGGGCAACCGCTATGAGAACCGTATTAAACTCATTCCAAATACCACACAATGGCGACCGGAACCGCAACCAAGACCAGTTGTTGATGGCTCTCAAATGGCCCATGTAGTTGGTCCTGCTGATGAAGAAATCTATTGTGATGAATGGGGACGTGTCAAAGTTCAATTCCCTTGGGATCGTGAAGGACAAAATAATGAGCATAGCTCTTGCTGGATTCGTGTCAGCCAAGGTTGGGCGGGGTCGCAATTTGGGCATATTGCCATCCCTCGTATTGGCCATGAAGTAATGGTTGATTTCTTAGAAGGAGATCCTGACCAACCAATCATCATGGGACGTACTTATCACAGTACAACTGAACCACCTTATGCTCTGCCTGAACATAAAACGCGTATGACTATAAAAAGTAAAACCCATAAAGGTAACGGCTTTAATGAATTACGCTTTGAAGATGAAAAAGACCGAGAAGAAATCTTTATTCATGCAGAAAAAGACCAAAATAATGTTGTAAATAATGATGAAACAACACAAATTGGGCATGATCGAACCGAACAAGTTGGACATGACGAAACCATTAACATCGGCAATAACCGTACTGAAACAGTTGGACAAGATGAATCCTTAACGGTGGGACGCGATCAATCTAATAAAATCAATCGCAATCGCATGACTAAAATTGAAAAGGATGAAGTATTAAACATTGGGAATCATCTATCGATGGATGTATACGCCAATCAAGAAGTTAAAATTGGCCGAGATTATTCCCATCAAACAAGTCGCAATGCGATTTTCAAAGCTGGGAAAGAATTAAAACAGCATAGTAAAAATATTAAATTAACAGGTACTACACAAGTAAATATTCGTGGCAAAGCCGGTACGATTATTATTGATGGCTCTGGCATCACGTTAAAAGGTAAAGTGACTGTAAAAGGTAATTTAATACAATCTAGCGGAACGCCAGAATCACCAGCCGTATTGTCTCTTGCTGCTAATGACGCAAAACCGATTTGCGAAGTGTGTGAAGCCATGAAAAATCAAAAACAGAGTTAAAATCAACCGCACTTTGCGACAAAAGGACAGCTAAGCCGTTAAACTTTGCTGTCCTATTTGTATAGTAATTTAACTGTTTATCCATAAATAAACTATGACAACAGAAAAACAACTTTGGGTGGGCTATTACCAACTCACTTATCTTAATCAACCTAATACCCTTTATTTTGGCCACCTGATTGGTTTTGCCGAAAATCGCGATATTTTCCAACAAAGAATTGAAGACTATAAAACACATTATCAATGTAAACTGAGTAGCCAACTTGCCCCTTTACCTGCCACTACATGGTTTCAACGTCATGGCTATCAAGCCGCTGTTTGGTCAGCAGCACAACAATTAAAGGAACAAGAGCTTCGTTTTTTACTTGTACAACAAGAAACTCAACAAGGCACCCAATCCTATTTATCGCAAGAAAGTTTAACGATTTCGCCTCTGCAGTCGATATTTGAAACGCATTCATATCACCCGCCCTATTTGCCGGAGGCATTAGTCAATCATCCGTTTTTTGCGCAACTAAATTCGCGGGAGAATCCAAAAGAAGGTTTGGTTTATCCAAATCCCGATTTCATCCCGAATCCCGATAGCTATCGTTATTATGCGGTTGTCGATGGGGTGAAATCTTTTATCTTGCCCCAGCTTTGTGAACGGGAAGGACAAACAGATTCTTTATATAAAGGCGATTTAAAAAATCGCATGGACACAAATGCACCTTATCTCACCCAGCTTACCGTCAATGATGAAGGCATCAGTGGGTTTACCCAAATTTTATTTACACAAGCCGAACAGGAATGGTTCGGTTGTTGGGATATCAATCCGGCCATCTTTATTCGCACTAAGCATTCCTTTGAGGAAGTACATTATCATTTGCGTAAATTTCTCCATCTCTATAAAGAAGAGACGGAGAAATGGTACTTTTTCCGATTCTATGACCCACAGGTATTGGTGGCTTATTTGCATCATATTGAATATGACCCAACGCGCTTAGCTGCATTTTTCGGGTTTCGCAATGGAGAATGTATCATTGAGTATTTTGCGGCAAGAATAGCAAATCGGTTTTATATTTTTAATTTGAAAGAGTTACCACCCGAGACACAACCAAGTGCGGTCGCTTTTGATAATGAAATGGAACGCTTTTTAGAAGAATACGACAAACGCCAATTACTTGAAAAGCTACAGACAGAAATTATTCCAGCCGAATTTCCGGAACAAAAAATTGCAGAGGCAGATATTGATAAATATTTTAATCAGACTCTTGAATTAGGGTTTAAAATTGAAGGAAGTATAACCAATGTAGTGAAAACACTTTGTTATCTTTCTGGAGATTTGACGAAACTCAAAAGATATTGGCTTGAGCTTGAAAAAGAGTATGGCAATGACCTTACCGAAATTGAACTCGGTGAACTATTATGTGAAAAAATAAACCTTCGATGAATACTTAGGAATGACTATGTCAACAAAGAAAACCGATGATCGTTTAGACCCCAATGCTAAGGCTGTAGGTCAGCCTCTTGCGTGTCAATTGGATATCGTGCCAATCTTCCCTGTGCGTTTTAGTATGAGTTCGAAAACGTTAAATAATGCAGCTAAAACAGGGTCTGTTCCACCAATGCCAACTGGAATTAGCGATAAGGAATATGATTTACGCCGTTTACGTCAAGGGTATTTATATATTCTTGCCCGCGCAAAACACGTGGGAAATGCGACTGACGAAAAGAGGCGCTGGCTAATTTTTGAATATACGGTAGCCAAAGATGACAGCAATGCCCCAAAGCTTAATGGTTCGAGTGTTTCGCCTTATCACTTTACTCAATATGTCTGGACAGATGGTACGGCACGTGGCGAATGGAAAAAATTGCCACGTTCCTTTCCTTATGCTTATGTTCATGCGCAAGTCGGTTCCATCGAATGTGCTTATAGTGAAGTGCGTTGGGCACCGGAGATGTTCGAAACGTTAGAACGCGATCCGATTAAACGTGCTAAAGTCATGCAGAAGATTTCCCTAACGGGTGGCACGTCTGAGTTTATTTTCCCCGGTGCGTTACTGACAGAAAAAGTGGCAGATTTTAAAGCAGAAAAGTTAGTGCAGGATTTAGCGGATAGTTTTCGTCGTGCAACCGGATTGGGTTATAACAAGCAACATCAAGTGTTTGATAGTTGTTCGGCTAAAAAAACAGTGGTCATTGCCTTGTTTGATCGTATTGGCGACATTAAAGACGTCTCGGCTTATCATCAGCGGATTTTAGCAAATAACCTGAAAGAATTTTCCAACATTCTTTATCCGGTCACCACCGCCAAGGCAATTGAACAGATAGAACAACATGTGTTTAAAAACCCCAACTGGTTTAAGCGACTCATGAATTCCGACCCATTAGATAAAGGAATGCGAGAGCAAATAAAAATCTATGCGAAAAAGTCACCGCTAATGGCAGAGCAAACCATGAAAAACTTGGCTGTGGCACAGTTTAACTTGCTTAATCAAGTTGGCAACGGAACCCCTAATGAGCATATGAAATTTTTAGACGGCCTTTGTAAAGCCAATCAACAACAATTGGAAAAATTAGCCTCTATTGCGGACTATGCCATGGCATTTTATGGCACAGCGATGGCGGGGTTTGGTGATACGCCAAAGGGTATGGAATATCAGAAAAATACGCTTGTTACGGGAAGCTCATGGGGTGATAGCTTATCAAATCTACTTTCAGTTGGCGATAAACTTAATCAAATCACGAAGGAAACGGCAGCAAAACTTACAGTGAAAGCCTTGCGTTTTGAGGTGATGATTGAATCGGTAATGGCTGCACAGATGTTGCTGTGGAAAGAAGGCGTGAAAGAAGCCATTCCTTATTCACGTTTTTTAGCCGCTGCGGGGTTAAAATTACAGACTATTTCCCATGCACATGTGGGTAGCATTAATGTGGGCGCAGATATTGTGAATAAGCAAATGCGCACTTTGATTAAGAATGCTAAGGCACTTTTTGAAGGCTTAAGTGCCTCGCATTATCAGGCGGAACTCACTAAAGGCATCCGTCTTGGCTCGTCCCATTACATTAATATGAACGTGCATGTAGTAGTAAAAAATGAATATAATCCGGCACTACGGGTGGTGAAAGTCACCGAATCGGTTGGCACCTTTTTTGCAGGCGGTGCGTTAATCGTGAACTTACGTGAATGGGCAAAATATAAGGAAGACAATTCCGGTTCCTTATCGGCATGGTTTTTACATCCGGCCGTTCGTTTGGCGAATGATTTTGCCGCTTTGGTAGCAAGTTTTGAGCGAAGCAGCGGCTTTGGTACGAAGGCGTTGGGGACATTTTATAACCGTTTAGATAAAGCGGCGGTGAAACAAATTCAAGCATTGACCGGGTTTAAAGAACCGATTGGGATAAAAGCCGCAGCCGGTAGAGGGACACAAATAGCCAAGCATCTGACACTGCAAAATGCGGGGCGGTTTGCTAATGTATTAGGCGTGGTTATCGCCTTGGCACAGGCACAGCAAGCTGTACGCACCGGCGACACCGCCGCACGTAATTCGGCGATTTTGGCAGGTATGGCGGAAATCAGCTTCTTTATTTCCACCTTTGCCTACACCGGCACGTTCGTCGGTATCGGGGTGGTATTGGCAATTGGTGCAATCTTAACTTCACTGGTGGCAGATAATGAATTTGAGAAATGGGTGAGAACCGGGTTCTGGGGGAATTCGGGGGATTATTGGGGAAAAAGAAGACCTGAAGAGTTAAAAGAGCAACTAGCAACAGCTAAAAAACTGGCCTCTACACAGCAAGACAGCGAAACTAAAAAACTTAAAACCTTCTTTGAGCAAGAAATGGATGGTTTTTATAACCTGATCTGGGGCATTGGCATTGATACGACCCTAGCAAATCAATATCAGTTGAAGGTCTATTGTCCAGCGTTTAAAGACAGAAGCAGTGCAGATAAATTAACGATAGAAATCAGTATTGAAGATTATGACAATATCGATCCGATGATGGGAGGAGGCGTACCGGCACCGGTATCGATACCGACCAATAAGGTGAGAAAACAGTTTTTATCACAGGGAGAAATTTTAATTGATATGACACAGATTAATATATTGAAAAGCTACCGTTACACAACAAATACGAAAGGAAGTGATATGCTCAATACCTTAACTGTCACGATAAAACATCCGAAATTAGGCGAAGATGTTTCCACCTGGTGGCGTAAAACTCATGCTGATTATTTTGAAAGTCAAATAACTTATGTGGGAGCCAAGTAAATGTGCATATCCAACTATAATCCTGATGTGATTGCCCGCAATGTGAAACAGCTGGGCAATGGTGTCATTGAAGTCCGCCGTTATAACGACGGGCATATTAGAGCCGATCTCTCTTGGGTGTGGTTTTTATGTACGATCGGCTTTATGCTTTATGACTATTTTACGACTCAAAGTATGTTTCAGGAAATATTATGGGTGATAGATCCCATGATTAGTATAAAAGATACGTTTCATTTCTATGAAGATCCTAATAATTTAGGTTATACAATGGCTGGTACAAATTTTAGTGAGTTTGCTGAAGGAATGTTAAGAAAACACAAAGCTAGTTTCTACTGGGGCTGGTTCTATATCCTCTTCCCCCTATTCTGGTTCTTTATGGTTGCTTCCCCGAAATGGCGTCCAGTGCGCTTTGATGCCAAACGGCGTTTAGTCTATTTTTGGTCGTGGGGTCAGCTTTATATTATGCACTATCCTAAATCCGTACAACGAGATCGGGAACAGTTGCTCAGCTTTTTAAGCCCGGAATATTTTACCCCGTGGATCCGCCCAAAACACTTTGGCAGTTTGGTATTTAACATCCCTCACGAAAACCCTGATAAAAAATCCGCCTGCCGCGTACCACTCGGCATTTATCGGCCAGCGTGCGAATATCAAAATCATGCCTTACTGAACTTTATTTTGGATTATTTAGGCAGCGAAAACCCCGATGAAGAATACGGTAAGTTCTTTAAAAAAGAAAAACGCATCACCAGTGACTACTTCAACTGGTTCTATCAATTTAGCCTCTTCCCACAAATCGGCTACAACGAAAAGAAAATTGAAGCACGCATTCAGGCGTGGCTGGATAAGCATTAAAAATGCTGAAAATGTTGACCGCACTTTAGAGATGAGAAGCTAAAGTGCGGTTGTTTTTAGCATGATTTTTTATAAACTAAGTACCTTATAAAAATATGTCATTTATAGAAGAATCAAGACCAATGAATACACCAAATTACACACCGGATATGGTGGCACGCAATGTGAAACAACGGGGTAACGGCGTGATTGAAATTGCCCGTTACAATGAGGGACACATGAAAGCCAATATGGCATGGCCGTGGTTCTTAATTGTGGCAGGCATGACCTTATATGATATTTATTTTCAACAAGGAATGTTTAACGATATTCAGTGGGCTATTTCCGTTGATTGGGCGCTAGATCGAGGGTGGACTAGACATATAGCTACAATAACTGAATTGGGAAAAGAGATCCCACAAAATTACTATGCAGACTATAAAGCAGAAATGATTGCCATGCATGGAGACAGTTTTTATTGGGGCTGGTTCTATATCCTTTTCCCACTTTTCTGGTTCTGTTTACTGATTTCACCTAATTGGCGCCCGTTGCGTATTGATAGCAAACGTCGCTTAATTTATTTTTGGAGCTAGGGCAAGTTTTACATTGCACAATACCCGATACATTTAAAAGATAATCCCGATGGCCTATGCTGTTTTTTAGAAGCGGAAATGTTTAAATCTTGGATGCACCGTGAAGCCATGGGCAGCTTGATTCTCCATATCCCTCATGAAAATCCGGAAATTCAAAAGAAAGTCGCCGTGCCGATAGGCACATACCGCCCGGTATGCGAATATCAAAATTACCTATTGCGGGATTTTCTGTTGGATTACATGTGTAGTGATGATGGCGACAAAGAATATGTCCATTACTTCAAGAAAGAGAAACGCATTTGGTTAGACTATTTGGGGTGGTTCTATCGTTTTAGTCTCTTTCCCGCACGGGGTTATAACGAAAAGAAAACCGAAGCTAAGATTCAAGCCTGGCTTGAAAAATATGGTGATGGGCAGTAAAAACATCTAGAAATCTAACCGCACTTTAGAGATGACACTTTAAAGTGCTCTACTCCCCAAAACTTGGACAGATAACTAAACCGAAAGTCGAGCGTCTATGGGTTTCAAAGGCAATAACCTCCTGATTGACTTAGCTCATCATCAGCAAGAGATATAGCTTCTCCGCACCTCCCCGAAATTCGGTCACCCACTTTTCATTAAGCTTTGTCGCAGTAAAATTGTGCGTTAATAAATTCAGTACCACATTGATCTTATATCTTCAAAAAGCCAAGTCGTATAAAATTGCATATGATTCTGACCATCATAATGATAATAGGTGTAAGGTTCGCCCATATAGCCTTGATAAAATTTATTATATTTTTGTTTTAATAGGATATAAGTCTTATTCATTTCCCATTCTGCAGTATCAGTCGGTGACTTATAATTTTTCTCTAAAGAGATTAATCTTTTTTCCAAATTTTCATCACTATTACTTGCTTCAATGACAAATTTCTTATATTCCTCTTGATATTGCACTCGCATAAAATTATAAGCTAAGAACTGATCTGCCAAATATTTTACCTCAGGGTCAGTAATCTTTAAATCTTCAATTTCATTTTTCATTCTTTTTAAATGATGAATATAATCATCAAATAAAACGATTAAAGGTGATGTATCATCACCTAAATAAAACTCTGTAAGTTTATTTTTTAATTGAGCACTTTTTTGTAGGTTAGTAGACTCTACTTGATAAAAATAATTAACCAGTTTTTTATAATCTTTCTTTCCTGAAGCTAGGATGTTTTCACTAATAGCAATCGGCTCGGTTGGAACTATGCCATATTGTTCTTGATTATCATGTTGGCGTTGTGCATATATTACAGAATCATGACCATCTCGGTTCACAATAATGTTTCGATCGTGATAAATATTGGTAAAGTCATTTTGTTCTATACGAAAACTCTCGCTGGGAAAAGTGCTACTAATAATTTGTTTATTTTCAACTACATCCCATACTCCCCAAAGTTCATTTTTCTTCACAGAAAAGAATCGACTTTCCTCCTTTTCTGATTCTCCAAAATAATCACCATTATTTAAAGAATAGACCTGGTCATAATCAATCGGAATAATACTCTCCCCTTTCAGATTAATCATGCCAGATTTCTTATCTATACGAACTAAATACTGATTAGTATTATGCATTTCAAGATCATCATATTGTGCCGCAATAATCACTTCACCAGTTGGGGCAATGAGCCCCCATTTATCTTTTTGTTTGAACCGAAATACCTGATATTGCTCAACAAAATCCAAGTCCTGATACTCAAAAGGTAATACTGCCTGTCCGGCATAATCAATAATTCCTACCATTCCGCCTTGTTTGGCAATAATTGCTCCATTCGGGAAAAATTCTTTTAATTTATCATTATTGAGCATTTTTATTTTATTACTTTCATAGGTAAAGTCTGTTATTGGTTTACCGGTGAGTGAGAATAATGCTATTTTTTCCCCTTTAGTTGCTATCATAATTGGGGCAAAATAATCTTCATAGAGGTTTTTATAGATAGGCTCAAAAATCACTTTTCCTGCAACACTATATATTCCGTAAAGATTGTCGAACGTGGTAACATTAATTTCATCATATGAATTATAAGATATACTCTGGAACTTTGCAGGAATAAGTTCTTTCAAATCACTATTTAACATCCCAAAATTATCAATAAGACGGGTTTCAATTAACGTCGAATTATTTTGAGTTTTTATAGCATTGAACTCTGTATATTTATAATCCAACACCATATTTCCATTAAGATCAATCAATGCGCTCTCATAGTTTTCAAAAGATGACAAATTTTTTCCTTTAGAAATTTGAATGTATTGATCTTCAATAAATTTTACCTTAAGTAGATGATCAAAAAGTTTCTTACCTGATTTTGTCCATACAGAATATTGTTTATTCTTATCATTAATTACTGACATGACTTGACTATCCTTTGACAATCCATCGACGACTTGATAGTCCTTCGGCAGCACAATTAATTTTCCATCCAATGAGTAGAATTGCCGTTCTCCGCTTTTCCACCGTCCAGCAATAAGAAGTCCACCATCTAATGAAAACTCATCTTCTGAAATGACTGGAATAATCTCACGATTATTTTTCACTATGCCATATTTTTGGTCTTTCTGAACTTGAATATAACCTTCATCAAGGAGAGAATATTGATCATATAACTCTGCATCTAATACAATTTCACCTCGTTGATTAACTACAACACGAGATATTACCTCATCGGTTTTGAGATCGCGTTCGATTAATTCAACATACCCTTTACCCACATAGCCTGCCTCTTGATATTTAAAAGGTACAACAACCTCCTTTGTTTCAATATTAATTGCTCCCCAGTTAGCCTGTACATCTAAAAAATAAACAACGGGATAAAAATAATTTACTTCCGGCTTTGATGAAATATTAAGATAGTGACGTACCGGGTCTGGTAAGGCATTTTCTGAATAATATAAGTAAGAGCTATAATTAGGCCCCGTATGAAGAATACCCATATCTTTATATTTCGGCTCAACCACTACCTGACCTTGGTTATCTAATATCCCAATATGATTATTTTTTACCCCATACCAATACCCTTTTTCATAAGGCTCTAACTGACTATAGTTTAAACCATGGGCCTTGCGATATAGTTCATTTTCGATATCCGCCAGTTTGGAAATCAAAGGATTTCTGCATTCTTCAATGAGTTTCTTTTGTTGAGAGATCCTAGGTGCTTGTAACTGATGACACTGTTCAAACTGAGTAAGTACATCGGCTTTTTGTTGATCCAGTGACGGTTCAGCTGTGGTATTCGAAATGAAGTTTGTATCACAGGCAACAAGACAAAAGCAAAAGAGAGAAAGAGATAATTTAGTAATGATATGTTTCATGTTAATATTAAAAGAAGATATAAACAGTTTGAGTTTATCATAATAGACAACTACTTAAGGAAAAATTTACACATTTTTAACCGCACTTTTATACGGCAGTGATAAACTTAACGCATTACTTTTTGAGGAAAATGGATGAAACCCGCTTATACCGAAAAACTTTTAGCCCGTCATGTGAGATTTTTAAATCCTGATCTGATCGAGATCCATCGTCCCATGATGCAGGTATGGCGACTTATGATTATTGCCATTGGTTTGTTGTTGGCTTTTATCGGTTGGGTAAAACACGCTGATACAATATATACACGTGATGATACTTTTGTGACTTATGTGAAGTGGTTTATCCAACCTTCTACCGAAAGGCACAAGGCATACCTACAATATGCTGAAGAACAAATGAAAGAAAAGCAAGCGCTTGAAGCCCAACTTAAGGAATTAGCAAAAGGCTCAACATTACCGACTAGTTTCATTGAATTTAGAAAACATCACGCTGATCTTGATTATTTCAGCGCCCAAACAAAATGGAATAATTATTTAGAATTACAACAAAAATTAGCAAAAAATTCTGTTCAATCAGAACAAGAATACTATCAATCTAACGAACGTTATACCTTTGCAGTCAAACGTAAGGTTGCCCTTAGTCTTATTGGTTTCCCACTTGCTGCATTCTTTGTTAGCTTACTCTTACCAAACCAGCGACTTATTCGCATTGATCGACGTCGTCGCATGATTTATGTTAAAGATGACCAATTTTATATTCATCAACTACCGGAATGGACTGTGTATGACGATATAGAAAAAGTCAATTTGCCTTTATTCTTATCACACGAAGGACTACATTTCGTTTTACCAGATTCAAAAATGAAAGAATTATATCTAGTTAAAGTCGGCCGTCTAGGCTTGATAAATATACAAGGATTACAGATGTTTATTCAGGATTTTCTTTCCGGCAAGTATATCCATTTTGCTCATACTACCTCAGCTAAATCATGGAATATACTTGATATTTTATTAGGAAAAGCTTTTTATTCTGATAAATATACGTCGGAAGAAATTGAAAAAGCGATAGAAAATTATCAAAAAAATTGGGTAAATTTATCTTTTGAAGAACAAAAAGTGCGAGCTGAAAAGCTTTATCAAGATATGCAAGAAAAGCTCCAAAACAAAATGAGCAATCTCAAAATAATACTGGGTATCATTATGTTAATTTATGCGATTTTCCATTTGCTCAGAGCATTTAGGCTCGTGTAGAGCTGAAAGACTTGCTTTATCGCTTAATTTGGGTCATTACAGACGGTAAGTCTTCAGGTAAATATGATTTATTAAATTAATTGATAAAAGTGCGGTTAAGATTTCAAACATTTTTGTGTGTTTTGACAAACCCAAAAAACGACCGCACTTGCGGTCGTTTCTATTTACAGCTTCAAGGATTATTTTAATTTTTCACCTTTAAATTCACCTGTTAAACTTTCTAAGAAAGAGGTTATGTCCTCCACATCTTTTTGAGCAGGCTGTTTCACGTTACTTTGGTATTTCAACATTGCACTCACAGCATCTTTTAATTCTTTTGCTGAGGCATCATGGAAATATGGTGCAGTAAGCGCGACATTGCGCAAGGTTGGCACTTTGAAGCGATGCATATCGAAAGGATCTTTAGTTTGTGCAAAGCGACCTTCATCCGCATCAGTTAATGGCGTACCACGATCTTTAAAGTAATCGCCGTAGAGTCCCATGTATTCATAAGATTGTCCACCCATTGCTACACCAGTATGACAAGTATCACATTTATGTTGTTTGAATAACTCATAACCGCGAACTTGTTGCTCGGTTAACGCTGTTTTATCCCCTTTCAAATAACGGTCGAAATCACTATTTGGCGTAATTAATGTTTTTTCATATTCACCAATTGCATGAGTTAAAGTTTCTTTCGTCACTTGTGGATATTCTTTTAAGAATTCTTTTTTAAATTCTTCATCAATTTCAAAACGAGCCACGATGTCATCCCACGAGTGCGAGCCCATTTCTACTGGATTTGTTGGAGGACCTTTCGCTTGATCAGCTAAATCTGCTGCACGACCATCCCAGAATTGCACAAAGTTAAATGCCGCATTGAATACGGTTGGTGCGTTAATTGGACCTTTTTTACCTTCAATCCCTGTTGAAGTATCAAGTCTATCCACACCACCTTTATCTAATTGGTGACAAGTGTGACATTGAATAGAACCATCGCCTGATAAACGACCATCAAAGAAAAGATCATGGCCTAACGCGACTTTTGCTTCATCTGTTGCAATACTGTCTGGAATAGGTTGCACTAAACGATCGGCATCAACATTGGGGGTTTCTTTTGGTAAAGACATTTTACGTGCTTCACGAATCCAGTTAAGCAATGCCACTTTTTCTTGCTCATCTGGTTTACTTCCCCAGTGAAGATGTCTGAATTTAGCAATTGGCATTTCGTTATTTTCAAGTACGCGCTGTAATTTTGCTAAATCAGCTTGGGATAATTTGCTCGGATCTTTTAAACCTTCAAGTAAACGATCTAGGCGGAAAGCACGAAGCCCACTTTGAATATCCGATTGCATTTCATCACCCACAATCGGGAATTTTGAATAAAATGGAAGAGGTGTGTTTGGACTATGGCAATATTGACAGCTATTATCAAATAAGGCTTTTGCCACTTTTTCTTGTTCGCCAGTATAGCGATTTTCCATTAAAAGTTGGGTCGCATTCTCTTTATCAAATTGGTGTAGATACCCCACAACGCCCAAATAACCTAAGACAGCAATGGCTGCACCGCCAATAATCAGTTTTTTTCATCTAATAATCCTCCAAACGATCAATAAACATAAAAAGAAACGTAAAGCTTAAAGCAAGATAATTATGCCAAAAAATTGGCTTATATTTTATGTGGATTTAATTAACTTTGGCTATGGATTCGATTGATTGCATTAAATGCCTTTTTATCTTATAAGTGAGAATTCCCCTAAAATTAAGCAATAAAAAAATGCGGTTATTTCTAACCGCACTTTACTTTTCATGATCTCTTGCTTATTTCTTTGGCGCTTGCATAAAGCGGAAGAAATCACTGTCAGGTTTCAAAATCATCATATTATCTGAACCTTCAAAGCTGCTTTCATAGGCTTTTAAGCTACGAATAAAACTATAAAACTGTGGTTCTTGAGCAAAAGCTTGAGAATATAGTTTTGCCGCTGCCGCATCACCATTACCGCGTAATTCTTGTGCTGTTTTATTTGCATTCGCTAAGATCAAGGTCACCTTACGATCCACGTCTGCTTGAATGAACGCCGCTTTTTCTTTACCTTGCGAACGATGTTCACGGGCAACCGCATCACGTTCTGCTCGCATACGTTGGTAAATCGAAGAAGAGACTTCATCCGGTAAATTAATTTGTTTTACGCGAACATCAACGACTTCAATCCCTAATTCAGAGGTACTATCCTGCCCTGAATTTAGCGCTTTTTTCGCCCCCGCCATTAATTCACCACGCGTACCTGAAACGATATCTTTAATTGTACGAGTACCAATTTCTGAACGCAGACGGTCATTTACTTTACGGCTTAATAAGCTTGAAGCTTGGTTATAATCACCACCACCCGTTGCAGTATAGAAACGACCGAAATCGCTGATTCTCCATTTCACATAGGAATCCACCAACAAGTCTTTTTTCTCGACTGTCACAAAACGAGTAGCTGAACCATCAAGGGTACGAATACGTGCATCAAGCACTTTAATGCTATCAATTAAAGGCAATTTGAAATGCAAACCTGGCTCATACACCACAACTTTGTTTTCTGCATCACGTTGTACTTTGTTAAAACGCAACATGATGCCACGAGTGCCTTCAGTTACAACCACGACGCTGGAATATAACACCGCTGAAATCACCACAATAATCGGAAGTAAAAATTTACGCATTAGTTAAATCTCCCTTGGCGAATGCCTTCATTTGATTGAACTGGTTGAGTCGTTTGCGTTTCTACACGACGTTCCTGTGTTGAAACAGGTGCAGAACTGACCGCACTTTCAGGCGTTGTAGTAGTCGGTTGAGCCGCTTTTTTACCCATTAATTGTTCTAATGGTAATACGGTTAAATTATTACCATTATTTGCATCTAACATGACTTTCGGCGTATTTGCCATGACTTTTTCCATGGTTTGAATATAAAGACGCTCTTTTAACAAATCAGGTGCAGCTTTAAATTCAGGTAAAAGACGTTGTAAACGTTCCACTTCCCCTTGTGCATCAAGTACAACACGATCTTTATAAGCGGTTGCTTCTTCAATGATACGTTGAGCATCACCACGCGCGATTGGCTCTTTCTCGCGAGCATAAGCTTCTGCTTCACGAATGTAACGTTGTTCGTCTTCCTGTGCTTTAATCGCATCATCGAAAGCATCTTTCACTTCTTCTGGTGGGCGTGCGGATTGAAAGTTCACGTCAATCACTTCAAGTCCCATATCATAAGGTTTAATAATATCGTTCAATGCTTTCCACGTATCTTCACGCACCACGGCACGACCAGTTGTCAACACATCATTCATGGTCATATGACCAATCACATAACGAAGTGCACTGTCAGTCGCTTGTCCGAGACTATTATCCGCATTGCTCACGCTAAACAAGTATTTTTCAGGATTTTGCACACGATATTGCACGGTCATTTCTACTTTGACCATGTTTTCATCTTTAGTTAACATCGCACCTTGCGTTTTAAGCTCACGAACTTGTTCCACATTTACTGGAATCACTTTATCAATAAAAGTTGGTTTCCAGTTTAATCCTGGTTGAACGGTAGAATGAAACTCACCAAAACGTAACGTTACACCACGTTCTGCTTCTTTGATGGTGTAAAAACCGCTTGCCCCCCAAATAATTCCCCCGATCACCGCGGCGATCGGTAAAATTTTACCTAAATTAAATAAAGGCACATTAGGCGAAATATTATTTGAACCGCCTTTTTTATTGCCAGCACCTAATTTTTTCAGCAGGTTATTGAATACCTCTTCAATATCTGGCGGTGATTGCTCCTGATTTTTATTGTCTCGCGATCCCCAGCCATTTTCATTTTGCTTATCTGATGAATTATCTGACTGTTTTGGACCGCTGCTCTGTCCCGGTTTACCCCAAGGATCTTGATCTGGACCGTTTTGCGACATTACGTTCTCCATTTGTCTAAAAATTTTAATGAGTTTATCGAAATAAATGGGGTTAGTCTATGAAAATATAAGTGGCGAATCAAGTTTTATAAAATAAAAAATCCTTGAATATTTTCAAGGATTTTCTTTTATTCATTTACTTGGTAAATCAAGGATTTTTTTATTTTTTTTTCGAGTAATCTTTTTCCATTCCAGTGATAAAAGTGCGGTTGAATTTTTGACTGATTTATAAATGCCGCAAAGTAAAAAGGCAATTCATCCGTAAAGATCAACGCACCTTTCGGACAATAATCTGAAAAGATCTGTAACCGCTCTGGTAAATGTACCACACTTGAAAGTTTTACAATCCCAACGCCTTGTGATTTCAATACTGCTTCACGCAAACACCAACAGCGATAAAAAGCCTGCTCCTCATCAAGTTGTTTAGCAAACCATTCTTGTTCTGCTTGTGGCGCGAAATGAGCCATTAGCGCAGAAAAACTCCGTTTTTTCGAAAATTCAATATCAATACCGACCGTACTTTCTTCTAATTCATTAATATGCAGCAATACGGCAACCCAATCGCCTGAGTGGCTTATATTAAAATCAATATTCTCGACGGGAAATTCTGGTCTGCCACTTTGCGTACGATAAATTTGTCCTAAAAGTGCGGTTGATTTTCCCACTGTTTTTAGCAACTGCCAAAGTAAAAAATGCGCTAATCGACGACATTGATGACGTTGCGTTATCCGATAATTTCCCTGCGGTTCTGTACGCAAATTTTCAAGGACAAGATCTGTAGGGATTTCATCAAAAGGGAACGGTTGTTGAATATTGGCGTAAGCAATAAAAGTTGTCATACAAATAATAAATAAACATATCAGTTTGATTGCATTATAAAAGGAAATTCGCTGCGCGCCAACACAAGCAAAAATCTGTCAAAACAACGTCTTAGATTAAAACTGTGAGCAGTTTCACAGATTTTTCTCCTTAAATACGTTACATTTCAAAAAAGTAATCACAGGAGGTTCTATGTTTAAACAACTTCAACAAGTTGGTAAGGCATTTATGTTGCCGATTGCTATTTTGCCTGCTGCAGGTCTTTTACTCGGGATCGGCGGTGCACTTTCCAATAAAGCAACGGTGCAAGCCTATCCAATTTTAAATAATGAGGCTCTGCAAGGTCTGTTTCAGATTATGTCTGCAGCCGGTAGCGTGGTATTCGCTAATTTAGCCTTATTATTGTGTATTGGTTTAGGTATCGGCTTAGCCAAACGTGACAAAGGCGTTGCTGCTCTCGCTGCCGTTGTTGGTTATCTCATTATGACGGGCACCATTGCTGCATTAATTCCGATTTTCTCTCCTGATGTAAAAAGCATCGATACGGGTGTGATTGGAGCATTGGTGATGGGCTTGATTACCGTTAAATTACACAATCGCTATCACAACATCCAATTACCACAAGTATTAGGTTTCTTTGGCGGCTCTCGCTTTGTGCCAATTGTGACTGCTTTTTCAGCTATTTTCGTTGGATTAGTTTTCTTCCTCATTTGGCCAACTTTCCAACAATGGCTCGTCTCAGCAGGTAAAAGCATCGCATCCATGGGAACCTTTGGTACATTCTTATACGGTTTCTTAATGCGATTATCTGGTGCGGTTGGCTTACATCACATGATTTACCCACTATTTTGGTATTCTGAATTAGGTGGTGTAGAAATGGTCAATGGCGAGATGATTGTTGGTGCACAAAAAATCTTTTTCGCTCAATTAGCCGATCCTAATCACCATGGTTTATTTACTGAAGGGACACGTTTCTTTGCCGGCCGTTTTGATACCATGATGTTTGGCTTACCAGCAGCCTGTTTAGCTATGTATCACTGCGTACCGAAAAAACGTCGTGCAAAAATTGGCGGCTTATTCCTTGGTGCAGCCCTAACATCATTCATTACTGGGATTACTGAACCGATCGAGTTTATGTTCTTGTTTGTTGCACCATGGCTTTATGTATTCCACGCTTTCTTAGATGGTGTATCTTTCTTTATTGCCGATTATCTAAACATCTCTATCGGGAATACTTTCTCTGGTGGTTTTATTGATTTCTTGCTCTTCGGCATTTTACAAGGTGATGAAAACACCCATTGGTTGCGTGTGATTTTTGTCGGTATTCCTTGGGCTCTGCTCTATTATTTCTCTTTCGTTTTCTTGATCCGCATTTTTAATGTAATGACACCAGGACGCGGTGAAGAAACCGAAGAAAATGCAGAGCAAGAAACCAGCTCTCTGACTGAAAATGCACATAAAATTATTGCAGCATTAGGTGGCGCTGAAAATATTGAAAACGTGGATGCTTGTATTACTCGCTTACGTGTTTCAGTTAAAGATGTCAAAGCCGTTGATAAAGCCACATTGAAAAAATTAGGTGCGATTGATGTGCTTGAAGTCGGTGGTGGCGTACAGGCCATTTTCGGTGCTAAAGCTGTACTCTATAAGAGTGAAGTGAATCAAATCTTAGGAAAAGAAGATTAACTCCTAAAAAATAAAGGGCGTTTATCCCGCCCTTTTGAGTGATAAAACAAAAGTACGGTCAAAATTAACCGCACTTTTTTATTATTTCAACAAATATGCACGTAATTGTGCAAAATCGTCA
>OBVS01000073.1_pt1 | contig 78878 bp, 66 predicted proteins | sample 1476211 | NCBI WGS metagenome assembly OBVS01 (sample SAMEA2580025, study PRJEB22360) | human gut metagenome | biome: human gut; feature: human-associated habitat; material: faeces | place: Denmark | collected 2008/2010 | reverse complement strand
TATCAAAGATGCTGCCGCATAGATTTTATTCATCAACGCTAGTTGACAAAGAACCAAAATAAAAACATATCAAAAATCCCTCTAGAAAATCCTAGAGGGATATTTTTACTATTAAATTAAAACCAATTCGCTTAAAAATGCCTAAGCTTACTGCATAGCTCTTGCTTTTTTAGTCTTCATACCCTTACTAAACATTGTGTAAGCAGTGTAAAGTATAACAGCTATAATAACGAATTTCAACTTATTTACATCTACACTTGAGAAGAACTTATAGGCAATGAATACACCGACAACACCACCTATAGCTATAAGTATAGAAACTAGCTTGTTGTAAGTCTGTTCCTTGATAAACTTAACTGAACAAGTTGGCATAAGTACTGCACAAGAACCCATCATTATAGGGAAGGCAGCCTTTACGTCCATTCCTAGTAAGAATATAAGGGCCATACAAGGTGCGTAAAGACCAACACCTGCTGTCATAAGAGCTCCAAGTATAAAGTTAACAACTATACCAATTATTAACTTGATTCCTGTAAGCCCCTTAGCTGTACCACCTGCTTCAAATAATCCAAGAGCTGGGTGAGTTACAAGCATTATAATAGCTGCTACAAATAGACAAACTCCCATTACTATCTGAATCTTCATTTCGTCCATCTTAGATATTATACCAGCACCAATGTATGAACCAAGCGCTGCTGCAAATAATAATGCTACTAGTGTGATAGGCTCAACTTCAACAGCTGATGTAAATATAAGTGCTTCAACTAATACTGGAATAGCACATGATACATTTAGAGTACCTGGTATTTCCTTATCGCTGATGTCAACCTTTAATAACTTGAATAGAGCAACTATAGGACCGAATGAACCTATACCAAGAGTGTCACCAAAGTTAGTGATAAAACCTATGAAAATAGATTTTCCAACCTGAGCTCCTGATGTGTTACCTAAATTTTCTTTATGCTTTGCAATGTCTGCTACCATTAGTATACCAGTACCTGCTATACATATTCTGAATATCCATAATAATATAGTAACTATCATACTTTATTACCCCCAAAATTAATTGTAAAATAGCTCAATTTATTTATCGCAGGCAAACGCGATTTATCAACGTCATATTTAATTATGTTATTACTGCATACACCTCCTAAAAGGAGATGTATGCTTATTTTAATACTATTATTTTAAGATAAATCCATGCTTAAGTGGATCTTCATCGTCGATTACAAAGTGGTTGAATCCTGTGATATATGCAGAACCTGAAATCTGAGGTATAACTGCATCGTATTCTCCAACCTTAGCTGTACCTACGATTTCACCTTCAAATATTGTACCAAGGATTGATTCATAGAAGAACTTGTCTCCCATCTTGAATTCACCCTTAGCATGTAGAGTAGCAAGTTTAGCACTTGTTCCTGTTCCGCATGGAGATCTGTCAACCTGTCCCTGTCCAAATACAACACAGTTCTTGTAAGTTGCACCTGGAGTATCAGTTTCTGACCACCATTCAACTAGGTCTACTGTCTTAATGTGTGGTAATTCTGGATGCTGTACTGGTATTTCTGCATTTATGATGTCTCTTAACTGCATACCTAAAGAATTTAACTTTCCTGCATTTTCTGGAACTATATCAAGACCAATCTGGTCAGCCTTAACTATAGCGAAGAAACTTCCACCGAAAGATATATCAAATTTGATCTTACCAAATCCTGGTAGTTCAACTTCCTGATCTCTCTTGTATAAGAATGCAGGTACGTTCTGGAAAGATACCTTCTTAGCCTTACCATTTTCAACTAGTACTTCACCTCTGATTATACCAGCTGGAGCTTCCTGAACAACCTTAGTTATAGGTTCAGTAACTTTTACAATACCTGTTTCAACAGCTGCAGTCATAGCACCTATTGTACCATGTCCACACATGTTAAGGTATCCGCCACCGTCCATGAATATGATACCGTAGTCAGCTTCTTCAACTGTAGGCTGAGTTAGTATTGAACCGAACATATCATTATGTCCTCTTGGCTCAAGCATAACAGCAGTTCTTAAATAATCAAGATTGTCTTCTAGCCACTGCTTCTTTTCTGGCATATTTTTCCCCTTTATATTTGGGATTCCACCAACTATAATTCTTGTTGCTTCACCAGCAGTGTGAGAATCGATTGCATGAATACTTCTACTAAATTTCATAATTAGTACCTCCAGTGTATTATTAATTATTTTGCTTTACGCATTTTAAGCTTTAGGAAGACTAAAGCCTTTCTTGCGTCTATTATGTCAACATTGTTTTCACCGACAACCTCAGTCTCTGTACCAGACTCGCTCTTGTTGATGTCAACAATTGTATCCATATACTTATTAGTTACAACAAATTTTGCCTGAACTCCGTTAAAAGTAACACCTACTGTTGGTATTCCTCTTTTACCGATTTCTTCAAATGTATTTGCATAGTCAACGTGTGAGTTACCCCAGCCATCAGCGCTAAGGATTACACCATCTGCCCTCATAGCTTCACACCATGCAGCAGCTCTCTGGCCAACTAAGTTCTTATATTTGTTGTCATCAGGTGTTCCGACTACAACTATACCTGCAAAATCTATATCTGTATCTTCACCTAATACTTTTACTAGTGGATCTCTAAACATATGTAATGATGTTTCCTTTGTTGAAGGACCTATACCCATAGTCTCACCCCCTAAACTAGTGCTCTTAAGATACCATCTCTGTATTCGTTAGGAGATAGGATCATAGGCATATTACACATATCTATTACTGATGTTCCAGCTTCAAAGCCACTTGGCTCCTGTGCAAATAACAAGTTGTCATACATTGCACCCTGACCAGCAACCTGCTTAACCAAAACAACCTTCTTCTTACCAGGACTTATCTTATCTAGGAACTCATGAGAACCATCGGCAAGTCTTCCATCGATGCTCTTAAGGACAGCTCTAATCTCCTGTATAAAATCGTCACAAGCTTTAAAACATGCGTTTGGTAAATTTCTGTCAAATGGAAGCCCACCTTTAATCGTAACGTCCATATGTATAATATAATCAGTCACGTCAGGAGTACCACATCTTCCAAATATCATCTGTTCACTAAGATTTCCTTCAGATGAACCAAATTCGTGCATCTGTCTTCCATCTTCGTCAACTCCTGTAAGCATTACATACACACCAGAAAGTGTGTGAGTTATACCTTCACCCAATCCTCCAAGAACTTTGGTAGATATGGGAATTATATCCATAATAGTGTTGATTTCTCTATCATAGTCTCCAGGTTTGATGATTTCTAGTCTAATATTTGTAATCAAGTCATTTGATGCCTTTAGCTCTTCGATCTTTTCCTCGACGATTTCAAGTACATCACCCTTGATTCCAAATCTTTTCCCAAACTTCACCTCGTTTATGGAAAACGGTTTTATTACAAGTCTTCTTAAAATCTTTTCTTCCATATACATTACCACCTTTAATTAAACTAAGTAAACCGACATCCCCTATATCATTAGATTATAGAGGATGGGCTTACTGTCATTATAAGCTAAACACTAAATAAGTTCAAGACCTATAATGTTAAATATTCAACTATATTGCTGCGTGGTATTCAAATGGTAATGGAACTATCTTACCAGCAGATGGTATAGATACTAACTGTTCAAGTGTAGCCTTTAGGATACCTGTCTGCATTTCCACATTGTGTGGTTCACCAGCGTTAGCACCCATTGGTACTAATGGAGCAACCGCTCTTGGAGTACCATTCTGTCTAACTACTGGAGGAAGAGCTGCTATTATTATAGTTGGTATACCAGCTTCTTCTATTGCTCTCTGCACGATCACGGCAGTTCTATGGCAAGTACCTCAGCCAGCTGTCATGACAACGCCATCTACACCCTCTTCTTTTAACTTAGCAGCGATTGCTGGACCAGTTTCTTCTGTGAAGACATGCTGGTTACCACCACCACCCATGAATGTGTAGTGCATTGGAGCAACGTCCTTTATAAATCCTTCAGCCTTTAATTCATGAAGTCTCTCTATTGGGAACATGCAGTTAACGTCTCTATTAACGTCAGAGTTGTCATATCCACCATGAGATACCATAAGGTCATCTGGAGTAGCTGTGTCTGGAACCATTCTGAATCCAGTATCACCAGCTAGGTTAAATCTTTCATCTGTCTTTAAATGTACACCAGCTGCAGTAGCAAGTGCTATTACCATTTCGTTTAATGGCTTTGTAACAGGAGTCCAAACTGGAGGAGGTGTTATTGGAACATATATCTCAGATTGAAGTCCTGGAACTGTTGTAAGTTTACGACTCATTTGTAATTTCTCCCTTCAAATTAATTTAAATATCTAATCCTAGTTCTTTTATCTTTTTCTCAAGCTCTTCTAATTCTTTCGTTTTTTCCAAGATTGATTTTTCAAGTCTAGTCAGATTTTCAAATTTTTTCTTTTCTTCAATTTTACGCTGACCATTCATTTTTCTAATGTATTCCTCGTTGGGTTCAGGACGTAATACCTCTGGGTTGCTTAACATAAACCCGACTTCTTGACCCACCTGAGGATTATAGTCAGTAATAAGCATTCTATTTGGTATCTTAAATTGTCCTAACCTACCCTTAAGGTCAATTGTGACTGCGCCACCTTCAACGTCTACAATGACGCCTTCATAGTATTTTTCAGATGACATATATCTTAAATCTTCTTGCATACTATTTTTATCCTTTCATGTAATAGGTTTTGAACAAAACTATACGCTATATTAGATTATTCTCCTTCAACTGGAGTATAAGTATCTTCTACTATACCAGCTTCTATGTCTGCTCTTTCGTATAACTGACTTCTCTTTCTAGTCATGTTAAGTGAAGTTTCGTTCTTTTCTAGAGGAATTTCTATACCTAGAGCCTTTTCAATTGCGTCTATGTTGTTTAACTTAACGTTGTTATTCCACTTTCTTTCAGCTGGCTTAACTTCTTCGCCTTCTATAGCATTCTTTAACATAGCAACTATTCTGTGTGCTTCTTCTGGAGCTAAACAGTTGTTTTCAAGTATTTCGTTTTCTATACCCTGTCTTGACTTGTTGTTGTCAACCATGTGAGTCATGTACTTGTTACCAACAACTAGAGCACCCTGTACTGCACAGTAAGATACACCAACTACTGGAATACCTCTCATACCTATCTGTTCGATATGTGATGCGAAGTCTATATGGTTGTTACCAAATCCTTCAGTTGTAACTACAGCACCATCTACTTCCATAGCTTCTACTAACATACCTAGTCTTCTAGATACATAGAACTTTTCAGAGTTAGCCTGTGGAGAACCTACGAATACTACACCTACTAGGTCTAGTTCTTCATCTTCCATTACTCTCATAACTAATGGCTCTCTCCAGTAATGTCTAGACATTTCCTTAGAAGCAGGTCCTATACAAGTAAGAGCGTGGATACCACCATCTAATACTTCTAGTGGAGAAAGAACAACTGGAACGTTACCTAAGTCAACGTTTGGTCTAGCGCCTAATGTACCAACTGGTTCAACTGGTAATATTAGGTTGTCGTGCATTGCACCCTGACCCATTATTTCCTTAACTATAACAACTTTCTTTCTTCCTGCTCTTCTGTACTGGTTGATTACTTCTGTATCAACTACTAGAGATTCATCTTCTATAGCCTTTATAGCTTCTCTTATTTCCTGAGTGACATAGTCAAATGCCTTGTGAGCAGCTAGAGGTCCTGGTCTTTCCATGTTAGTACCAGCCTTTATAGTTACTTCACCCTTGATGAATATTTCACCAAATTCAGCAGCACCTGGTCTACCCCACATCATTGTTGTATCCATAGCACCTTCTGAAGAACCGAATTCACCTATCTGAACACCGTTAGCATCAGTACCAGTAAGAACCATTACAGCTCCATCAAGTACTCTTGTTACACCTTCACCAAGTTCTCCTTCTTCTTTAGTTGCGATTGGCTGAAGGTCAAGAATTGCTTCTGAATATTCATTATATCTATCTGGAGTTATTATGTCTAACTTAAGATCTAATACTAGTTCTTCAGTAGCAGCAGCTTCTGCACATATTTCTTCTGGATTTCTTATTGTAAGTGTAGTTCCTTTGATTTCAGTTTTTTCACCGAATACTACCTTATCAATCTTGTAGTGTTTCTTAGTAAGACTTCTAAGAACCTTAGTTTCTTCTACTTCATCTGCAACTGCACCAGCTTCCGCAACTGGAACAACAACACCAGCAGATGGAGCAACACCAGAACCACCTATAGCACCCATTGGTATTTCAAGGTTGATTCCCTTACCTTCAGCTATCTGTATTCTTAGAACTCCGTCTGCCTGAGCAACAGGAGCAACTGCAGCTACAGGAGCTTCAGCAACTTCTTCAACTACTTCTTCCTCTTCTTCACTTTCAAGAGCATATCCTTCTGTGTTTTCAGTAGTCATTGGTGTAAGAGCGTCTAGAGTCTGAGTTAACTTAGCTCCTAATACCTGACCTATAGTTAAAGCATTCTCAGGAATTTCCAATAATCCAGAATCGATTAGGTCTGGGAATATTGCTGGATCTTCAAGATTAGCAGCTTCAACTACTGTACCAGCTTCAAATCTACAGCAACAAACTGCAGGATCATTAGCATGGGCTTTTGCTGTTTCATTAGTTATTGACATAGCAAAAAATCCTCCTTAAATATAGTTAAAATTTAATTTATAACAAAGTTGAATATGTTGAAATGATTTTTAAAAATTGCGACACATCTTATCAATGTACCCTAATACAAACAAACCACTCACAACTATATTACTTTTTGTTCTGCATCCAACCTTTAGCTACTAAAGGTTCTTAAGGTGTTAATATCAACAGTAAACAACTCTATAGTCTATTCTTAATTTGTTATCGATATCACTTTCCTTAATTCATAATATATAATAGATTCATAAAATTTTCAATATGTAATCTGATAGTTTTTTTCTATCGCGCATATTTTTTAATTAATAGTCATGTTTAATTTAGACTAATTATATACATTTTACTTAGCTATATAGAATAAAGTGACTTTGTATTCTGTAATACTGATTAAGTTATAACAATATCAAATTAAACACAAATATACACTTAACAAAAACATTACTGACATAACTACAGCAATATCCATGCCAACAATTCGAAACAGTGTAAATTTCATTTGTTTTAATATTATGCTTTGTTTATTTAAGTAGTTTTAGCTATATACCAAATTATATTAATAGACTTTTTCTATATAAACAATACCATAAAGCTATATGTCTAATAACCGACACCTTTTCTATTTTTTAATTAGTAAAATGCACTAAAATAAAAAAATAAGCCCTCCAACACCGCTTATAGGCTTGCTTATAGGCTTATTTTACAACTACATAACTATTTGTCTATTTTTTGAACATATGTCTAGTTTTTATACACTTTTTTTCCATTTTAATATATATATGCACTTACAAGATCTTTTCTGTAACTTCAAAAGTTTTTTACTTGTTTTTTTTATATCTATTTATTCCTAATTTCATATTGATCCATTTTATAATACAAAGTTGTCCTAGGTATATTCAAAATTTTTGCCGCCTTAGACCTATTACCAGATGTTTTTTCCAAAGCTTCCTGTATCTTGTTTTTTTCTAGTATTTGGACAGCCATATTAAGATCCATCGGGTACATAGTCTCCTTATCTTCTTTGCTTTCAACTTTATTTCTTATGTATACAGGTATATCTTCAACTTCCAAAGTGTCCCTGTTAGATAAAACGACCATATTTTCCATAGTATTTTTTAGTTCTCTTATGTTTCCCTTCCACTCATATCTCTGAAGCATATCCAAGGCTTCTTTTGAAATTTTCAAAAAAGGTTTATTATTTATCTTGCACTGCTCTTCCAAAAATTCATATATTAGTATTGCAACATCTCCACCCCTCTCCCTAAGTGATGGTAGGTTTATCTCTACGACATTCAATCTATAGTAGAGATCCTCCCTAAATGTCTCTTCCTTGACCATAGCAGCTAGGTCTTTGTTTGAAGCTGAAATAACCCTTACATCAATTTTTATAATCTCATTTCCGCCAACCCTCATTATCTCCCTCTCTTGAAGAACTCTAAGAAGCTTAGCCTGCATATTATAAGGCATATCCCCTATTTCGTCCAAAAATAAGGTTCCTTTATTTGCCAGTTCAAATATACCCGGCTTACCATTTTTTGTAGCTCCAGTGAAGGCTCCAGGTTCATATCCAAAAAACTCACTTTCAAATAATTCCTGTGGTATAGCACTACAGTTGACAGGTATAAATGTTCCCTCTCTCTCACTATACTTATGTATGGCCCTTGCAAAAACTTCCTTACCAGTACCACTTTCTCCATTTATCATAATTGATGAATTGGTTTTAGCTACCTGCTTTGCCATGTTTTTAGCCTTTTCTAAGGGGTAACTCTTGCCTAAAATCTTGTCAAACTCACCTATTGAAAGAGATTTTACTTCTTCTTCAAGGTACTTTATTTTTTCTTGTGTAAGTTCAAGCTCCTTAGAAAGCTTGCTGGCATCGGTTACATCTACCTCTGTACAAACTACACCTACAAATTCTTCTTTATGAAATACTGGGAAGGCATGAACAACTCCATATAAATCAGTGCCTGCCATATTCTTTTTTGTATAGTATACATCGCTCATGGCCTGTCTAGTTGTAAGTACTCTCTCCGATATTGTGTCGACTAGATAGTCACTCATTTTCCTACCAACTATCTCATCAGATGTAATGTTGTACCTTTTTTGCATAAACTTATTCCATAATATCACAACCCCATCACGGTCTATGGCACTTATGCCCTCATTCACCTGGTTTATTATATGCTTTAAGGTAGTAAATTCTTCATTTAGGAAAGGATAGTTATTTTGTTTTACATAGTAGGCATTTAAATATCCTACGACACTGTCATCCTCAACTACTATGTACATATAGTTTTCATCTTCCAAAAACTTAGTATAGGTCCTAAAATTATAGCTCCTGTCTATCATTATAAATTCTTTTTTTACTATATCTTTTAATACGGCTTGCCTGTATGATGTTCCCTTTTTTTGAACAAGATTGGCTATATCCAGTATACCTATATAGCCTGTAATCATATTTTTATTCCTATCAACCGTTATAACCGTCTTTTTATTTGTAATTAAGTCTTCAAATACATCCTCAACTTTGAGGTTTTCATCAGCTGTGACAAAGTCTTTTTGCATAACATCTTCTAAATTTTCTTTTGAAGGAACTTTGAACAATTACAACCACCTCTCTTTCTCATTGATTAGCACAACTTTTATCTATAGATTAGATTATATCACATATTGGTAGACTTTTTGTGAAATCAATATATATCATCCAAGTAAATTATTTTTTTACTCTATACCTAATATTTACACCTTTTTTTCAAACAGTATCTCCGCTATACTTATTTTTTATATAGTAAATAAATATTTATTATACCTATCTTTTTATACAAGTACTTGTTATTTTGTACCTGTATGGTATAATACACTTATAAGAGTGGATTTTTCCGCTAAGCATACTTTTAAAATGATAGATTCAATCTGTTTACTAGCAAAACAAAAACATTACTAAATTACTAGCTAATAACACTACTATTATTTTTTAAGGGGGCAAATTATGTCTAAGATGATTCATTTATTATTAAAGCAGAATATTGGCGCTAAGAACACTCCAGTTGTTAAGGTTGGAGATGAAGTTAAAAGAGGACAACTAGTTGGTACATTTGAAGGACTAGGTGCTTATTTACATGCCAGCGTTGATGGTAAGGTTGTTGATATTACTGAAGATGAAATCATAATTGAAGCAAACGATGTTCAAGGAGAAGACTATGTAAAGATCGAAAAAGGTGCTACAATAGCTGAAACTGTAAAGAATGCAGGTATTGTAGGTCTTGGTGGTGCAGGTTTCCCAGCTCACGTTAAGCTTGGTACTGATCTTGGTGGTACAGGGTATGTACTATGTAACGCTGCAGAATGTGAACCAATACTTTCTCACAATATGAACCAGTTACTATTAGAACCTGAAAAACTACTTAGAGGTATGAAACTATGTATGGAAGCTACTAATGCTGCTCATGGTGTATTCGCTCTAAAGGAAATACATCCAAAGGAAATAAAGGCTCTTGAAGCAATTATAGATGATGAGAGAATCAGAATCGAAGCTATGCCAAATATGTACCCAATGGGTGAAGAAAGAGCTGTAGTTAGAGAATGTCTAGGTATCGAACTTGATACTGACCAGTTACCATCAGCTGCAAACGCTGTTGTAATAAACTCTGAAACTATGTGCGCTATAGCAGATGCTGTTGATGACCTAAAGCCATTAATAGAAAAAAATATAACAGTTGCTGGTTACTTAAATACTGCTAACTCACTAGAAATATTTATGAACGTTCCAATCGGTACTAGAGTTGGAGACCTTATAGATAGAGCTGGTGGAATATTCAAGTATGGTGAATACGGCGAAATCATAATGGGTGGACCATTCACTGGTACTAGCACTACTGTAGATGACTACACTAAGAAGGCTACAGGTGGTATATTAGTTACTAAGCCATATCCAAAGGGAGCTCCAAAGATGGGTCTTCTAGTATGTGCTTGTGGTGGTAACGAAGCTAGACTTAGAGAAATAGCCGGCTACATGGGTTCTCAAGTAGTAGGCGTTGAAAAGTGTAAGCAGGCAATCGAAGGTAAGGGTGGCGCACTTAAGTGTGAAAGACCTGGACACTGTCCTGGACAGGCTGCTAAGATGCTTAACCTTAAGAAGGCTGGAGCTCAGGAAGTTCTAATCTCTAACTGTACTGACTGTACAAACACAGTTATGGGTGTTGCTCCTAAGATGGGTATACCAGTTCATCACCAGACTGACACAATCCTAGAAACTATGGGAATTGAAAAGATAAGATTCTTGAAGGATGGACAGAAGAGATAGTCTTATACAACTAAAATTTTTATAAAATAAATACCGAAGATGATTTTTCCCCATCTTCGGTATTTTTAATGTCTTTTGACTAGTATCTCAGTCTTTATTATCTAGCTATTGTAGCTAAGTCCTTTTCCACCTGGGCTGATACTGTTGATTCTCCACCTACTATTATTACGTTCTTTATTGACTTTGTTTCTTCTATGTATTTCTTTACATCTGGATTTAATCCCTTAGCTTCTGTTAAGAGAATTGCTGCATTCTTGCTAGATGCAAGCGGACCTGCTGACAGGGCATCTGGATAGTCTTCACCTGATGCAATTATCACTGTATCTATATCTTTATTTAAGACAGTTTTAAATGCCTTGGCAACTTCTACAGATGTCTTGTATCTGTTTGAACCAGCTAATCTAAGTTTTTCATTACCCTTTGGAAGGAATGACTCTCCACCGAATACAATTTGCAGAATATCTGAATCTACTTTAACCTTTGGATTCCATGCAAGAGTTATTGGAGTACGAGTTTTTTTATCGTTGTTGTTTTGATATAGAAAAGGAGTCGCAGCCAAGGCATCTGGAAAATCTTCCCCATTATAAACTGCAAGCGAATCTGTGGCGTAATCATTTCCAAAGATATCTTTATCTATCATTGAAGCAACTTTACTTGATGTTTCATACCTATTTTTGCCTGCTAAAATTTTAATACTATCTTTTGAGAATGCTTGTATGCTTTCCTTTGTGTTTTTAGATACGCTATTTTCACCACCAACTATGTAATACTGCTGATTTTTATGTCTGTTTAAAGTATCAAGTAAATACTTGTCTGCTGATTTTTTTTCAGTCAATAAAATTGGTGCTTTAAGATGACTAGCCAATAAACCCGCTGACAAGGCATCTGGGAAATCTTCTCCACTTGCTATTACAATGTTTTTATATTCACCTAGTGCCTCACTTATTTTGTAAGATGTCTCATACCTATTCTTTCCTGCTATCCTCTCTACGGACAACTTTTTAGTATCAACAACTTTAATACTTCCGTCACTCGCCTGTTCATTGATAACTGGGTTGTTATCAATTGCAACTTTACCTTTTGAACTCGCATCAGACACATCTACAACCACATCTGCAAATGAACATGATCCAAGAGTTCCCACTAATCCAAGTGCTACAATAAATTTTTGTACTTTTCTATTCATACTATTCACGCTCCTACTAAGTATAATCTCTATTATTTAGGCTATAATAAATCCATTTGTTTTATTATTTTACCTACATAAATTCAACTTAATTTTAGCACCTCAATTATAAATTGTAAATATCTTATTGAAAATCTTAGTTGTCAATATCTTAGTTGTCAATACATATGTTACACTTACGAGAAAGTTATTCAAAATACTTGCTATGATAGAAATCCCTACAATTGTATCTTTATTTTCTTTATATTGTCCTTATAGTATTTCACACCAATTCTATTAATTATCTTTTTATTATTTTCCTGATATAATTTTTCTAACAAATCATCTTTTATTTTTGTTCTACAAGAATCCAATGTTTTTGTTAAATTTCTTTGGTTATCAATTTTTATTATAAAATATCCATCCTTGCTTTTTACTACTCCAGTATACTCTTTATCCCTCATTATCAAAGCCTTTTCACGTAATTCCGGAATCAAATTTTCTTTTTTGATTTTTCCAATGTAGCCCCCCTTATTCTTACTGTTTTCATCTTCTGAATACTTTTTGACTACAGTAGAAAAATCCATGCCCTTTTTTAAGTCTTTATAAGCATTTTCTGCCTTAATTTTATCATTAGGATTCTTTATCCAAATTTGATAACAATCAAATTCCTTTTCTTTAAATTCATTTATCTTGTCTTTATAATATTTTTTTATATCTTCCTCTTTGATTTTGACCCTTTTATTAAATTCTTCTTGATTCTCGTTCTCAATCATCTTGTCTTTGATATATTTTTTTAGTACGTGATCATCTATATTCAGACTCTTATACTCATTGCTTTTTATTTTATCCTCCTCAATATTTTGCTTAGCACTGTCAAGCATATCATTTAATTCCTCTTCTGAATATGAATACCCATTCTTTTTATTTTCTTCATCCTTATAATGACTCATTATTAAATAATCTATAACGCTTTTCTTAAATTGTTCCGTACTTCCGTCAGATGAAACTACAACACTCTTCCAGCTATCATCACCAAAAATAGAATTATATTCAAATTTTGCCAACTTTATATTATCATTAACTTCACTTAGCCTAACATCAAATTTATCAGTACTTGCAACTATTTCATCCTGCTTACAAGCCAAAAATGTAATAGGCATCAAGATTAAAATAAGAGCACAAATAAAGGTAAATTTATTTTTCTTAATACTCATGAACTATCAACCTCCAATTTTATAAATCCTATAATTTGATATATAACAAAAAAGATTTAAATCAATATGGGTCTTAAGCCCTTATTGAAATAAATCTTTTTTCCTATTTTGCTTTTTAAAATGGCATATGGAAGTATCAAAGTTTTAAAAACTTATAACATGTCCTCCATATCATCCATCACATTATCAGTAATACTGTTTTCACCGCCAACTATTGTAATCTTTCCTATATCCATATCTTCAATAATTTTTTTAATTGATTTTGGAATCTTATTTTTATTTGTCAATAGTATTGGGGCTTCCTTTTTCCCTGTAAGTGTACTAGCTGCTAATGCATCAACAGGATTTTCACCACTGGCTACTATAGCCTCATTAAAGTCCTTATAGGCATACTTGGCAATATTGGCAGATGTTTCATACCTATCCGTTCCAGATAATCTTACAACTGATATTTGCATTCTATTCAACTCTTTTTCCACGTCACTTGATATGGAATTGTTGCCACCAATTATATATACCTTCTTCACATTCATCTGTTTTAACCTATTTTTTACAGACATATTTAAAGTATTTCTACCATTCAATAATATAGGTAGGTCTTCTTTTGTTGCTAGAGATGAAACTGAAAGAGCATCTATATTCTTATATCCATTTACCAGGATAGCCTGGCTGGATTTTTTAGATAGTCTACTAACTTCCTGGGATAGTTTATCAGAAGTGTCAAACCTATCCCTTCCTGATATACGTGTTACTTTTATATCTTCTTTTTTTAATCTAGACTCAACACTACTGGAGATAGAGGATTGACCGCCTACAATAACTACCTTATCCGCCTTTAACCTCTCAATCTCATCAAGAACTTCATCTGAAATAGAATTTTTATTTGTCAATAGTATTGGGGCCTCTTCAATATCGGCATATGATGATGCAACTAGGGCATCAGCAATATTTTGACCACTTGCAAGAACAACTGTATCTACAGATTTAAAGTTTTTTTCGCTTACCTCAACAGAAGTCTCATATCTATTATCACCTGACAACCTCTGTATTTTTTCTGATTTTTTCTTATTTTTATCCTTTTTCTTCTTGTTTAGGTCTTTTGCCTCCTTGACAATAGCTTCTATAGACTCTTTTGAAGTAGATGAATCAATCTTATTTTTAAAATTAGTTTTTTCATCACTTGATAAGTCTGTTAATCTGTCTATTTCAGATTTTGCATCTTTTTTCGATTTATCAATATCCTTTTCAATTTTATCATTGGCATACTTTGCTTCTTTTAGTACCTCGTTGATTTTTTCTTTTGACTCGGCATTGTCTATATCTGCCTTGTATTTAGCCTTACTATTTGAGTCTAATTTTGACAAATTATCAATACTTATTTTGGCTTCTTTTTTAGCTTGTTCTAACTCGTCACCTTGGCTATACGGATTTTCATTGTTTGTAGGATCTTTTTCAATAAACCTATAGTCAAGGGTAAGAATGGCATTAGGTGACGTAGAATTTTCATCCAAATTTTCATATGGATTTATACCATTAAGCATATCCATCGCATCAACCTTTACTTTAAGATATCTTTTGGGATTATCTACATGCTTGTCTATATTTATTTCAACACTTTTTAGAAAATCTCTTAAATTACCCTCTGCATCTAGTTCATTCTTAGTTTTTAATACCTTTACTCTGGTCAATTCCCCCAGGTACTCCAAGTGACTTTTATCAACATTTTCTTCCTTAGTATTATTATAATACCACAAATTCGTCAAATGACCATATGCTCCCATAAAGTACAGACCTCTTAGGTTAAACCTTAGTCTTATTTTTCCACTTTCATCTACAATTAGTTTGGCCTTACTCATGATAGCATTATTTCCCATTGAATTTTGTTCTGTTAACTCAAAATTCCTCAAAACTATGGGAACATTATAGACTCCCTTTTCCAATTGAGGCTTTGTTTTCAATGAATAAATATCCTTGATATTGTTTTCATCACCCCCAATTTGAATTAAATTTTGATCTAATTCCTCAATAGTAGACTTAAGTTTATTAGTATCTTCACTATTTAAATATGTCTTTGCAGTTTTTACAAAAATTTTTAGCTTGTTGATACTTTCATCTGTTTTTAATACCAATGTATCTGTGTCTTCTGCCTGGTCAATTAATTTTTTTAATTCATTTTGTAAATCCGTTACCTCTTGATTAGAAGCTCCCTTAATATTTTTCGTGTTAATTTTTTCGACCACATTTAAATCTAATCCTTGAAGATTTTGATTGGCAAGGGCTACTGAACCTGTTGACAATAAAATTGCCAAAGATAAGGCCACAGATGATGTTTTCTTAAACATTAATATTTTCCTCCCATCAATATTTTCAATATTTTATACTTCTTCAACAGTTCTCTTTTAAACGACTGTTTAGATAAATTTAATTAAAGGAGGATAAGCCCTCCCTTAATTAAATATCTTGAGAGAAATGTTATTTAAGAAGTCCTTCTACCTTGTCTTTTACTCTATCAGAAATAGTCTTTTCTCCACCTATCAATAAGAATTTTTTTGCTTTGGATTCTTCTATCCTATTTGAAATACTCTTTGGTATTCTTCTCTTTTGTACCAATAGCATAGGAGCCTTTTCCATTTTTGTTAAAACACCTGCTGCCAGGGCATCTATAGAATTCTCACCACTTGCAAGAATAACCTTATCACTGTTTTCGTAAGCATATTTTGCTATTTTTGAAGATGTCTCATACCTATCTTCTCCTGCCAACCTTTCGTATTCTACATCAAGAGCCTTTATATTGTCTTCTATTCTCCTTGGTAAAGAAGCTCTACCTCCAATTATATACATCTTCTTAATATTTGAATCTCCAACAATATTTTTTATATCTTTACTTAAACGATTTCCATCATTTAATAATATTGGTAAATTCTCCTTTGTAGCCAATGAAGATACTGATAGTGCATCAGCATTCTTGAAGCCATTTACTATGATGGCTTCTTTAGCCTTATTTGACTTTAGCAATTCTTTTGCAATTTCATAGGAAGTTTCATATCTATTATCACCCGCTAGTCTTTTTACAGTAATATTTTTATTTTTCAAGTCAGAAACCACCTTTTCAGATATGGAAACTTTTCCACCTACTACTATTACATTATTCGCATTCAATCTCTTTATTTCATCAAAAACATTTTTTCCTATTTTCTTTCTCTTAGTTAAAAGTATTGGTGCTGATTTTGATGTTGCTAATGATGAAGCTGCCAAGGCATCTGCCGAATTAGTACCACTTGCAAGAACAACTGTATCTGCTGACTTAAAATTATCCTTACTTATCTTTATAGCAGTTTCGTACCTGTCATCTCCTGCCAATCTTTTTGCTACTTCATTGCTATCGTTTCCTTGATTATCGCTATCATTTCCTTGATTATCTTCTACTTTTTTAGCCTTACTCCAATCTAAGAACAGTCTGGCATTTTGCCTTCCTGCACCTTTTACTATATCATCATATGATTGGGCATTATTTTTTATTGCATCCATGGCATCTACATATACTTCAATATTGATAGTATTTTCCTTAGAATTTTTATCAAATTCATAAACCTTAGGGAATTCCATTTGTTTTCCCTTCAAGTTTTTATCCATAAATTTCTTTAATACCCTTGCCTCTGATTTTGATGAAGTAAAGGAGCTATCATAAATATTTAATCCCCATAGATGTCCATACATATTCATAAACTCTAATCCTTTAAAGGCTACTTCATATGAATACTTATTGTCCTTCTTTCTTACTATTGCGTTTCCATCAAGGGCTTTCTCACCCATTGAAGCAGTATCAGAATGTGCTTGTAACATTCTAACGGGAACAGAATAAACTTCAGCTTTATTAGCTTCTTTATCATTTGCCTCCTTGGCTTCTTTATCATCGGCATCCTTGGCTTCTTTTAGTATTTTTTCTACTTCAGCCTTTGTTGTCGCACTATTTGCCCTGCTTTTATACTTTGTTTTTTCTTCGGTACTTAGATTAGGTAATTTGTCTATTTCCTTATTGGTATTTGTTTTTAGCTTGTTTAAATCTTCTACAACAGGTTCAGTATATGAATTTTCTTCTGCCATTATATATTTAGAAACCGGCTTATCAATAGGTATTTTAGCATTCAATTTTCCACTTACTACCTTTAGTCCATATTTCGCTAATTCAATATTATAGTCATCTACTACCTCTTGAATGTTTCCATCATCCTTTATTTCATAGAGTTTCAAGCTATTATTCAGCTTCAATGGTTCAACTTCATTTTCGTCCAAATTTAATAATGACAATGTCAAAAGGGGTTTACCTTTAGTATAATCCTTTAATTGTTCATTTTCCCATCCATTTGGTATATCAGCAGGCTTTCCATCTTTATCAAGTAGGCTGATTGATAGTGGGTAGTATCTACCTATTTTTTTATTTTTTAACTTTTCTTTGATCGTATCAGTAATATTTATTTTTTTTATTTCTGCCCTTGTATCATAATATAGTGGGGCTATTCCCATATTTTCATCAAAAACATAACGATTTATTCCAATATTTGCCTGGTCAAAGCTTTTTGACTGTCCATTAAATTTTATTTTTACTACTTTTAAATTTGTAGCCACGTCAATACTTCTTTTATTAACCTTTAATTCATAAGAAAAGATCCCGGAGCTAGGTTGTCCATCCCTAAAAGACCTTACCTTAATAGTTAACTTGCCCCCTTCGAGATACTGGTTAGATATGCCCTCTCTTCCTACCCCATTTTTTGACTCGTTGATAGAAAGGTTATATGTAGGCAGACCCTGGCCATCCTTATCATAGGCATCTCCAAAATAGTATAGTTCTTTCGAGTCTATCGTAGGGTCGCTCCCATCAATAGTATACCTATACTGATCTTCTACATTATAACCACCATTTTTTCTAAATGAAAAAATATTATCTGAACTATCAGAATTAGCAAATATTTGCTTTGTAAAGAGGTCTTCTATTTTCTTTGTGTATGGTTTTTTAGAAAGGAACAAAGGGTATCCTCTGATGTTCAGTTTCTTTAAACCTATGGTGTCACTAGAGAAATCAGAGTCAAAGCTAGGGTCTATCATGATTTCCAACTTAAATGTCCCGTTACGATTTGTATTAGGGTAATTTTCCTTTTTCAAATCAATGTTAATATATTGAGTAAGTTTATCTAGCTGAATTTCTGCCTCTTTTAACTTATATGTAATTTTTTCACCATCATAGTCATAGTGTTCAACCGTCTTTTCTTGGGCATCTTCTTTGATAATTTCTTTACCAGCTATTTTATAACTATACTTAATTTCTTCTATTTTGCTTTTTTCATATGTAGTTAAATACACCTTTATCTTATATTTATCTCCCACCCTGCTTAGGTTAGCCATCCAGTACTTGTCCTTGCATACAAGCCTTACAGTTTTACTTTGTCCATCAGCAATTTCCGGATATGCTACATCGCTTAAGTCTCTCTCTGGCATAAATTTTATGGGTGTGTTTTTCTTAGAAACGAATTTTTTGGTAATCTTATTATAAAGTCCATAATCAAGACTACTAAGGTTATACATAGACATATTCATAAAGTCACGATGTTGTCCATCTCGAGCATCTGCATTTATCATAGATTTATAAGTCTGTACAACCGCACTGGTGTCTTCATCTTTTACTTCATGCACGATCCTGTCCGGATTTTCTTCATCAAAAAACCCCTTTTTTACACCCTTAAATCCATAGTCTTCTAAATTAGCATACCAGGCTATATAGGTTCCCAAGTCATAACCAGCAAAAACAGAATTATACCTAACTTTATAAAAGAAGCTCTTGTCTTTAAAATTGCTGTAGGCTTCATTTGGGGAGATATAATCAATGACATCGTCATTTGCTTCTGCCCTTATGTTGATATTGCCGATCGCAGTAAATAACATTGTTGTCGCTAGCAAGATACTTGATATTTTTTTAAGCATTTTATTCTCCTTCCTATAAGATACTCTATTGTTTATTGTTATGTTTATATAAGAACAGCAAGCTTTAATAGACATATATTTTCATCTAGGTTTTCTATATTAGTTGTTTATTTCCAAGTCTACGTGTTTTTCTCCATGTGTTATTCCAGCTACTTTTATTTTAGCCTGACCACTGTAATACTTTCTTGAAGTATTTGCAAGAGTTGTTGGTGTGACATTTGTTCCTGTGAAATCAAACTCATATCCATCAATTGTGCCTGGCTGTTCTTGCAAAGTAAGTTCAGAAATATATCCACTAAATATACCTACATATATTTTCTTAGTTTTCACCCTTTCCAACTTTAGGTCTGTATTATTATTCACTACTATCCCGTTAGAAAATGCCTCGGTTGCATGTGCGCCCATTCCTGTATAAAACTCATTATTAGCTATATTCTTATACACAGTCACACTCTTGTCTAGGGCGAATGCATTTACACCTATCGCAGAAACTATAGCCATTGCCATTACTGTTGATAATAACTTTTTAAACTTCATAATATATCCTCTTTTGTAATATAACTTTTCAACTTACATATATTCGACCTATATATGTCTATAAAGCTTACCTTCATCTTGCTTATAAGTGATTATATAAGCTATACATATAATAACATATACGATATTCATTGTCAATCAATATAAATTCTCATATTTAATATCTTTATATTTTAAAAAAGATATCCTATTTTATTGGTATAATTTTTTCTTGGTTGATTGTATAATTAACCTCCTATTTTTTAATATATACTTTTAAATCATGACCACCCGTCCAACGGGTGGTTTGCACACGGGCTATAAGCCCAAGGGTTACCGGCCAGCGTCTAAAGGCGCTGGCTTTCACTCTGTTCAAGCTCGGCCTTTGACTCGTCGCTACCCTTTAAAGTGTATTTGTATTACTTGCCATCCCTAAAGGGATCTTCATACTCCTTGACACTTAATTTGTCCAAAGCTATATCGTGTCTTTCCTGTTCCTGAATATATTTCCTTATTGTTGCCTCATTTAATCCCACAGTACTTACATAATATCCTTCAGACCAAAAGTGTCTATTTCCAAATTTGTACTTTAAATTTGCGTGCTTATCGAACATCATCAATGCACTTTTTCCTTTGAGATATCCCATAAACTGTGATACACTTAACTTAGGTGGTATACTCACCAACATATGGACATGGTCAGGCATCAGATGACCTTCGAGTATTTCAACACCTCTGTATGAACATAGTTGTCTCAATATCTTACCAATACTATTTCTGTATTGATTGTATATTATTTTTCTCCTGTATTTTGGAGTAAACACAATGTGATATTTACACATCCATTTTGTATGAGACAAGCTGTTCGCTTTGTTTGCCATAAAATCACCTTCCTATTCGTATTATTGAGCTTGAACAATTCAATTATACTATGGAATGGTGATTTTTTTGTATAACATCTGTCGCGCACCCGCATAGCGGGTGTTTTATTGTTTCGCACGCTTTGTGAGCTCAACAGAGACACTTCCCTATAAATTAAAGGAAGGTTGGATTTTCACCAGCCTTCCCAATAATCAAATATTTATTTTTTTAACTGCCTAATCTGCGGATTAGCCATAGAAGGCTAATTAACAGAAAAAATTACACACACTCAATTATTTTAATTTTTCCTCAACGGCATCTACAGCACCTTCAACAGCTTCTTTTGCATCGTCTGCAAGTTCTTTGCCTTTAGCAATTGTTTTTTCAACAAATCCTTTTGCTTCTAGCTCTTTATCACCTGTCAACTTACCAGTACCTTCTTTTAGGACACCAGATGCTTGCTCAATTTTTGATTTTAGTTTTTCTTCTGACATGATTAGAATCCTCCTTTTTTTTATTATTATAACATGGATACCATTTCTTTGCAAGAGAAACCCGCTATTATCCATCTTTTATAATTACACGCTACATAGAATGACTTCAAAATCGCCGTAATTTGTTTTGACAAAGCAGTTCTTTAACAATGAGGTCTTCTTGTGTTAAGGGTTTGTTTGTTGAAGCTTCTTGATATAATAAGTTAGCAATTCATCATTTTTATTATAAAATTGGACACCTTCTGGTTGGAAAATGAGATACTTAGGATCGGTACTAGCTTTTTGTGCTAATTGGTTGATATGATCTTATAGGTTTAATATAAAACTCTCTTATTCTCTACCCTCTTAGTAATCTTTTCCTTGTCGAAGTTTTCAAGTATAAGCATGGATATCTTTCTACTTGACCCCATCATATCCCTAAAGTCTGCTATAGCCATAGGTCCTGACTTGCCTATAAAATTCTTAACCCTATCTATAGCCTTCTTATAAAGTTCCATAGACATAAGGTATTCTTCACCCAATAGTACAAGATCTGTGCCTATCATGGAATCTATGACTTGTTTTCTTCTCTTGTCACCTTCTGCAAGTTCCTCGATAGTCAATATATCTGAGAAACCCATCTTTAGAAGCTTGCTATTAATGTTCTTTTGTATGGCAATATCATCTGAATTTTTCTCAACCTTAAAGTCCTTTAGCGAGACTAGGTTGGATACCATCTTTACAGAACCCCTAGCAACAAGACAGTCTAAAAATGCATCTATATCCTTGGCCTTAAATGTAGACTCTACCTTACTACCTGCTTCTTGCTTTGGCATACCCTCTCTTAGGGAGTTTTCCTTATGATAGACTTCTAATATCCTTATAAGTTTATTCTCCAAAAGTTCTAGATACTCAACATGAACCTTCTTTCCGTTGATGTCCACTATCTTTTTTTCTTCCTCTAAGTCTTTGATCAAGTCTTCTATAATAGACTTGTTGACTCCTACATAAGACATCATGTCCTCTATTTTAGGAAATTTGAAAGAGTTTAACCTTAAATATATATCAAGTATATCCTTAGGATTACCAGATTCTTTGATTTTTAACTCTTCTATAACCTTTGGTGTGTGCTTATTTATACCATGCTTGACATTGGCAACATCTACAATGATACCACCACCTATAGTATCCATAGGTGAGTATGTCCTTATTACAAATGGGTCTAGCTTTTTGCAGACTATCTTTTCTTCGAGTCTTAGCTGGACATAGCCCTCTTCTCCAGGCTTCATGCTTTCCTTTTCTAGAGGTACAGCTCTACACAATATCTCTCTTGTACCGTGGTATAGTTTTAACCTATCCCAATTTTCCAGTTTACAGTTATCATGTTTCAAGAGCTTGATTTTTACATCTAGCATCATAGAATCAAGCATTGAATCAGGAGCTGCTATTATATAACCCCTATCTATGTCTGTAACCTTTATATTTGACAGGTTGATAGCTGTTCTCTGACCTGCATATGCAGTATCAACATTAGATCCATGTACCTGTATAGACCTAACTGTCGCTTTTTTATTGCTAGGATATATTTGCAGGTCATCATTTACAGATATCTTACCCTCTATGATAGTTCCTGTGACAACAGTCCCAAACCCCTTTACAGAAAATACCCTATCTACATTCAACCTAGCAGGTAGACTTGTATTCTTTTCTTCTACCTCTTCAGTCATTATATCAAGTTCTTTAATAAGGTCATCTATGCCTCTTTTAGATAAGGAATCTACCTTTATGACCTTGGATCCTTCAAGGAAAGTACCAACAAGACCTTCCTTTATATCCTCCTCTGCCAGTTCCAGCATTTCATCATCTACCATATCGCACTTGGTCATTACAACCAAACCATTTTTTATATTTAAATAGGAAAGTATATCTATATGCTCTATAGTCTGTGGCATCATACCCTCATCAGCGGCAACAACCAAGACAACCATATCAAGACCAGATGCACCAGCAAGCATATTCTTTATAAATTTTTCGTGACCTGGTACGTCTACTATACCAACAGACTTACCTGATGGTAGGTCAAAATATGTAAATCCAAGATTTATGGATATGCCCCTCTTCTTCTCTTCGTCTAGGGTATCAGTTTCTCTACCAGTCAAGGCTTTTATAAGGCTAGTCTTACCATGGTCTATATGGCCTGCAGTTCCAACCACTATATGCTTCATACTAGTTACCTCCCATCAGACTCAATAATTCATCGGCAATATTTTCAAATTGGTCTTCAAATATAGTCCTAACATCTAGTATATACTTGTCATCGTATACCCTAGCTATAATATGGGACTTAGAAAGCCTTAGCCCTTCTTCAATCCTTGCCACTCCCATATTTTTTGACCTGATAGCTACCGAATAAGAATCAAGTTCTTCTGTAGGCATAGAACCTCCACCTACTTGACCCTTGCATGGTTCAACCCATAGGTCTAGACCAGAAACTCCAACCAATCTATTTTTTATCGTTTCACAAAGCCTCTCAGCATTTTCTTTTAGTTCATCAGATGTATAAGATAGCATCCTAAGAGTAGGTATCTCTCTTATAGCCCTCTCTTCGTCAAGGTACAACCTAAGACTTGCTTCAAGAGTTGCAATAGTCATCTTATCTACCCTAAGAGCCCTTGTCAGCTGGTTCTTTTTCATCTTTTCTATATACTTCTTTTTACCTACTATTATACCTGCCTGAGGTCCACCTAGCATCTTGTCTCCACTGAAGCTGACAACATCAACCCCCTTGTTGATAGAATCTAGGATAGTTGGTTCGTAAGATATTCCAAACTTTGTAAGATCGACAAATACTCCACTTCCAAGGTCTTCAACCACTGGAATATCGTACTCGTCACCTAGTTTTCTCATGTCTTCTAAAGATACCGACTCAGTAAAGCCCATAATCCTGTAGTTACTAGTATGGACCTTCATAAGGACCTTAGTGTTTTCTGTGATAGCACCCTTGTAGTCATCTAGGTGGGTCTTGTTAGTTGAACCCACCTCTACTAGGTCAGCACCAGATAGGGCCATGATTGAAGGAATCCTAAAGGAACCTCCAACCTCTACTAGCTCCCCTCTGGAAACTATAGCCTCTCCACCCTTTGCCATGGTAGAAAGCACCAACATTACAGCAGCTGCATTGTTGTTTACTACCAAGACATCTTCAGCACCAGTCAACCTTTTAATCATATTGGTAAGGTGGTCATATCTTGAACCTCTTTTACCCTTTTCGATATCATACTCCAAGTTAGAGTACCTAGATGCAACTGACCATAGTTCATCTCTTACCGCCTCACTAAGAAGAGACCTACCCAAGTTGGTATGGACTACGATACCTGTAGCATTTATAACCCCCTTGATAGATAGCTCATAAGACTTATTCGCCAAATTGATACTATCGATAATTATCATCTCTTGGCTCAATTCAAAACCGTCTAATTTATCTTCATCTAATTTGATAATCTGAGACCTATATTTATCCACACTAGACCTTATAGAATCTAGGACAATAGACCTCGGTAATATACCACATAATTCTATTATTCTTTCATCATTCAATACCTCATCAATTGATGGAAGTATCGCAAATAAATCTTTCTTTTTCTTCATACTAATATACTCCAACCCTTTTACTATTTTATATCTATTATTATATCAAAAAGCATACATAGAAAAATGTGTATATTGAAATAATTTTCTAATAAACTTCAAGATATTTTTCTTGTTTTTCTATAACTTCTCCTACTATCTCAGCAGTAAATGAGCCATTGGCCAACATATCAGCAGCAACTTCCTCAGCTATGTCTGCTGGTACAGATACCAAAAGCCCTCCTGATGTCTGTGGATCATGAAGAACGTCTGATATAGCCTCTGGTACGCTTGGGTCTATATATGAGTCATCCTGGGCATAACCCATATTCTTGTAGGCTCCCTCTGGTATTATCCCCATCTTTGCAAACTCAACAACTCCCTTTAACATAGGTATCTTCTTTGAATCCAACTTGATAGTAACTCCAGATGCCTTGGCAACCTCTATACTGTGGCCCATCATTCCAAAACCTGTAATATCTGTTGCTGCATTTATCTTGTACTTCTTGAATGACCTAGCAGCATACATATTCAAGTGGGTCATGCAGTCTACAACATAGTCAGATGATTCCTTGTCAACTAGGCCTACCTTCATAGCAGTGTTCATAATACCTGCACCTATAGGCTTTGTAAGTATCAGCTTGTCTCCAACCTTAGCAGTTGAATTGGCAAGCACCTTGTCTGGGTGGACTGTGCCTGACACAGATAGGCCATATTTAGGTTCTTGGTCGTCAACTGTGTGACCACCTACCAAAAGACAGCCCGATTCTTTTACCTTGTCAAAACCACCTCTTAATATCTCACCCAATACATTCATATCGTGGCAAGAAGGGAAACATACTATATTCATAGCTACTGTAGGTTCACCACCCATAGCGTATACATCTGATAGGGCATTGGCTGCTGCTATCTGTCCAAATGTATACGGATCATCCACCATAGGAGTGAAAAAGTCCAGTGTCTGTATCAAGGCTATATCGTCTGTTAGTTTGTATATAGCCGCATCATCTGATGTATCAAGTCCCACCAATAAATTATCCAATTTATCACTATCGTTTTTTGGAAGCTTTGCAAGTACTATAGCCAGATCCTCTGGTCCAATCTTAGCTGCTCAGCCTCCAGCTTTTGTCATTTCTGTTAATTTCTTATATTCTTTTGCCATTTTATTACCTTACCATTCATATCCTACCTTGTTTTCAAGAGCCTTGTCATATATCATCTTACCAGTTGTAATATCCTGAGTACTGATACCAACAGACTTGAAAACAATTATCTCTTCGTCATTTTCTCTACCAACTATATCTCCATTGATCAAGTCTCCTAAATCACCAGTGAAATCTTCCTCTGTGATAGTTCCCTTTTCAAGTGGTGTTATAATACAACCTGCCTCAGAAAGGACAGCATCCTTTGAGTCAAAGTATATCTTGCTCGCCCTCACTAGGGTTTCTTCATCTATTTCATGCATATTAGGCATGTATGATCCAACACCTGAAACCAAGGCACCCTTTTTTAGGAGCTTGCCATCAATAATGGCCTCTTTGGAAGTGGTAGCTAGGGCTATAATGTCTGCATCGTCTATTGCCTCCTCAGGACTAGTTGATGCCATAACCCTTACTTTTCCCTTATACTTTTCAGCCATCTTAGCTGCAAATTTTTCTCTATTTTCTCTCGTTCTTGAATATACCCTTACTTCCTCTACTGTCTCACAGGCCGTTACAATAGCGTCAAACTGAGATTCAGCCTGACCACCACTTCCTATAAGGGCTGCCTTTTTAGACCCCTTCCTAGCAAGTAAGCTTACGGCTGCACCTGTTGCTGCACCTGTCCTTATTTCAGTAACATAAGTTCCATCCAATACACAAGATACCATACCTGTCTTGTCGTCTACCAATAAAATTGTTCCAGGAGTAGATGCTAGACCAATCTTTGGATTGTCCGGAAATACAGATACTATCTTTAAACCTGATACCCCTATTTTGTCTATATAACCCGGCATATATAGTATATTTCCTTTTGCACCCTTTGATTCTATGTTAGTCCTAAGAGGTGATATAGATCCACCTTTAGAAAATATTGAAAATGCTAATTTATCTGCTTCAATTGCGTCCTTCATAGTAAATATTTTCTTTATTTCTTCTTTATTTATAAGTAACATAGTAATACCTCCGTTTACATATATTTATTTGAACTTCAACAAGGTGTAACCAAGCATTCACTTAGACTACACCCTATAATTATATCATATATATTTACTAATAACCACAAACAACCTATCTGTGTTTTCTATCATAACTATTTTTATTTAATATCTATAGAATCCTTCATATTCTCAAACTTCTTGTCCCCTATGCCTGTTACGTTTTTGATATCCTCTATACTTTTAAAGCCACCACTGGTCTGTCTGTAGTCGATAATTTTCTTGGCAGTAGCTGGTCCTACACCCGGTATCTCTTCAAGCTTGGTCTGATCAGCTGTATTTATATTTATTTTTCCTGAAGAACTAGGATTAGGGGACTGAGACTGATTATTTGGGGACATACCAGCTTGCCCTTGATTTGTTTGATTGGCTTGATTAATACCAGCACTATCGTCTTGACCAATATAGGGTATCATATAGTGCTGTGAATCCTCTAGGTTCATAGCCAAGTTTATCCTATTTAAATCCGCCTTTTCAAGTAGGCCTCCTGCCATACGTATAGCATCGTCCAACCTCTTATCCGAATCAAGACATATAACTCCCGGACTTGCCACAGCTCCTGTTATGTAGACCTTTATCTTTTTAGGCTTTGATTCCTCCTTATCAAGGGAAAATCCACCTTGATTTGCTTGGTTACTAACTTGACTTTCCTTGTCGATAAATTCCGATTCCTGATTTGTATTTGATGATTCTAGTTCGTATTTTTGACCCAATATTCCCATACCACCTGCAAAAACCAATCTATAAATAATAGCTAAAAGTACAGCCCCTGTTATAAATAGTTTTTTCTTGTCTGCATGACTTAAAATAGATTTTATCTTTTCTGATAACATTCCTACCTCCCATTAAGTATGTCTACATCTTAATACTCTTTCTTGATAGATTAAGTCCTTTTTAAGGACCTATCCAATCCTCTATTTTACTAGTTCACCTATCTTCCCAACTCATAATATATTAGGCAAGTATCATAAATTTTTAAACTAGAAATTAATTATCTTCTTTATTTAGCAATAATATGCTATACTAAAAGGTATGAGAATAGTAAATGACTAAAAAGGAGGAAGGATGTATTATAAAATACATCACTGCAGAATATGAAGATTAAAAAAATTAATTCAATTTTCGCTGCTCTTGTACTGTCGACGGGAATACTTACATATTTTACGTCAGGTGTACTAGCTGAAGGTAAAGAAGATTTCAACTCACTCAAGTCTAAATACATGGTACTTATGGACTATGAATCAGGGAAGATAATATATAAAAAGAATGCAGACCAAAAAATATATCCAGCTTCAACAACAAAGATATGGACTGCCTACTGCGTTTTACAAAAGTGTCAGGACCTAAACGAAAAAATTAAAATAGGTACTATGCCTGAGATAGAAGGTTCTTCTATGTACCTAGAAGAAGGAGAAGTCTTTACAACGAGACAATTATTAGAGTCTCTTTTAATACATTCATCAAATGATGTAGCATATGTACTAGCAAGGCATTATGGTGGTGGTGATGAGAGGAAGTTCATAGACTTTATGAATTCTGAGGCCAAAAAATTTGGATTCAATCACACTCACTTCAACAATCCTCATGGTCTACCAGATACAGACCACTACACAACTGCTGAAGAAATGACAAATATGGCAAGAATAGCATATGGAAATGATATTATTAAGTCTATCGTTGCAAAAAAATCTGTAACTTTCAAAAAATCAAATGAAATAAAATTGGATAGGGAACTCTACAATAGCAACAAGTTCCTAAATTCAAATATGCAGATGAACTACAATGGCAAGGATATACCTATGAAATATGATGTTGTAGATGGTATAAAGACTGGATATACTGATGATGCTGGAAACTGTCTAGTAGCTACAGGAACAAAGAACAAAATTAGGATGATTTCTGGAGTTTTCTTTGCTCCAAGTGGCAGTCTCTACCACGATTCAAGATTCCTGCTTGACTATGGATTTGAAAACTTCAAGAGCATAATTATCTACAAGAAATCAGATATAAGGGGCCAAAAGAAAGTAAGGTTTGCAAAACCAGGAACTATCAAGTACTCTCTAGCTAATGACTATGTTGTTACTACAAGCCAAGGCAAGAATATATCAAAGGATAATTTTACGGTTAAATACAACTTCGACTCACTTAAATTGCCTGTAAAAAAAGGTGATCTGATAGGTAGAATGAATATTTACGAAAAAGGTACTATGGTTTCAAGCATTGGCCTAGTATCTGAAACTGATGCTGTTGGATATTTTGACTTTATTTTATCTAAAATTCCTTTCCTAAAGGACAAATCTAGTCTGAATTCATCAGCCAAGGTTGAAAAGATAAAAAATGATACTAAGAACAGTATAGATGATGCCAAAAAATCCGCAAACGAAAAAATTAACTCTACTAAAAAAGAGGCCCAGAAAAAATCAAGTGGAATCATAAAATCCGTTCAAGATTTCTTTGGTGGTATATCAGATAAATTCAGATCAATTGGCAAGTTCTTCAGTGATATGGGCAAAAATATAGGAATGGCCTTTGAAGACATAAAAAAAGTTTTCTCTGATTTAGGAAAACAAGGCGGTATAAAAGGAATACAAAAGCTTGATTTCTACAAATTTCTAGAAAATGAAATAAAACAAAAGACTGATAGGGTACCACCAGCAATTATAATATTCGGTGTACCTATCCTGATAATATTAGTAGTATTGTTACTTTTGATCAACTTGATTGTAGACTCTATTAGATCTGCTTTTTCTAAAGATGAATCTGATGATGGCCAAGAATAAAAACATATAAAAATACATAAAAGAGACCCATCGACAAAAAATCGTGGGTCCTTTTTTATTACTTACAAGTACAGTTGCCTCCACATGAGCAACCACCACCTGCAAAGGCAAGGGGCATAAATTTATTAGAAGTTTTATGATATTCCTTTACCTTTAGAACATCGTACTTTTCGGCATTAAAATAAGTCTCAAGAGCAGCCTTAGACTTGTCAATCATAATAGAGTCTTGACCTACGCCATTGTATTTCAAAATCTTTATTATACTCTTCAAGAAGTCCTTGCTACCAACTATATAGAATATAGAATTGTGGTAGTCTACTATATTTCTATTGCCTAGTATATCCTTTATGTCACTTCTAGACTTGGCTACTATTGTTTCAAGATTGTTTTCTATATCGCATGAAATCTCAGACCTGTATAGGTAGTCGCCAGTCCTATCAACACATATATTCTGTATGCCATCTACCCCCCTAGTATCACCCAGGTAGGTCTTAATTATAGGCCTCATGGTTGCCATACCTACACCCATAGATATAAGTACTAGCTTCTTATTTTCCCTTCTAATTGGCATATGTGATTCACATCCATATAAGATACATTCATCACCAACGCACATATTTGACAACTTCTTCTTATAGTCAGAATCACTACTATCAAGTCTTGTAGAAAGAGCTATCTTTCCTTCATCTATTGTTGTAGCTATAGAAAACTTACGCACAAGAGTTTTATCAAACTTGCCATCTACCAAGGCTTCCTTAAGTGCTAGAGAGATATGACTTCCCTCCACCCACTTCATTTCTTCTGGTATATCGAATATATAAGTAGATCTATTTTTACCTTCATTGATTATTTCTTTAATTTTAACAAAATAAGTATCCTTCAAGTCATTTCCTCCTCCTAAAATTATATGATAATAATACCCAAAAGATATATCCTATTAAACATATATCAAGTAAATTAATCTAGAATAAGAAAAGAAATAAATCTCAAAATTAAAGATGCCCCATAAAGGAACATCTTTAAAATTATTATATAAGTATTGTTCTTGCTTTCACATCAATCATAATATCTATGTAAGCAAGAGGGTTGTCTCAATTTAATTTAGTTGAGTATAGATAATTAGTTAGCCATACCCTTACACTTACCAAGCTTTCTGCAATCTTGACAATTACCCAGACATAGGTCTACCTGTGATAGACATTCATTAAAAGCTACCTTGCTAGAATTTTTATGCCTTATAATAGGTATATCCATCTTCTTAGCCTGAGACTCAACTATCCTAGTCAGTTTATGAGATACAGTTGAAGTCAATATTACTATTGCATCAGGACTTCCTATAGAATTCTTGACCTGACTAGACATTGTTGTATATACCTTAGTCTTATATCCTCTACTCTTTGCCAACTTATAATAGTCTTTTTCCATTCTTTCATGACCACCAATTACTAATAAACTCATCTTATCCCCCCATAATATATTTATACTCTATCAATTTCCTTGTCCTTGATGATAATCGTTATCATCTTATGTGAATATAATATAACATTTGGGTAGACTTGTCAATACCTAATTGATAATTTTTATTAATTGTTTATTTATTTCATCAAATCTTCATATATAATTCATATTTGTGCTTTTGTGTGTATTTTATATAGATAGTTTATATATCTAGTCTATTTTCTGCTCTCAATTTTTTTACCTTAGAGTAACTTATAGCCTTTGCTATTTCCATAAATAGGACTGATATCAAGGCTATAAGGAATGATACTGCTAGGTTAGTCATTGAATATTCAGCTGGTATAGCAAATATTCCCCTCACTGGTGGTAACAATACCAGACCCAATAATGATAGACATATAAGTACTGCACCTACTACATATTTGTTTGAGAAGAAACCTATGGCAAATGCACTTCTAAAATCTGACCTACATGCAAATGTCTGTAGGGTCCTAGCAAGCAATAGGGTTGTAAATGCCATGGCTACACCCATATTAGGAGAGTGCTTCATACCTACATACTGGGCTACAATGGCCGCTATACCTACAAATACCCCCCTTGATAGGATAGCCTGAAGTGTTCCGCCGCCTAGTAGACCTTCATTTTTTTCCCTAGGATCCATACTCATGACACCTTCTTCTGGTTTTTCCATACCAAGAGCAATCGCTGGTATAGAGTCATTTACCATATTTATAAATATCAACTGAAGGGCTGTATAAGGATTTGTCCATCCTGCAAACACTGCAAATAAGATAGATATTATGGCACCTAAATTACCTGAAAATAGATATGTTATAGACTTTTTAATATTTGAATATACAGTCCTACCTACTTCAACTGCAGCTATAATACTCGCAAAGTTGTCGTCTACCAATACCATGGAAGCAGCTTCTTTGGCAACTTCTGTTCCAGACCCCATAGCTATACCTATGTCAGCATTTTTAAGGGCTGGAGCATCATTTACTCCATCACCTGTCATAGCAGTGACCTTGTTCTTTTTCTGCCATGCTCCTACGATTCTTATCTTGTTTTCAGGAGAAACTCTGGCATATACACTTATCTTTTCTAGCTGCTTGTCCAATTCTTCGTCAGTCAGATTGTCAAGTTCTAGTCCTGTATATGATATATCACCTTCATTAAATAGGCCTATGTTTTTACCTATAGCTACTGCTGTGGTCTTGTGGTCTCCAGTGATCATTATAGGCTTGATACCTGCTGACTTTGCCTTTGCTACTGCTTCTATAACTTCATTTCTAGGCGGGTCAATCATGGCAACTAGACCTATAAAGATAAAGTTATCCTCGTCTTCGATTCCAATTTTCTTGCCCTCGTCCATTTGTCTATATCCGAAGGCCAATACCCTAAGAGCCTTATTTGAATATTTTTCATTCTGGTCTCTTACTTCATTTTTTATGTCCTCAGTCATTTCAATGACTTGACTTCCAACCAATACCTTGCTAGACCTAGATATAATAATATCTGGAGCTCCCTTGGTTATCATGATACCCTTAGAATTGATCTTGTGGTAGGTACTCATCAGCTTTCTATCTGAATCGAAAGGCAGCTCCTGGAGTCTTGGGTAAATATCCCTTACCCTGTCACTTATATAGCCCTTCTTGTCAGCAAGTACTGTAAGTGCAACCTCTGTAGGGTCTCCTATCTCCTTGCCATCTTCCTTTATAACTGAGTCATTACAGAGGGCAGCAGCTATATTTAACATATCTTCTGAATTGAAGTTTTCCAAATCTACTGAATCTTTTTTAGGTTCTTCTACAACCTCTATTGATTCTGCATCCTTTGAATACTTGTAGTACTCTACTGCTGTCATCTTGTTCATTGTAAGAGTACCTGTCTTATCTGTACATATTATAGATGTTGATCCAAGAGTTTCAACAGCGGGTAACTTTCTTATTATAGAATTCTTCTTTGACATAGTCTTAGTACCGATTGAAAGGACTATTGTAACTATAGAAGAAAGGGCTTCTGGTATAGCTGCTACAGCTATTGCAACTGCAAACATAAATGAGTTAAGTATTACTGTCTTCATCTCAACTCCAGTAGGATGTGTGTATGCTCTAAATACCTGAATACCAAATATAAGTATGCATATAAGGACTATTGCAACACCAAGCTTCTTAGAAAATACCTCTATATTTGACTGCAGTGGTGTCTGCTTAGCATCTGTATTTTCTAGTAGGTCTGCTATTTTACCTATTTCTGTATCCATACCAGTCCTTGTACAGACGTATGTTGCCCTACCATTTACTACCATTGATGTTGAGTAGACCATATTTACCCTATCACCAACTGATGACTCTTCAATCAATCTCCCTGTGCTCTTTTGTGCTGGTTCGGACTCACCTGTCAGCATACCCTCAACAATCTTCAAAGACTCTGCCTCTATTAGCCTACCATCTGCTGGCACATAGTCTCCAGCTTCTAATAGAACTATATCTCCAGGCACTACTTCTGTAGAATATACTGTGTGTTTTTGTCCATCCCTAATAACCTTGGCAGATGGAACTGACATCTGCTTTAAACTGTTTATTGATGACTCCGCCTTTTTTGTCTGGACTGTACCTAGTACAGCATTTAAAATCAAGACGACAAATATGATCAAAGACTCCATCACAGATCCTGTTACTATCTGAAGTATTGCAGCCCCAATCAATATGATAACCATAGGATCTTTAAAGGACTCCAAAAATATCTTCCAAGTAGGGTCACTTTCTTTTTCCCTAAGTTCATTTTTACCAAAGTCATTTAACCTCTTTTGAGCCTCTACCTCACTCAAACCATTTTTTGATGAATCTAGCTTTGCTATTGCATCATCAGCTTCAAGCAGGTAGTACTTTTCCTTTGTATTTCTCTCCATAAGATACCTCCAATATATAATTTATTGTAAAAAAAAACCTCAATAACAAAACTTTCAAAATAAGTACAATCTGCCCTTATTCTGAAGGTCTTGCTATCAAGGTAAACTTGTCTGTTAACCGAGTATAAAATACTGGCCTGACGACTAACAGATGTAGACCACCGGTATACTCAACCAGAGGCAACAGTGCTACTCCCCTTCTAATAGGATTATAACTGAATGGCTACTATATGTCAACCTATAAAGAAAAAATCCGTAGACCCCAGCTAAAATGCTAGGAATCTACAGATATAAATTTTATTAAATTACATATTTTTATCTTAGTTTATTATGCACTCTTGTTTATATGCTTGCTGTATAGCTTGTCTACAAATACTGCTATAGCGTTGTCACCTGATACGTTAGCTGCTGTACCGAAAGAGTCCTGAGTTAAGTATAGAGTGATCATTAGCTGCTGCATTACCTGTGATGTAATACCAACCATTGGTAAGAATGGAAGAGCTGACATTATAGCACCACCTGGAGCACCTGGAGCTGCAACCATTGCAACACCTAGCATAGCTATAAATCCAAATACAGTTGCAAAGCTAAATGGAAGACCGTTCATAAGTAAAACGGCTACAGAACAAGATGTTATAGTTATCATTGATCCTGCAAGATGTATTGTAGCGCATAGTGGTACAACGAAGTTTCTGATATCTTCTGATACACCATTTTTCTTAGCACATTCTATATTTACTGGTATAGTAGCTGCTGAAGACTGAGTACCTATAGCTGTTACATAACCATTCACCTGGTTTCTTATTAATCTTAATGGATTCTTGCCTGCATATGTACCAGATACTATAAACATAGCACTTACATATAATAAGTGAAGGATAATTACTGTTACGAATACCTTCCAGAATATTGAAAGTACACTTGCTACAGATCCTGTATAAGCCATGTTTGCAAAGTTACCACATATGAACATTGGAAGTAATGGTATTATAACCTTGCTTAACACTCTAGATATAATTGCTTCAAAGTCATCGAATACTTCATATAATACCTTACCTCTACCCTTTGACTTTAACCAAGAGATACTTAGACCCATTATAAATGCAAATACAACTGCACTAGTTACATCTAACATAGGCTTTAAATTAATCTTAAAATAAGTCTCAAGTGCTGGCACCGTACCCTTTACCTTTTCGATTAAGTCTGGTGTTATAAATGTTGGGAAAAAGTTACTTGCTACAAAAAATGCTATTGTTCCTGCCACAAGTGTTGAACAGTATGCAGTTATGGCTGTTATACCCAATAATTTACCTGCACCATCTGATAATTCCGCAATACCCTTTACCACAAAACCTATAATCATTAGTGGTATTATGAAACTTAAAAATTCACCGAACAAGCTAGCACAAGTAATCAATACTCTTAGTAGACCTGCTGGTATGAACTTAAAACTACCCAATGCAATACCTATTGCGATTGCAATGATAAGCTTAGAAACTAAACCTAATTTAAATTTCTTCTCTTTCATTTTCTTCCTCCTATAATATTTTTATTTTCCCGTATTGCAAATCCCCCGCAACACAAATAATATATTAACACATTAAGAAAACATTATCAACATATAAATAACTTATTTTTAATTAGGTAAAACTTTCAAAACTGTGAATTTTCAGTTTATTGAATGGTTTTCTAAACTCACAATAATCTAAAACACCTTATTAATAAATATTATAATTATTTTGCTGTAAGTTTACTTAAGATAAGTATGCTCAATTTATTTTTTTATAAAAATAAAAAGGCTTAGTAGAATTTTATAATTCATTACTAAGCCCTTTATAAGTATTGTCTTATCTATATACTAATGACTCTTTTTTATTTTTTTAACAGGGAAATCAATCTGAGCTAGTAAAATTGCCACTACCAATATAAAACATCCTGAAAATTCTCTACTAGTCAAACTCTCACCCAATAGTACAATTCCTGCAAGTAAAGATACAACTGATTCAGAACTCATAAGAAGTGATGCTATTGTGGGCTGTAAATTTTTTTGAGCAACTATCTGTAAAGTAAATCCAATACCACTTGACATCAAACCTGTATATAAGATAGCTGTAGATGCAAGCATAACTGATTCCATTGTTACTGTCTCAAGAACGAGCATAGCAACAAGAGATAATATGCCCGCAGTTATAAATTCGACTAAAGATAACTTGATTGAGTCCACACCTGGTGCAAATATATCTATTACTACTATCTGTAGAGAATAAAAAATAGCGGACACAAATACAAAGAAATCCCCCCTGCTGATAGTAAAACCACTCTTGATAGACAATAGATATAGGCCTACAGCAGCTAGTGCAACACATACAATAATCTTAGGAGATACCTTTCTTCCATAGAAGACACCTAAAAGTGGAACTATAACTATATACATTGTAGTTATAAAACCTGCCTTTGAAGCAGTTGTACTCACCATACCTACCTGCTGTGAACTCATAGCCAAAAATAGTACCACACCAGCGAGTATACCCCCCTTAAATATAGCCTTGTCTTTAAATCCACCAACTTTTATATTCTTTCTCTTAAATCTCATATCCGATATATAAGATACCAACATCAAGAATATAACACACACAAGGCATCTGAAAAAATTAAATGCGTAGGGACCTATATGTTCCATACCAGTCCTCTGGAATATAAATGCAACACCCCAAACAAGTGCTGTTACTCCTAACATAAGACCACTGATTGCTTCTTTTCTCTTTTGTGCTTCCATACAAATCTCCTCTCTCTTTGTTTTTAAACTTTCGCCAAAATAAATAATACCTTAAAATTAAACAATAAAAAGGGCACTGCACTCAAGCAATAACCCTTTATAATCATATTAACATATTCTTTTCACAGCTATATATTATCATATAGTCTGTGGTTTGACAACACCTAAAAAATAAATAATTCTATTAATCGTAATTATTTAGCTACGATGTTGACAAGCTTACCAGGCACTGCAATTACTTTTACAACATTCTTGCCTTCAATAGCTTCAACAATCTTTTCATCCTTTAGGGCTATTTCTTGCATCTCCTCTCTACTTGTCTTGGCATCTATCATTATCTTTGACTTTAGCTTGCCATTTATCTGAACTACAACCTCTATCTCATCAGACTTTATAGCTTCAGCATCGTACTGAGGCCATCTTATATCGAATATGCTACCCAGCTTGCCTATCATTGACCATAACTCTTCACCTAGGTGAGGGGCAAATGGTGCTAGTATAACTACTACAGCTTCAATAGCTTCCTTGATAACAGCATCGTTTCTAGTGTCTAATTCCTTGTACTTGTATAGGTCGTTTATAAGTTCCATCAAGGCTGCTATAGCAGTATTAAATCCAAACTTGTCGCTTAGGTCCTCTGATACCTTCTTAAGTGTACTGTTAGTCTTGGCCCTCATAGCCTTGTCTTCCTTAGTCAGTTCACCGAATTCATGGTTGACCTTAGCAATATCTGCTAGTTCATCAACAACTCTGAATACCCTATTTAGGAACTTGAAGCATCCTTCAACTCCCTGTTCTGACCACTCAAGGTCTCTTTCTGGTGGCGCTGCAAATAAGATAAATAATCTAGCAGTGTCGGCACCGTATTTTTCAACCATCTCAACTGGAGATACTATATTCCCCTTAGACTTAGACATCTTTGAGCCATCCATAAGTACCATACCCTGAGTAAGTAGGTTCTTGAATGGTTCAACATGCTTTGTCATTCCCATCTTATTAAAGGCCTTTGTAAACCATCTTGCATACAATAAGTGAAGTATAGCGTGCTCTACACCACCTATATATTGGTCAACTGGCAGCCACTTGTCAATAACTTCTGAGTCAAATATATCTTCTGTGTTCTGGTTGTCTGCATATCTCATATAGTACCAAGATGAGTCTACAAATGTATCCATTGTATCTACTTCTCTTTTAGCCTTCTTGCCACACTTAGGACAAACGCAGTCGTTGAATGTTTCAGAAGTTGTAAGTGGAGATTCTCCCTTTCCAGTAAATTCTACATCTGTTGGAAGTAAAACTGGTAGGTCCTTTTCTGGGACTGGCACTATACCACAATCATCACAGTATACTACAGGTATTGGGCATCCCCAGTATCTCTGTCTAGATATCAACCAATCTCTTAGTCTATAGTTAGTTGTAGACTTACCAAGACCGTCCTTTTCTAGCTTTTCTATAATTGCCTTGAAGGCTTCATCCTTGTCCATTCCTGTAAATTCACCAGAATTTATCATCTTTCCATCTTCATCTATTACAGGCACGATTTCCATATCAAAAGTCTTAGCGAAATCTTCATCTCTATCGTCATGAGCTGGTACACCCATTACAGCACCAGTACCGTAGTCAGCTAGGACATAGTTGGCTATCCATATAGGCATTTCCTTGTTTGTTATAGGGTTGATTACATACCTACCTATAAACCTACCGTCCTTCTTTAGGTCCGCCGCTTCTCTTTCTATCTGTGTCATAGTGTGCATCTTTGTAAGGAATTCGTCCAAGTCCTTTTCGTATTCAGTACCAGCAACAAGGTCTCTTGCAAGCTGGGCCTCAGGAGCTACAACCATAAATGTTGTACCGAATATTGTATCTGGTCTAGTAGTGTAGACTGTGATAGTCTTGTCCATGTCCTTAACCTTAAAGTCAACATGGGCACCGTGACTCTTACCGATCCAGTTCTTCTGCATCAATCTTACCTTTTCTGGCCATCCGTCTAGTGTATCAAGGTCAGCTAGTAGCTCTTCTGAGAATTCAGTGGTCTTAAAGTACCACTGCTCTAGCTCCTTCTTTTCAACTAGTGTATCACATCTTTCACAGTGACCATCTACTACCTGTTCATTGGCTAGTACTGTCTCACATGATGGACACCAGTTTACAAATGACTTCTTCTTGTAGGCTAGGTCATTTTCTAAGAACTTTAAGAATATCTTCTGTGTCCACTTGTAGTACTCTGGAGTTGAAGTAGCTACTTCCTTGTCCCAGTCATAGCTTAGGCCTAGCATTGATAGCTGGTCCTTCATCTCCTCTATATTAGCCATTGTCCACTTGTGTGGGTGAACTCCATGCTTGATCGCTGCATTTTCAGCTGGTAGACCAAATGAGTCCCATCCCATTGGATGTAGGACATTGTAGCCTTCCATCTTCTTAAACCTAGCTACCACGTCACCTATTGAGTAGTTTCTAACATGCCCCATATGGATCTTACCTGATGGGTAAGGGAACATTTCTAGACAATAGTACTTAGGCTTTGAATCATCCCTTGTATCCATCTTGTACTGGTTATTGTCTTTCCAGACTTTTTGCCATTTCTTTTCGATTTTTGAAAAATCATAAACGCTCATAAAATTACCTCCTAATAATTGCTCTTTGACCTCTTAGGCCTTATATTTATTATCGTTTGAAATTCTTAGTTTAGGAGCGGTTGTAAATAGCTTAAAAATTTACAATCTCTTTGAGTATATTCCATATACCAGCCTGTAGATGCTAGCTGGCATTTTCATAATCATATTAGCCAATATCCTATCCTTCTTATTTACGGATGGATGGTCTAAGCCCTTGCTATACTTCTTAATAGTATCCTTGTAGATATTTTCAATATAATCGTCTTTTACACCTGCCTTGATCATCCTAGAATAATGGCTGACTGTCACCTGGCACATGACCCTTGCCATCTCTTTTTGAACATCTGCATCACCCTTATAGAGGGCAGCTATCATCTCTAGGGCCTCTAACTGCGTAAACAACTTCTTAGAGTATTTGCCACTTGTAATACCATTTACATTATCAAAATAATAATACAGGTCTTGGTCATAAAATGCAACCTTACCGGCCTTTTTCATCAAGACACTGCAAAAATAGAGGTCCTCACACATATGTAGCTTCTTTTCAAAGCCTACCTTCAAGCCACTTGAATCCTTTACAAGGCTGGTCTTGAATATCTTGTTCCATGTGTAGCCTGAATACTTAGCGTCTTTTAGCATGGCTATAAGGGCTTCCTTGTCGCTCTTTATACTTGTCTTGGCTAATAGGTCACATGGCTTGTTGTCTACTATCTCAGACTTGTCCTTGAATACCTTATAAGTAGAAACACCTATATCAAGTCCTGATTCAACCACCTTTTCATGATGAACCCTGACCATATCACAATGGAGTATATCGTCTGAATCTGCAAAACACAAATACTGGCCCGTAGCCTTTTTTAGACCTGTATTTCTAGCCACTGATACACCTGAATTTTCCTGCAATATGTAGATAAACCTACTGTCGCTTGATGCATACCTCCTAGCTATACCAGCAGACCCATCCTTGGAACCATCATCTACCATTATAACCTCTATATTCTTGTATGTCTGGTTTTTGATTGATTCTAGGCAGTCTTTTAAATATTTTTCTGCATTATAGATAGGCACTATTATGGATACTAGTGGCCCATATTCATTTGTATATTTTTTAATATCCTTAGTCATGTCCACTCCTATTATAATCCTTTAAGCTAGTTCGTCTCTTTCTACGTATGGTGCATCCTTCCATAGCTTTTCTAGGTTGTAGAAACCTCTGTTTTCTTCGTCAAATATATGTACCATGATATCGCCGTAGTCAAGTAGGACCCAAGACTGGCTTGTAATCCCTTCCTTACCCCTTGGCTCTATATCAATCTTTGTCATTTCATCCTCTACGCTATCTGCTATAGCCTTTACCTGCCTTGAAGAAGATCCTGTTGCAATTACAAAATAATCACATAGGCTTGATACCTTACCGATGTTTAAGATAACTATATCCTGACCTATCTTGTCATCTATTGCATCATAAATCTTTGCTAATATACTTTCAACTGTTTCCATAAATCCCCTTTCTTTTTTAAAGGTCATAGCCTATACAGACTATAACCTCCTATACTCTCTTATTATTAAACTGCTAATCTACCAATTATACTATTTTGTAGATATATTGTCCATTATTTTTTTTAATTTTTCTTTTTCCTTTACCAAACTAAGGTAGTAGTTTCTAGCCTCTACTGTCCTAAGATGCATAGGTGCCTTCTTTTTTAGGACTACTCCTATTGTATTGTCCATAGACCTTAGTACAGCTTCATCAACTTTACCTGAATAAGCCAGTTCTCTAAGTTCATCAACCATCGGATAATTTCTTCCAACCTCTATCAAATCTGCAAGGTAGACAGATTTTTCAAGATCTGTCATGCCTGGTCTTCCGGTGGTATGGTACCTAATTGCACTAAGTATCTCCTCATCCTCTATGCCAAACTCATGTCTAGCTATATATGAACCAACAACACTATGGGATAGGGCTGTTGATTTTTGTTCCATATCATCTAAAACTATCGAATACTTTGTGCAATATTTAGGAACGTCTTCGTACTTTACATACTTAGCTGTATCATGCAGGATACCTGCTATCTCAGCTTTTTTCTCATCACACCCCAAGATTTTAGCCAGTCTAACCGCAGACTTGGACACGTTTATAGAATGGATCTTTCTCTTTTCTGGTAGATATTCATCTAATTTATCTATCATATTTGCTATATCCATCTAGTCTATTGCACCTCCGTATATTCCTCTATCATAAATGTATTCTTCAACCCTAGTAGGCATCAGGTACTTGATTGTATGGTTACTCTTTAACCTAGACCTGATGTAGGTTGAAGAAATCTCAAGGGCGGGCACATATAACATATCTATACTGGCTCCATATTCCCTTCTATATCTTACTATGTTTTCCTGTGTTTCTAAAAGATTAATCCCAGGTCTTGCAGCAGCTATAAACTTGGCAAGAGCGAAGTTTTCTCTAAAATCCTTCCAAGTCTCTATCTGGTTTATAGTGTCAGACCCTGTAATAAAATATAAGTCTTCAAAATCATATATAGACCTCAAATACTTGAGAGTATCCACCGTATATGTCATATGGGTCTGTCTCATCTCATAGTCCAAAACGAAAAAATCATCATTCTTCCTAGTTGCAAGTACTACCATATCAAACCTGTGCTGCTTGTCGACTACATGACTCTTATGTGGTGGATTGCCTGTAGGAATAAATATAATCTTATCCAAACAATACTTGTCCCTTATAAATTCAGCTATAACCAAGTGGGCATTGTGAATGGGGTTGAATGTTCCCCCCATTATACCTACCTTGTAGCCTCTCTTAGAGGACAAAAAATCTTTAATTTTACTTTCGTTTTTATCTATCGCATATTTTAATAGTTCATCTAATTCTTTCATCGTCTTTTCCCTTCAACCATGATAATTATATTTTATCACAGCGAGGATTATAAGTCCAATCTAATAATTGTTTCTATCATTTAAGTAGAGTCTTATTATATTTATCACACCTACTAACAAACTTAAAATAACCAATACTAAATTCTTCATTCTAAAAAATCATCCTCTTCATCTAATACTCTCCTAAGAGCAGAATTAATCGTATTATAATCAAATCCCTTATAGGCCAGATGTTGATATATTTTTGATCTTTTTTTCCTAGGCTCTTCATTCTTCAACTTTGACATCCTCTTTTTAGCTAGGATAATTGCATTTTCTAGCTCTACGTCCCTATCTACATTAGATATTGCCCTGTCTATATCAGAGCTTGATATACCCTTTGAGTAGAGGTTTTGTTTAATCCTATTCTTACCCAATTTCTTGAAATTCAGATCATTGTTGACAATCCTGTCAGCATACCTCTCATCATCTATAAAGGAATATTTTTTCATAAATTCAACTACTTTATCTATGATTTCAGGTGCAAACTCTCCAGCTAGTTTTTCCCTTAGTCTTTTTTCGGATTTTTCTGCCTTGGAAATAGAATTGAGGGCCTTGTTTTTAGCCTTCTCAAAATCATCGTTTTTGATGACCTCTGTTAGGTCCTCTATATTTATATCCTGCCCCTTTTCAAGCTTAAACTTATAGATTAACTCAGCATACAAGGACATAAAGTACTGCCCATCAAGATATAAGTTAACCCTATCCTTATTCTTCTTTTGAAATTCAATAGCTGTTATCTTAGCCAAGTAAATCGCCTCCAATAAAATATAGTGGGTAAGCCGACCTGAGTCAAGCCCGCCCACTATATTTCATTTTAACTCATTGTTATAGTTTTTTCTAGTAACAAATAGTTTCGTTGTATAATTTAGTATTGAGGGTTATATATTACTCTTACTCTTAGGCAAATATCTCATTTTTCAAGCTAATATTCATCATAAAAGTCATCCTCTACCATAGTCAACCTAGGTGATAGGGCCATATCCCACATCTCGTGGTCAGTGTGTAGGAGTTTGTGGGCAAGTTTGGAGTTTGGTACTCCAAGATAGTCATCATAGACCTTTATTATGGACGGATTTTCATGTGAATACCTAAGAGCCATCTTCTTATCTATGTCATATAGCTTTTTGGCTCTTTTTTCAGCAAGTTCCTGACCATCCTTTATAGGTTGGCCACCACCACCCGAACATCCTCCTGGACAGGCCATTATCTCTACAAAATCATAGGATACTTCCTTTCTAAGCAGCGCCTCTATAAGCCTTCTAGCGTTCTTTAAACCACTTGCCACAGCCACTCTTACAGTATTACCTTCTATATCAAAGGTAGACTCTCTCCAGCCCTTTTGGCCCCTTACAGACTTGAAAGCATCCGGTTCTGGATCCTTGCCTGTCACAAAGTAGTAGGCGGATCTTAGGGCAGCTTCCATCACTCCACCAGTAGCACCAAATATAGCTCCTGCTCCACTTCCTATACCAAGGGGCATATCAAAGGCTTCTTCTTCTAGCATATCAAATTTAATATTTTCTGACCTTATCATCTTTTCAAGCCCCCTTGTGGTTATGACTACATCTACATCCTTAGGTGCCTCTGAGTCGTTTATACTAGGTATATCAGCTTCGTGCTTTTTGGCAGTACAAGGCATTATAGATACGCAAAATATTTTTTTTGGATTAATATTTAATAGTTTTGCATAATAAGTCTTGGCTATTGTACCGAACATCTGCTGTGGAGATTTAGCTGTAGACAAGTACTTAACTAGGTCAGGGTACTGAGACTTTATAAACCTAACCCAACCCGGACAACATGAAGTAAACATAGGAAATTCCATAGGTCCAGCTGTAAACTTATTTAAAAACTCTGTAGCTTCTTCCATTATAGTGAGGTCAGCTGAAAAATTAGTATCGAATACATAGTCAAAGCCAATCTTCTTAAGGGCTGCCACCATCAGATTTGTGCTGGCATCTTTTTCGTCTATATTAAGTCTTTCTGCCCAGGCTGTCCTAACCGCTGGAGCAACCTGAACTACTGTTACTATACTAGGGTCTTCCATAGCCCTATAGACCTTGTCTATATCATTTCTAACGGTAAGTGCCCCCACTGGACAATGGGTTATACACTGGCCACACAATGAGCAATCCGTCTGTTCTATAGTCCTATTCCACGAAACATCTACACTTGTCCTGTAGCCCGAATTTACTACATCCCATATACCCAAACTCTGGACCTTGTTGCAGACCTGGATACACCTCATACACTTTATACATTTCTCAAAAGACTTTTGAAGTGGGAAGTCCTTGTTCCATGCCTTTTTTTCATACTTTACTTCAAAAGGCATATTGAAAATACTCATACTGTTGGCCATATCTTGCAAAGAGCAATTTCCACTTCTTACGCAAGTAGCACACTTAAAATCATGGTTTGCTAGGATAAACTCTATATTTGTCCTTCTTGCCTTCCTAACCCTAGGGCTGTTGGTCCTGATGACCATGCCATCTTCCACCTTGTTATTACAAGATGTTATCAGCTTGTTGGTGCCTTCTAGCTCCACTATACATATTCTGCAGGCACCTATTTCGTTAAGGTCTTTTAAAAAGCATAGCCTAGGTATATCAACTCCAGCAAACTTGGCTGCATCCATAATAGATGTGCCTTCTTTTACTTCTACTTCAACATTATCTATTATTAAATTTACCATTTTAAAGTCCTACCCCCTCTAAAGTTACCCCAACCAAAATGGTCGCACCTAAGGCATCTTGAAACCTCTTGCTCTGTCTCTTCCCTAGTAAGCCCCAACTCAATTTCTTCAAAATTATTCTTTCTTATTTCAATAGGGACTTCCCTCATGTTTGACCTTGCACAGGCTTTTTTGTCCTTGAAATCCACTTTTGGTATCTCTACATCAACACTAATCATGTGGTTAAATCCTAAGTATTCATCTATATTTGCAGCAGATACCTTGCCAGCTCCTATAGCCTTTATAACTGTAGCCGGTCCTGTAACACAGTCACCACCAGCAAATACACCCGGTATATTTTTTACTTCACTTGAATTAAGAGCCTCAATTATTCCCTTTTTAACAGGCATACCGAACTCCTTAAAGTAGTTGGATCCTATATTTTGTCCTATTGCCACTATTATCTGGTCACACTCTATCCTCTCCTCTTTCTTAGAAGAATTAATCGGCTTGGCACGACCGTTTGTTATTGTAGATATCATCTGTGGTTGAACCCATATAGCTTTTGTATTGTTGTCCTTGTCAGCCTCTATCCTTATTGGAGCCATAAGAGTTACCAACTGGCATCCTTCTGCTATAGCGCCCTCTACCTCTTCTGGTAGGCAAGTCATGTCCTCTTGTCTCCTCCTGTATACTATAGACACCTTGTCTGCCTTACACCTTATAGCAGTTCTTGCAACGTCCATTGCAACATTACCACCACCTATTACAACAACTTTCTTACCTGTAAAGTCTGGATACTTTTCATCGCCTATATTTTTTAACATCTCTACTGCTGATGTGACACCCTTAGAATTTTCACCATCTAGGCCAAGTTTCTTATCGTCATGGGCACCTATGGCTATATAGACTGCATCAAATTTTTTGGATAGGTCCTCAACACTAAAATCCTTGCCTATTTCTACATTTGTATGGACCTCTATACCAGTTGCTAGTATGGCATCTATATCTTCCTGTAGTCTCTTTCTAGGTAGCCTGTAGTTAGGTATACCATATCTTAACATACCACCCAACTTGTCCTTAGCCTCGTATACGCTCACCTTGTGGCCCATCAAGGACAAGTAATAGGCAGCCGATAGACCACTTGGTCCACCGCCGACTACAGCGACCTTTTTATTTGTTGATTTTGCTGGTTTTGGAGGTGGCACCTCTCCAGCATGGTCAGCAGCATATAACTTGATACCCCTGATATTCATAGGAGCATCTACCATAGTCCTCCTGCACCTCGCCTCACATGGGTGTTCGCATACTAGGGCACAGGCAGTAGTGAATGGATTGTCCTTTCTTACCAACCTGACAGCATCCTTGTACCTGCCCTCTCCTACCAAGGCCATATAGCCTGGTATGTCAACACCTGCTGGGCATAGGGCAACGCATGGTACAGATATATTCCTGTCCATAGAACAATTGCCAGTCCTTATATGTGATAGGTAGTCATCCCTAAATCCCATCACTCCCTTTAGAACCATTTCAGCAGCCTCTGTTCCTATAGCGCAGTCAGCTGTTTCCATTATCACCCTTGAAGTTTCTTCAATCAGGTCTATAGTTGATTCGTCTGCTTCTGATGATAAAACCTTTTCCATCAACTCCTTTAATTTGCCTAAGCCTATCCTGCATGGTACACATTTTCCGCAGGTCTGAGCATGACATAGGCTCAAAAAAGAAAGTGATATATCTATCGGACATATACCTGGAGGGCTAGACATAATCCTCCTCTCCATATCCTTATACAGACCTTCTACAACTACCTGGGCAGTATTAGGTGTATTAATGTATAATCTACTCATATTTCCCCACTCCCTTCATAATACAAACATATTTCTCAATAGAACATTGACCCTAAAAATATCCAAGACAGACCTATTGCTTTTTTCTATTATTTTTTAATGTCATATTTTTATTTGCTATATTAATAACAAGTGCCTTAAAATAAAAAACACCCCCTGCAGGAGTTTTTGACAAAATTTTCTGATAATTAATTATACCATTTTTATCTTATAATTAAAAGGTTTTTAATAAAAAAACAAGTAATAAACTTTTATCTTTTTAGTAAATACAGTCTATTACTTGTTATATTAAAATCAATCTTAATCTTTGTAAGATAAGTCTTGCCTTATGCCATCATGAGCTATCACAGTGTTCTTAAATACACTTGTAGCATTTGCCATGTAGTCCTTAGGCTCCTCTAGAGATGGAGAAAAATGTGTAATCAATAGCTTGTCTACCTTACCACTCTTGGCAAGGCCAGCAGCCTCCCTAAAGATCATATGCTTATTCTTAACAGCCTTGGCTATATCCATATCATCTCCATAGGTACCCTCACATATAAATAAGTCGCTTCCATATATAAAATCAGGTATAGACTCTACAGGTCTTGTATCAGTTACATAAGACAGCTTTATTCCCCTTCTCTCACGACCTAAAACCATGTCAGGGACATATGACCTGTCATCAATATAATAGGTCCTGCCTGACTGTAGACCCTTCCAAAGTTTCTTAGGTACATCATTTGATTTTGCCTTTTCTATATCGAATAACCTATTTCTTCTAAAGTAGAGACTATAGGCCAGGCACTCAGTAGAATGGCTAACTTCCAAAGTTGATATCTCTATTTCTTTAAATACATCATCAATTAGGGAAAAGCTCCCAGCTGGATTTTCTATTACCCTCAAACTAAATGGTAGACCCTCCCATAGGACCATCATAGCCCTTATTGCATTTTTTATTCCCCTAGGACCAACTATAGTAAGTGGGTTTCTCTTTTCTGAATTGCCCATTGTAGCCAAAAGACCCAACATTCCATTTATATGGTCTCCATGAAGGTGGGTAATCAACAAAAGATCTACATCCTTAAAACCACACCCATACCTTTTCATGGCTATCTGTGTACCCTCACCGCAATCTATCAATATCTTCTTTCCCTTATAATTGATAAAGAGGCAGGAGCAAAATCTATTATATGATGGTACATTACCACCTGTTCCCAACATCAATAAATTTACCAAACCTACACCTCCTTTTTCTTAACAAAATTTATTATTTATTCTTGCTAACTTGTCGCCTAGGATTGACCCCAAGATGGCCATTATATAGCCCCCAAACAAGCTAAGCAATAGATAGACCATTCCCTTTGCCATAGACTCTTGACTAAACAATACAAGGTCTTTTGTAAGGCTGGAAAAACTTGTAAATGCTCCCAAAAAACCAGTAGTAAGACCTATGTAACAAGGTGAAGACCTATCTATTTTTTTCTTTTTTATAGCATAGTAGTTTATCGTGGAAAGCAAAAAAGCCCCAACTAAGTTGACTGTTAAAATGGAATAATCCCCTGTACCAAATAGAGATTTTTCAAATATGCCAACTAGGTACCTCATCAGTCCTCCAAGAAAACCTCCAAAAAATATATATAATGACTTGTTCATATTTTTCTCCCTTATAATGCTAGTCCTATAGGTCAGCTACAGTAGCCACTATTAAGAACAAGAGAGCCCCCAAGAATATACTCGAAAGTACATATATAATGGACCATAACTTAGAGCCATTATTGGATATATCAAGAGCTTCATAAAACATGGTCGAATATGTAGTAAAACCACCACAAAAGCCTAGCTGTACTAGGTCAACTAGCTTATCATTTTTCATATAGTAATATGAAAGAGCCAACAAAAAAGCCCCGACCGCATTAATTATAAATGTATGTAGTGAAAATTTGGTCTTCCATTTTTTCTTATTCTTGTTCTTAATACACTCTCCTAGCTTGTAACGTGCCAAAGCACCTACACCAGCTCCCAAGCATATAAGAAAGATCTTTAGTAGCATATATAACCTCCAAGTATCTAAAAATACAACTATTTTTCAATATTCACATTGTACCTAACTTCCATTTTTTTGATCATGCCCTGACATGATTTAAATATTTCTTCTATTTCAACCAACCTGTATTCATATAGGATATCACATAACTTGATATCATAATTTTGCTTATGGTATACCTCTATTTGTACCCTCCTCTCAATCTCGTCAATGACAGAATCAAGTGACTTGATTCTAGAAAGGTTCTTTGGGTCAATATCTTCGTAATAGTCAAGTATAGACTTGGACTTTCTAGACCTGGATATCTCTAGCAGGCCCAGTCTTGTATAACCATGGACTTTAAATTTTCTCTCATCTACAGAAAGACCTTGATTTATAATATCTATTAGGCTGTCTCTTACTGACTTGTCCTTCATATCTATAAAATCAACAAGTATTATGCCACTTAAATCTCTCATCAGTATCTGCCTTACTATTTCCTTGGCGGCTATCTTGTTGGCCATTGTAACAGTAGTTTCATAGTCACTATAGCCTACAAAACCACCTGTATTGACATCTATTATGTTAAGGGCCTCTGTCCTATCAATTATGATGTAGGGTCCTTGCTTTGTATCCACCCTCTTAGACAATAATCTTCCTATCCTTGTGTTGATACCATAGGCTTCAAATATATCCGTATTCTTTTTCTTATCTAATTTCAACAATAGGTCGCTAGAAACAGTCTTTAAGTATGCCCTCAGGTCTTTATTAAAGTCCTCTTCTATACCATACACACTATATACTATCCTGTCTATCTCATCAGAAGATCCTTCATCTTGATCTACACCTATATTATCACCTATATATTCCAGTACTATAGATTGGGCTGGTCTTAATAGGCCAATCCTCCTATTTTTCTTAAAAGAATCCAAAACATCTTGATAGTCTCTCTCCAATATACCAGCCTCTTTTATCAAATCTTGGTCTAGCATATACTGTGCCCTAGTCCTTACAAGATACTCAGGTGATGGAAGTATAGACCTTACCCTGGACCTTTGGCTTGAATCTTTTATGGACTTTGAAAACACTGGTTTTTTAAGACCACCAATATAAACAAGTCCCCTTCCAGTCAAGGATATCTCGAGGTCTAGGCTAAGTCTCTTGTTTTCCTTGTCAGACTTTTTGACTTGGACCAAGACCCTGTCACCAACCTTTAGTGTGCTACTTTGTCCAAGCTTTAGGTAGCCAGATATATCTGAACCTATATCTACAAAGCAGGCCTCCATGCCCGGAAGCACCCTTTCTACCCTTCCAGCATATATGTCCTTGATCCTGACAGAAGCATCATTTTTCTCTATTACTAGGTCTACTAGGTCACCATCATCCATAACTGCCAACTTCCTAGAATTGACGAAATCCTCTATATAGTATCTCTTCATGGCCTACTCCATAGGCTTGACTAAGCTTGAGCCAATATACATATACAGGTCATTTCTTATGATATCTACGTCCAAATAATCGAGCTCAATGTCCAAGTAAGCCAAAATACATGGTAAAAACACATTTGTATTTAAATTTTGCTTAGAACCCGTTGCAAGTAGGGCCCCTATATGGAGTCTCCCCTCTATTATATCTATTGGATATAACTTTTGAATCATTGGTCTTATATCCACCTCGACTAGTTGCTTCTTCTTATTTTTCTTTGTAACTAGGATCTCTTCTTGGTTTAAGAAGTAATCAAGCTTATCTTTTAAACATTCGAGACTATAGTCTCTTAAGTTATCCACATAGAACTCATAGTCACCATACTCTATATTTGATGCCAATGCCCTCTCAGACCCGTCTCTTCTCAGGCATTTGACAAACTTTATCCCCTCTGGTAACTGAGCATTTATACTAGTCATCAATTCTTCTTCTGATATGTCGTTTTCTATATCTATATCCACATATTCTCCGTAACTTTCAACACCTAGGGCCAAGGCATTACCATAGCTCATCTTTGGATGTGGATTATAACCCTGTGAGTATGATAAACTTATTCCAGCCCTTCTAAAAGCCCTCTGAAACAAGGACTGAACATCTAGGTGGGATATGTAGATCATGTCTTTTATCTTTATATATTTTACTCTCATTGTGATTGACATTAACATAGCCCCCTTCCTATATCATTTGTATTTACTCCACAACCCCTACAGCCATGCCTGCAGTCAGCTGTAATCGTGTTCTTTTTAGCAAGTTCATTTTCTCTTATCAAAAATTCCTTACTTACACCTACATCTATGTGGTCCCATGGGAATATCTCATCGTAGTCCCTATCCCTATAAGCATAAAAATATGGGTCTAATCCTGCTACCTCCATGGACTCTAGCCACCTATCAAGGCTAAAGTACTGGCCCCATCCGTCAAACTTGGCCCCCCTCTTGAAGACTTCATATAATACCTGAGATAATCTCCTATCACCCCTGGCAAATACTGCCTCCATAAGGCTAGTTGGCGAATCGTGGTAGTTGTATTTTATATTGCCGTGTCTTAGGACTGATACAAGGTGTTTTTGCTTATCCCTTATCATCTGCTGGTTGTCCTGTGGGTGCCACTGGAATGGTGTAAATGGTTTAGGTACAAAGGTAGATGTAGATACTGTAACATTGAATTTACCCCTGATTCCACCATTAATTTCCTTGTATATATTTATTACCTCATAGGCAAGGTCTCTTATACCGTCAAGATCTTCGTATGTTTCTGTAGGAAGTCCTATCATAAAGTATAGTTTTACAGACTTCCAACCCATTTCAAAGGCACGTGATACAGCATTTCTTAGGTCTTGTTCCGTTACTCCCTTGTTTATTACATCTCTCATCCTCTGGCTACCTGCCTCTGGTGCAAAGGTGAGACCAGTCTTTCTAACCTGCTGGACCTTATCAGCAAGATCCATAGAGAAATTGTCTAACCTAAGAGAAGGCAGGGAAACTCCTATATTTTGGTCAGCGTACTCTTCTACCAAGTATTCTGCAATCTCACTTATATGCGAGTAGTCACTTGTGCTAAGAGAAGACAGGGATATTTCATCATAGCCGGTATTCTTGACCATATTATCCACTATTGACTTTAGTCTATCTAGAGACTTTTCTCTGATAGGCCTGTAAATCATACCCGCCTGACAGAACCTACACCCCCTAGTGCAGCCCCTAAATAGTTCTAGGACTATCCTATCGTGTATTGTCTCAATAAAGGGAACTATGACCTTTTCAGGATATTCCACAAGATCCATATTCTCAATTATCCTCTTTCTAGGTCTGTCAGGAGCCTTGTCGTACAACTTTTTTAGTTCTCTTACCCTACCATCTTCATAGTAGTCAAACTCGTAAAATGAAGGTATATAGACACCATCAATTTCTACGATTTCCTTAAAAAAGTCCTCTCTTGTAAGCCCTCTCTCATAAGGGTCTGTAAGCATCCATTTTTTATAGGCTCTGACTACCTCCCTATTTAACTCTTCTCCTTCTCCAAGGACTACTATGTCTACAAAATCAGCTATAGGTTCTACATTGTAGGCACATGAACCACCAACCATTATAAAGGGGTCTTCCTTTGATCTGTCCTTCCTAAAGATAGGAATTCCAGCAAGGTCCATCATATTTAGTATATTTGTATAGCACATCTCATACTGTAGGGAAAATGTCACAAAGTCAAAATACCTTATAGACTGCCTAGACTCTAGGGCAAAAAGTTTTATCTTATTTTCTCTCATCATCTCTTCCATGTCTATAGCAGGTGCGTAGACCCTCTCGCAATAGACATCATCATCCAAATTCAAAGAATTATAGAGAATATGACTACCCAAGTGGCTCATACCAACCTCATATATATCTGGAAAGCAATGAGCATACCTTATCATGCCCTCTACATCTGTATTCTTGTGTATGGTATTAAATTCATTACCTAGGTATCTGGCAGGTTTTTCAACCTTTTTAAGTATTTTTTTTATATCGACCTTTTCGTGCTTTAAATAATTATACAAAGTTCTTCTCCTTTTTGAACAAGGGCTAGTATTTTATGAATACAAGCCCATTCTCTTTCTTCTAAGACATATATTTAAGACAATGCCTATATTGGCCATAGATGTAAGCAGAGAACTGCCCCCGTAACTTACAAATGGTAGGGTAACCCCTGTTACTGGCATCAAACCTACTGTCATACCTATATTTTGTATTATCTGGTAGGTAAACATACCTGTTATACCAGCTATAACCAAACTTCCATAGGTATTTTTTGATTTTTTTGCTATCATTAAGAGTCTAGTGATTAGAAGTACAAATAGGACTATAAAAAATAGCATTCCTATCAGGCCAAACTCCTCTCCCACAACTGCAAATATAAAGTCACTGTCCCTAACAGGTAGAAATGACTCTTGGTTTTGAGACCCATTGTAAAGTCCTTTTCCAAATATTCCTCCTGAACCAATAGCTATCATAGACTGCAACACTTGATAGTTACTCATAGCCTCTGGGTTAAAGAAGTTAACTATCCTAATCCTCTGGTGTGGTGCCATCAAAAAATACATAATAGGCGCCAATATAACCATTACTATTACAACATTTCTAAGTATTTTATTGTTAAGTCCTGCCGCATACAGCATGAAGAATATCATAACAGAAAATACTATTGCAGTTCCTAAATCAGGCTGGCTAAGCAGTAGTCCTATAAAGGGAAATACATAGACGACCAATAGAAACAAAGTCTTTAAATCGTTTATATTTTTCTTATTCTTATCAATTATATAGGCATAGCTCAATATAAAGGTAGTCTTTACTATCTCGGAAGTCTGTAAGTTAAAGCTACCTATACGGATCCATGACCTAGCACCAAACTGGACATCGCCTATACCTGGTATCAAAACTAGTACCAAAAGTGCCAAGCTTATTACATAGAGCTCCTTGTAGTGTTTACCTATGCTGTTATAATCTATCATCATAAAGACAGCTATTATAAGTGTACCCATCACAAAGGCCAGCAACTGCTTATATATTTGGGTAAAGTTCCCCGTCAGATTTGCGTGAGTGGCACTGCTCAGAACTATAAGACCTGAGAAGAAAATCACCAAAACTATTGATATAAGCTTCCAGTCAATATTTCTTAATATTTTAAGTTTTTTCCTGTATTCAAGTTTTTTCATAATTCCCTTCTCTCTTTTAGTCTACACCCTCAAGACCATAGCCATTTGTCCTATCTTCATTATTAGATGAGCCTATATGGTCATTTTCATTTGTCTCTTCTTGATCGTTTTTATTTGACCTATTCTTGTCATTATCGGATTTTTTGTCTGCTTCTTTTTTATCAAGATTAGGTTTTAACTTAAAGTATGATCCTAAGACCTCCCTGATAGGTAGCACTGCATATGAGGAGGATTCTCCCTGTGGTATCATACACGCAACTGCTATTTTAGGATTATCTGCTGGAGCAAATGCAACACACCAAGCGAATGAACCATAGTTTTCCTTAAAACTATCAATATCTTCATTTGTAAGCTTGTGGTTAAGTAGCTTTATAGCCTTTCTTAGATAAAAAGAATTAATCTTGTCTGTATTATCTAATTTGACCCTTACTCCATTTTTAAGCTCTTTTTCATACTTTTCTTTGTCATCTTTACTAGTTTGTGGACTAGCTATCTTTTTCTTTAATTCCTCTATTTTGTTCTTAGTTAATTCCTGTTCTTTCTCTGTCTTAAGTTCTTCATACTTGGCTATTACCTTGTCCTTTTCAACCTTATAAGAAGCCAAATGAGACATCAAGTATGCAAACTCATTGTCAGTTGGAATCTTACCAGTTTTCTCAGCTGTACCTGTCTTAGACGCAACCTTTATAGGGAAGTTTTCAAAAGCCTTCTTGGCTAGACCTTGCTGAGAAACCCTGACCATACCTATTTTCAAGTCTTCTAGATTCTTATCGTTTTTAAAGCTTATCTTGTCTAACCTTCTATTTGCCTCTTCGCCTATCTTGCCATTTGGAGATTCCGACTTATTTACTACATTTACATTTACCAGATATCCACCATTGGCTATTGCAGATACATATCTTGCAATCTGTACGGGATTGTATGCATTCTCACCCTGCCCTATAGACAAGTTAAAGGTATCACCAACACCCCATTTTGCATAATTTATATAAGAGAATACTAGATAATCTGCATCATCTGTTACATATTGAGACTTTACACCTAGTTTTTTTAGCCTGGTTATAGCCTCAGATCTTCCTACAGGTTTGTCTTCATCTATCCAAGATACTATCTCTTCTACCTTGTTCTCAAAAAGGTCATTATTTTTGGTGTAGTCTATTCCTTCAAAATGATCCTTCATTGTCTTTTCTATAGCAAGTTTCATCTGAATTTTTGTCTTTTCTATCTTTTGCTCTTCACTAGGAACCTTACCATTTCTCTGTTCCAACTGGCCTTCAAGCCCCGTCTCTTGGTCTAGACCAAACTTTTTAGCATAGTCTAATATCTTTTTAGCACCCATGCCTAGGTTTAGGTCCTGACCTGTGAGCCAGTTTTTGTCACTACCGATTATATAAAAATACACGTTACAAGACTCTTGTATTGCCTTATACAGGTTTTCAATACCATGGCCTTTTCTGGACTTATGCCATATATAATCGGCAAAGTTCCTATTACCCATTCTTATAACACCCGGATCATTTATAGTATATTCTGGGTTTAGACCTGACTCAAGAGCTGCCATAGCTGTTATCAGCTTAAATGTTGAACCCGGCTGGAAGGCCCCCTGTGTAGCCAAGTTTAATAATGGATTCGGAGCCAACAAGTCATTTTGGTTCTTAGGCAGGTAGTTGTTGTAGTCACTAGCACTTATGCCTTCTGCAAACTTATTAGGATCGTAATTTGGAAAACTTGACATAGCAAGCACATCTCCACTAGAAACATCCATTGCTACTATAGCACCTGATTTAGCTTTTGGCCCTACGTCACCTATACTTATATCTCCGAACTGACTTTTAAATGTTGAACCAGTTCTAGCAGAATTTATAGCTCTTTCTAATGACTCTTCTGCAACTGTTTGTAGCTTTGAATCTATAGTAAGGTAAAGACTGGACCCAGAAACAGGGCTTACAGACTTCATCTCATTGATCACCCTACCTACGCTATCAACCTTTACTTCCTTATATCCATCTTTTCCTTTTAGCTTTTCTTCAAAACTATGCTCTACACCAGAAAGCCCTATATTGCTATCACTGGAGTAACCTTTTGTCAAAAGTTCTTGCTGCTTTGAAGAAGGTATCTTCCCTACATAACCCAATACGTGTGAGGCTAGGTTTTTGTTTGGATATACCCTCTTTTGTTTGACTGCAACAGAAACACCTGACAAGTTCATTGAATTTTCTTCAATCTGGGCAACTGTTTCTTTCTTTATACCTTTTGCCAAGGTTACAGGATTATACTGTGTATATATATTGGACTTTAGTAGGTTTCTTACTATCATTATCTTTCTAGCTTCTCTATCTGATATGGACTTGTCTATCTTGTAATAGGAGTCCCTAATCTTCTTAAAGGCATCTCCAGCCTCTGTCTTTGAGTCTAACTTGTAGCTTTCCAACCAGTCTATCTTGTTCTTATCCTCTGTAAATTGCCATGTAGACACCAATATAGGCGGGTAGTAGCCAAGTGAATTCATCTTGGACTGGAGGTCTACTGGATTTTTTTCCCTATCAGCAAGGGAAAGCAGCCCATTTTTTATCAAAGAGTCCGTAATATAGTAGAAACACTGCTTTGGACTGTAGTTTTTTGGAATTCCATTTTCACTCTTGAATTCCTCTATTTTTTTGTCATAAGTGTACCTATACCTACCAGCCTCTATAAATATAGGAAAGTCATCTTCATACTTTTCCTCGTTTTTTTCCAGTATCCTAACCAGTGAATAGGCTGTCTTGTTTTGGTACTCGTCATTGTCAACACCCTTTTGGTTAAATGAATCGCCTACAATCTGCACGGTAAACTCTGGAGTGTTCCCAGCAAGTACGATACCGTTCCTATCCTTAATCTCACCCCTGGGTGCCTGAACCATTATCCTCTTGTAGGTCTTCTGATTGGCTAGGTCTACATACTGGTCCCCCTCTATTGTAGTCATATAGACTATCTTCACTAATATCAGGGCTAGAATAACAAAAATCACCTTGTTTAAGGTCTTAAGCCTAGACTTTAATAATGTATCTTTGTTCATTTTACCCCCCTAATCTTCTCTCAATTTCTTCAGCCTATCTTCAAATAAAGTATAGGCTACAAAAGCTATTAAAGAATTTAATATTGGAAATACTATAATCATCTTAAGTAGAGCTACAAACAAGGATGGTGGAACAAAAAATATAGCAGACACTACACCATTTAGCAAGGAGTAGCCCGCACTAACTATATACACCAAAAGGCATATGATTTTTTTGTCATCCTTGAATATAGACTTCTCTATGCTGGAAATAAAGTATGATGTCGCAAGGAAAAGAACTCCTGTAACACCTATTATCCCCCCTGAAACCAAATCGCTTATTAAACCTAAAATTCCTCCTAAAACAAGCGAATAGTTCTTATCATAATAAAGTGAAATCAAAATTATGAATACGAGTAGAAAATTTATACTTACACTAGCATTTAAAAAGTTAGTAAGGAAGGTCTCCAATAAAAGGATAACCACTCCTATAATAAATAGCATAATATTTTTCATACTGGCCTCCTATTCTGTCCTTCTTGGAGGAATTATACTTACGTCATTTAGTTTTTTAAAATCAACATTAGGCCTTACCTTTATTATCTTCATGGACTTATTTTTATCATAATTCACACTAGTTATCTTTCCAATAGGTATGTTCTCAGGATAAAGACCAACTCCAGATGTAACTATCAAGTCTCCTGTCTTGATTTTTGATTTTGAATCGAACATATATCCCCTCAAAAGCTTGTCAACATCCGTAAAATCTGCATTACCAACCATTGAAGATGTTGTGATAACACCATTTTTGTCACTTTCTCCAGGTACCTTAAAGCTAACAGATGCCCTGGAATCAACCAGACTTATAGACTTAGAATACCTATTACTCACACTATAGACAATGCCCACTACACCCTTGTCATTTATAACAATACTATTTTTTGAAACACCTGCATCCGAACCAGCATCTATTATAAAAGACTTGTACCAGTCTCCATCATTCTTACCTATAATACTTGCAGATACCAATTCATTTCTAGAGTCACTACTGACATAGTTAAGGGATTTTTTGAGTCTATCTAGAGATTCCATCTTTTCTCCATCTCCCTTTAGATCAATAATCTCCTTCTTTAGCTTGTCGTTTTGGGCCTCTACTTCCTTCAACTTGCGTGAATTATGCCTAAAGTATATAATATCGCTAACAAATCCCTGACCAAAATCAAGGACCCTATTAATGTGCTTGCCAAATCCATAGAAAAATTGGTGTATTCCACTATTTTCTATCTGATCAACTCTTCCGCCATTTGAAAATGAAATGGCTGTAACACCAAGAACTACTACTATGACAATAGTAGACAATAGTCCCTTAGTTGTTAGCTTCCTTCTTTCATTTTTACTTAACTTCAACTATACCACCAACTAACTCTCTTGATTCATCATTACTATGCTATGGAATATGTCTTCATTTTCCACTGCTGCCCCTGCTCCAAGTGCAACCGCCATAAGTGGATTTTCAGCTACCTTGACATCAAGCGAGGTCTCAACATTTATCAGCTTATCAAGACCCCTAAGAAGAGATCCTCCACCTGTTAAAAATATACCCTTGTCCAATATATCAGACGCCAATTCTGGAGGTGTCTGTTCAAGAGTAGTCCTTATAGCTTCTATTACCTCTTCAATCTGAGTTCTCAAGGCTTCCCTAACTTCTGTAGAGCCTATTGTTATAGTTCTAGGCAGGCCTGTCATAATATCCCTACCACTTACGTTCATTTCCATTTCCTTGTCACCTGGATAGGCTGAACCTATTTCAAGCTTAATTATCTCTGCAGTTCTAGTACCTATTACAATGTTATATTCTCTTCTAACATAGTTTTCTATTGCTGAATTGAACTCGTCTCCACCTATTCTTATTGAATTGGCTGCAACTACCCCACCAAGTGATATAACTGCAATTTCAGAAGTTCCACCACCAATATCCACTATCATATTGCCTTCTGGGTCGTTGACATTTAGTTTTGCTCCTATAGCTGCTGCCATAGGTTCATCTAATATAAATATCTCTCTACCGCCAGACTGCATAGCTGCCTCCTCGATAGCCTTTCTCTCAACCTTTGTTATGCCATAAGGAACACACACTATAATCCTAGGACTTACTAGTCCCTTTGATCCCTTCTGTATAAAATAACTCATCATAGCCTGAGTTGCTTCAAAATCTGATATAACACCCTCTTTAACTGGCTGAATTGCTAAGATGTTCTCTGGCGTCCTTCCCATCATCTCTCTAGCCTCATTACCTACAGCTAGTATTTCATTATTGTCCTCTCTTATAGCTACTACTGATGGTTCATCCACCACTATTCCCTGACCCTTGATATATACAAGCGTGTTGGCAGTACCAAGATCTATAGCCATATCATTTGTTATAATGTTGTTTACCTTTGTACCGAATAATTTACTAAAGAAACCCATAACATCCTCCTATTTTATAGTTAAGTACTATTTGAATGTGCCTATCTATATATTTTTATCGGTTTCGCTCCAAAATACTTGTCTACTTATAAAATATTGCTATTTTACAAGACCAAAAACTTATATAGATAATACATTTTCTCATACTTGAATTTTATTCTAACATACTATACTAATTTATATTATACGTCAGACATATAGGCGTGTCAACATAAGTAAACCACTTAAAAACTTCCATTTCCTTAGATATCGTCCTCTTCCTTAAGGCTGTAGTAAACCCCTTCTCCTATAATGACGTGATCGAGTACCTCTATGCCCAGTATTTCACCAGATTCTCTCAGCCTCTTGGTCACGTTTATATCCTCTAGTGAAGGATTAGGATTGCCTGATGGATGGTTGTGCATAAGTATTATAGAGTTTGCGCTCTTTTTTATAGCTTCTGTAAATACCTCTCTAGGATGCACAATAGAATAATTAAGACTGCCAATAGATATGTTAATGTCGCTTATTATTTCATTTTTGGTGTTGAGTAATACTACCTTGAATACTTCTTTCTTTAGATACCTCATCTCTTCCATATAAAAAGAATATATGTCCCATGGGTTTTTGATTTTGTAGTTTTTAGGAATATATCCAGACACCCTAGACCCAAGTTCAAGGGCAGCCTTTATTATGGTAGCCTTTGTAGGTCCTATACCCTCTATCATACACAGGTCTTCTATAGTCATATCTACCAAGCCCCTGATACCCTTATCAGTTTTAGCTAGTATCTTTGTAGATAGACTAATAGCACTGTCATTTCTACTTCCAGTCCTTATCAGTATAGCCAGTAACTCAGAGTTATTTAGGTATTTGACTCCTTTTTTTATCATTTTCTCCACAGGTCTTTCATCATCGTTCATTTCTCTTATCCTTATATTTTTCACAGCGTGTCCTCCAACTTATATATTTTGTAGTTATATAGACACTAAGGATAATTTTTTAAACCAAAATAAGGTCTTATAGGCCATGTGGCTTACACAAGCCATATATACAAGAATCACATATACACGGTTGCATACACAAAATTTTAAAAGCATATAAAAAAGACCCTTAGGAAATCCCAAGGATCTTTTTATTTTATATTAGTTAAGACTAGTTACCCTGTTTTTCATCAGTTGCTTCAACTGTCTTAGCCTCTTCCTTAACCTCTGCTGGCTTAGCTTCTGTCTTAGGAGCTACTGCTTCAGCTGGCTTTGGAGCTGGCTTTGGAGCTGGTTTTTTTCTTTCCTTTGGCTTAATAACCTTAGTAGGACACTTCATTGCACACTTGTTACATTGCTTACACTTGTCATAATCGATCTGTGCTAGCTTGTTTTCAAAGATTATAGCATCGAAAGGACATTCCTTGAAACAGATACCACAACCTATACAACCAACTGAACAATTTTCCTTTACTGCCTTACCAAAGTCATTTGACTTACACTGAACTGTAACAGCCTTGTTAGCTGGCTTACGTTCAATAAGCCCCTTAGGACATATATCGATACACTTACCACAGTTAACGCACTTTTCTTCGTCAACTACAGCAACTCCATCTATAACGTGGATAGCATCGAACTTACAAACCTGTACACAAGTTCCAAGACCTAAACATCCATAAGAACATCCCTTAGGACCTCCTATAAGAGATGCTGCAGCCCTACAATCCTGTATGCCACTATATTCATATTTATTCTTAGTAGCTTCACATGTGCCCTTACATCTTACATTAGCAACCAACTTTTCTCCTGAACCGGCATCAACACCCATTATTGCTGCAACTTTTTCTGCAACGCCTGCTCCACCAACTGGACAGCCATTAACTGGTGCTTCTCCCTTAGCTATAGCAGCTGCAAGACCTCCACAACCTGGGAATCCACAACCACCACAGTTTGCTCCTGGCAATACTTCTAATACTTCAGCTTCTTTTGGGTCTACTTCTACAGCAAACTTCTTTGAAGCGAAATCAAGGATCATACCAAAGATCAAACCAAGTACACCTAGTACTACTACCGCATATACAATTAGCATTCTCTAGTACCCCCCTTATAATTTAATTAAACCTGTGAATCCTAGAAAGGCTATTGACATTAGACTCGCAGAAATCAATGTTATTGGGAATCCCTCAAAAGCTTCCTGTATGTCTGCCAATTCAAGTCTTTCTCTGATACCTGCAAATATTACTATTGAAAGTGTGAAGCCAATACCAGCTCCCACACCGTTTATTAGAGTTTCAATTAGATTGTAACCCTTTGTTATATTAACAATAGCAATACCTAACACGGCACAGTTTGTTGTGATAAGAGGAAGGTAAACACCAAGCGCCTGGTAAAGCGATGGAGATGACTTCTTTATTACCATTTCAACGAACTGAACTATAGAAGCAATAACAAGTATAAATGCTATTGTCTGTAGGTATCCAATACCAAATTTATCTAAAACCATCTGTATGAAATAAGTTATAACTGATGCAAGCGCTATAACGAATGTAACTGCTACACCCATACCGATAGCTGTATCAGTCTTCTTAGATACACCCAAGAATGGACATATACCCAAGAACTGAGAAGTTATAACATTATTAACAAGTACTATATATAAGAATAATAATATTAATTTCAATCTCTACACCCCTTTACGCTTTTTTCTTTGTCACTTTGTTAAATATAGCCATCAAGAATCCTAGAGTTAAGAAAGCTCCTGGAGGTAATATGAATAACAATGTGTTAAACTGAGCTGGAAGGAATACGAATCCGAAGATGCTTCCTGCTCCTAATATTTCTCTAACTGCACCTAGAGCTGTAAGACCAAGTGTAAAACCAAGACCCATTCCTATACCGTCTACGAATGAATCAACTGGCTTATTCTTACAAGCATAAGCTTCTGCTCTTGCAAGGATCAAACAGTTAACAACTATAAGCGGAATGTAAAGACCAAGTGCGGCATCAAGTGCTGGCATATAAGCCTTTAACATCATCTGTACTATTGTAACGAATGTAGCTATAACTACTACGAAACATGGTATTCTTATCTTATCTGGTACTATCTTTCTAAGAAGTGATATCGCCAAGTTTGAACAAGAAAGTACCACTGCTGTAGACAACCCCATACCTATACCATTTATTGCTGAACTTGTAACGGCTAGTGTTGGACACATACCTATTACCTGAACAAATGTAGGGTTCTCATCGATTATACCGTTTTTTAATATCTTTATTAAATTACTCATCTTATCTCCCCCTATTTGTTTAATGTATCAAATACCTTGATTGCATCGTTAACACCGCTAGTTACTGCCTTAGATGTTATTGTTGCACCAGATATTGCTTTTATTTGGTTATCAGCTGGGTTACCAGCTTTTATAACTTCGATTGGCTTGGCTGCCTTACCCTTGTACTGACCATTGAAAGCTGGATCAGCTGACTTGGCACCTAGACCAGGAGTTTCTGAGTTGTTACCTATTGAAACACCGGAAATCTTTCCATCTTTTGATATACCGATTGTTATTTCGACTTCACCACCGTAACCAGATGGAGCAGCCTTTATTGTATAACCAGCCTTTTCAGAACCGTTGCTACCTTCGAATACTTCTCTTACAGTAGCAGCGCCTGCTGACTTGTACTGGCCTTCTTCTACCTTTTTGAATTCCTTAGCTTCTGGAAGAACCTGCATTCTTGCTTCGTTGTTGGCCTTTTCATTAAGCTCTGCTATCTTCGGAGCTGTCATCTGGTTTGTACCAGCTAGTAGACCAGCTGCTATTGCTGAGAATGCAAATAATGTTGTTCCTATTTTAACCATACTATTCATTATTTACGCACCTCCCCGAATACTCTGTTGTGTACATACTTGTCTATTAGTGGAACTAGACAGTTTGCAAATAAGATTGAGTAAGATACACCTTCTGGATATCCACCCCATAGTCTGATACAAGTAGCTATCACTGCTGCAATTGCTGCATATATTATCTGACCCTTTTTAGTCATTGGAGATGTAGTGTAGTCTGTCAACATGAAGAAACCACCAAGTAACAAACCACCTGCAAATGCCTGATAGATTGCAAATTCTGCATTGAATCCGCCAAATATAAATGTAAGTACAACTACTAGACAGATATATGTAGCAGGCATAACATATGATATTATTCCCTTATAGATTAGGTATACTCCACCTAATATTAAAAGCAATGAGCATGTTTCACCTATTGTACCACCTATGTTACCCATGAACATATCAGCTATACTTATGTTTGCTCCATGTATCCTAGTAAGTGCATCTGTTGCACTTCCCATTCCCTCTGCACCTGCTAGCTTTAAGAAGCTTAGAGGAGTTGCAGTAGTAACCGAATCTGGGTTAGCACCTGGCTTTAACCATGTAGTCATAGCTACTGGGAAAGAAGCCAATAAGAAGGCTCTACCTGCAAGAGCTGGGTTAAGGAAGTTGAATCCTATACCACCGAATACCATTTTTACAACTATTATTGAGAATATTGCACCAAATATGCACATCCATATAGGAAGACCTGCAGGCACGTTAAAAGCTAACAATAAACCTGTAACCACTGCTGAATAGTCACCTATTGTTGAAGGCTTCTTTGTTATTTTGCAATATAACCACTCAGAACATACTGCTCCGATTACACAAGCTAATATTGTCACTATACCCTGTACTCTAAAGTAGTATACACCTGCTAGAGTAGCTGGAAGTAATGCAAGTAAAACTTGTTTCATTATGTATGAAGTATCTTGATTTGTCCTAATATGAGGTGAAGAAGATACTATCAATTTATTATTCATCATTTTTCCCCCTAACTATTATTTCTTCTGTGCTGCTTGAGCTTTTCTTCTCTTTGCGCCTATTTCTCTCTTTGCCTGTCTTATAGAAGGAAGTAATAACCTTCTAGCTGGGCAAATGTATGAACATGAACCGCACTCTATACAATCCATAGCCCTATGCTTTTCCGCTTCGTCAAAATTATTCTTTAACGAATATGCACTTATAAATAATGGTTGAAGGAATGCTGGACATACGTCTGTACATCTACCACACTTGATACAGTTCATCTGTTCTGGTGCTACAGCCATTTCTTCTGGCAATATTAGGATACCTGAAGAACCCTTGTTAGTAGATATGTCAGAAGTATACTGTGCAAGACCCATCATAGGACCACCGGCGATTAACTTAGATGCTGTTACGCCTTCCTTGATTCCACCGCACTGCTCAATTATTTCACTGAACTTTGTTCCAACCTTTGTTATTAAATTCTTAGGTTCCTTTATACAAGGACCTGTTACTGTTGTTATTCTCTCTACTAGAGGCATACCTTCTCTAATAGCATTTGATATTGCTGCAGCTGTAGCGACGTTACTTACCACTGCTCCAACAGCTATTGGAAGTGCTCCTGATGGAACTTCTCTTCCTGTACATGCATATATAAGCTGTTTTTCTGCACCTTCTGGATACTTAACCTGCATTCCAACTACTTCAATCTCTGGATAAGGTTTAGCAGCTTCAGTCACGTTTTTTAAGGCTTCTGGTTTGTTTGCTTCAATACCTATGAATCCTTTATTAACATCTAATGCCTTTAAAAGCGCCCTTAGACCGTAAACAACTTTTTCTGGATACTCAACCATCAACCTATCATCTGCTGTAAGATAAGGCTCACACTCAGCACCATTAAGTATAACAAATTCTGCTTTTGAGTCTGGTGGAGGAGATATCTTTACGTGGTTAGGGAATGTTGCGCCACCCATACCAACTATACCGGCCTCTTTAATAATTCCTACAATTTCTTCTTTGTTCAATTCTTCGACGTCTTTATTTGGCTTAACGCTTTCATGAAGAGTTTCTTGAAAATCGTTTTCAATTATGACGCACATAGCTGTCCCACCAGGAACACCACATGGCTCAATTGCCTTTACAACTCCAGAAACTGAAGAGTGAATGTTAGAAGATACAAAGCCTTGGGCTTCACCAATTTTCTGTCCAAGTTTAACTTCATCACCAACTGCTACAATACACTTTGCAGGTGCACCGATATGCTGTTGAAGAGGGATATAAACTTTAGCAGGCGCTGCTGCTTTCTCAATTGGTTTTTTGTTAGCGTACTCTTTTCCATACGGAGGATGTATACCTCCCTTAAAAGTTAAGAGCTTCATTTTGTTACCCCCTATTCTTAACTAATACTAAATTTATACAATACTAGTATACAACATTTGTATCAATAAATCTATAAAATTTTTATCATATTTGTTTATCAGAATATATATTTTTCACTTTATGTTTAATAGTATAGCAAAAAAGAGACAGATTTATTTCTGTCTCTTTTTTCAATTGAATTAGTCTAGTATAGCTTCAACAATTGGTATTGGATCAACTTTTTCATCACCAAAGCTAAATGTGTTGTAGAACATTTCTATCCATTCATCTTTAAGAGGTTCATCATGGTATACTGTGCAAAGTAGGTCTCCTACTTCAACCCTATCACCCTTCTTTGAGTTCATCTTAAGACCTACAGCATAGTTGATTGGATCGTCCTTAGTAGCTCTGCCAGCTCCTAGGTGCATAGCCAATATTCCAAGCTGCTGTGAATGTATATTATGAACAAAGCCAGCTTCCTTTGACTTCATTTCTGTTACGAACTTAGACTGTGGTAATAATTTTGTATCCTTTATCTGTTCTATGTTACCACCCTGGGCTTTGACCATCTGAATTAGCTTTTCATATGCCTTTCCACTAGATATAGCTTCTTCAAGCATCTTTCTTGCTTCTTCCTTGTTTGATGCTAGTTCACCCTGCATCAACATTATCTCACCAGCGCACATACACAATTCAGTGAAGTCTTTTGGACCATTTCCCTTTACTGTTTCAACTGCTTCTTCAACTTCTAAGGCATTACCGATTGTATTTCCTAGAGGCTGGTTCATATCAGTTATCATAGCCATTGTGTTTCTACCTAGTCTGTTACCTATAGATATCATGGCTGTAGCAAGTTCTTTTGCATCTTCAACTGTAGGCATAAATGCTCCTTCACCATACTTAACATCAAGTAGTATAGCATTAGAACCTGAAGCCAACTTCTTTGACATGATTGATGATGCTATAAGAGGTATAGAGTTAACTGTTGCTGTAACATCTCTTAGGGCATATAGCTTCTTGTCAGCTGGGACTAACTCACCAGTCTGACCGATAATAGCTAGACCGACTTCACTTACCTGCTTTTTAAATTCGTCTTCTGTAAGGAATATATTTAATCCATCTATAGATTCTAGCTTGTCAAGTGTTCCACCTGTGTGTCCAAGACCCCTACCTGACATCTTGGCAACCTTTAAACCACAAGCTGCAACTATTGATCCTAGGGCTATTGATGTCTTATCACCCACACCTCCAGTGGAGTGCTTGTCAGACTTTATACCTTCTATGCAAGATAAGTCTATAACGTCTCCACTATGCATCATAGCTTCTGCAAGAGTAGCTGTTTCTCTTTCTGACATACCATTTAGAAGTATAGCCATTAATAGGGCACTAGTCTGGTAGTCTGGTATAGAACCATCAGTAACTCCACTAACCCAGAACTGTATTTCCTTGTCTGTTAATTCTTCTTTTATTTTCTTCTTTTCTATTATATCTATCATTCTCATGATATCCACCTCCAAAATAAACTTCAAAAAGTATATATCTAATTCTTACCTAAAAATATATCTTCTATATCTATTCTACTAATTCATCAATCTTACTGAATAATTTCTATATTAACATCAATAAACCTACTATCATAGCTGATAATAAACTCACTGAGAATCCACCTATCATACCTCTTACTCCAAGTCTAGCTAGAGTAGCTCTCTTTTCTGGGCAAAGTATTGATATACCAGATACACACATGCCTATACTACCTACATTAGCAAACCCTGCAAGTGATACACATAACATAAGTGATGTTCTAGGATCCATAGCCTTTAGCATTGGTCCTAATTTACCAAATGCAACAAACTCGTTTAATATAAGCTTAGAACCTAGTAGTTCTCCTGCCTTTAATACATTACCACCTTCAAGACCCATTAGATAACCAAGAGGTGCAAATAGGTAAGATAATATTCCTTCTAGTGAAAGTCCAAAATTACCTAGTATTCCGTTTAATAGGGCAACTATAGATATTATAGCTATTAGTGCTGCTCCTATTGCAAGCGCCATGTTCATACCGTCTATAGCTCCTGTTGACATAGCGTCGATAACATTTTCGTGGTTACCCTTTCTATCCATCTTAACTTCTCCAACCTCGTTGATTTCTTCAGTCTGTGGACAAATTATCTTAGATATTATAACTGACCCGATCGGTACCATAGTTGATGCTATAAGTAATGATTCCATTGGTATACCAAGAGCCACATAACCCGCAATTATACTAACTGACATACTACCCATACCTGATACTAAAACTAACATTATTTCACTGTCTGTCATCATACCTAGGTATTTACTTACAAGTATTGGTGAATCTGTCTGTCCTAAAAACATATTGGCAACAGCTACAAAACTCTCAACCTCAGATGTCTTAAACGCCTTACCAAGTACCCAGCCTAACTTTGAAACAACGAATCCTAATATACCACAGTAGTATAGTACAGATACCAAACCAGAGATAAATACTATGTTACCTAGAGTCTGAAATGCAAATATAAATCCTGTTGGTGATGAAGCCAACCCCAAAGATCCGAATACAAACTGTATACCTTCACTACCATAATTTAGTACCTTAGCTATAGCATCACTTACTGTTGATATAACTGCCCTACCAGCTGGAACCTTGATTATAATCGCTGCCATAACAACCTGCGCCAATAATGCCTTTAAAACCTGTTTCTTGTCTATAGCTTTTCTGTTATAAGAAACCAAAACCATAAGAGCTAGAACAAGAACGATTCCCAATAAATTAAATAAAAATTTCATATTTCCTCCCGAATTAGATGTATTTTTTTACTTTACTATATTTTTATAAAAACTATTTCCTTCGATTTCTCCCTTTGTAGAGAAGGCTTCTGATATTGTCTTAGCTATATCAGAGAAAGAAGTCCTAGTTCCTAAATCAATACCTTCTTTAATCATCTTTCCATATGCTAGCATTGGAACGTGTTCTCTTGAATGGTCAGTACTTGGTGTAGACGGGTCACAACCATGATCAGCTGTTAGTATCAATAGATCATCGTCTCTCATCTTATCCATCATCTGTCCAAGTTGAAGATCAAACTCAGTCGTAGCATTTGCATAACCATCTATATCATTTCTATGCCCAAACTTCATATCAAAGTCAACTAGGTTTGTAAAGCACATACCTTCAAAGTCCTTGTCCATAAGGTCAATTGTTATATTCATTCCGTCTTCGTTGTTTTTCATTTTGTGGGTCTGAGCTATTCCCTTGCCTGCGAATATATCGTATATCTTGCCGACACCTATAGAATCCTTACCCTCTTCTAAAAGTTCGTCCATCACTGTCTTTTTAGGAGGAACTAATGAGTAGTCATGCCTGTTAGGAGTCCTTGTAAAGTTACCTGGCTCTCCTACAAAAGGCCTTGCTATTACCCTACCTACTCCTAAGTCGTCTCCCTTTAGTAATTCTCTAGCTATTTCACAGTATCTATATAGTTCATCTAGACTCACAACTTCTTCATGAGCAGCTATTTGGAATACTGAGTCAGCTGAAGTGTAGACTATTAAATCACCTGTCTTCATATGATCTTGTCCATATCTTTCAATAACAGCTGTACCAGAGTATGGCATATTGCACAAGTAACCTCTTCCAGTTCTCTTTGAAAACTCTTCTAAGAAGTCTTTTGGGAATCCATTTGGAAATGTTGGATGTGGTTTATTTGAAACTATACCAGCTATTTCCCAGTGACCTATTGTAGTATCCTTGCCCTTTGACATTTCTTTTAGTCTTGCAAAACTTGCAAGAGGTTTTTCAACTGCCATTGAGTGGTCTACACCCTCTATATTGAAAAGTCCTAGCTTCTGCAAGTTGGGAGCCTTGAACTTGTCTGACTTTACTATGGCTGCTAGGGTATTGCTACCCTCATCACCATAATCAGCCGCATCCTCTAGCTCACCAATTCCAAAGCTATCTAATACTATCAAAAAAACTCTTTTTATCTTATTAATATTCTCCACCATTTGAAGCCCCCTCTAACATCTTTAGTGCTGAGCTAGTGCCTATTCTATCGCATCCTGCTTCAATAAATGCCTCTAAGTCAGCAACTGATTTAATTCCACCTGCAGCTTTCATCTTTACATCTGGTCCTATATGTTTCTTAAATAATAAAATATCTTCCATAGTAGCTCCTGCTGTTCCGAATCCAGTAGATGTCTTTATATAATCTGCCTTTGCGTTTGTAACAGCCTTACACATCGCTATCTTCTCTTCTTCATTTAAGTAACAAGTCTCTATTATTACCTTTAGGACCTTGCCCTTACAAGTTTCCTTTAGAGTTCTTATCTCTTCTTCGACCTTGTCATAGTCTCCGTTTTTAACATCTGATATGTTTACTACCATATCTATTTCATTTGCACCGTTTTCCAAGGCATCCTTTATTTCCTGTACTTTTGATCCTGTGCTATTGTAACCAAGAGGAAAACCTACTACTGTACATATATTTAGGTCAGGATATTTTTCACTTATCCTCTTGATATATGACTGAGGAACACATACTGATGCAGTCTTTGCCTTTACAGCTTCCTCACATAAAGTATCTATATCTTCCCATTTTGCAAATGCTTTTAACAAAGTATGGTCGATACAACTAAGTATTTCTTCTTTTTTCATTTTATATACCTCCAATAAATTATGCTATTTAAAAAACTTACTTAAAACTTAATTTTGATTACACTATTATAATATTGCATACTCGAACATATGTCAATAATTTTGTTTGTATTTTATCACTTTTTGATAACGTTTTTTCTAAAATTAATATTTTTTGTTATTTTTTCACATTTTCTACCAATCTCAATATTTTTTTGTTATAATAAATGAGAATGGAGGCGGTATATTTGAGTAAAAAAGAAGATAGACTGAATAATATAGTAAAGATACTCGAAGAACATAATGGTGCTTCAGTTAAAGAACTAGCCCTTATGTTGGATGTATCAGAGATGACTATTAGAAGAGATTTAAAATACTTAGAAGAAAAAAAAATAATAGATAACTTCTATGGATCTGCTGTTTTTAATCCTAGACAGAGCAATCCTCTTAAACAAACAAATGACATTGTTTTTACATATAACTTAAATGAAAACTCCAGAAAAATGGAAGATGAGAAATTAGCCATAGGAAAAAAAGCAGCTGAACTAATTAACGAAGATGATATTGTATGTATAGACTTAGGAACGACTACAGAGAGGCTATCACAATATATAGACCCCGATCTAACATTTACAAGTCTAATTTTCAGTGCAAACAACCTAATACATATGCTATCAAAACCCAATGTTAAAATACTTTTTTCAGGTGGAAGCTTTCATAGAGACACAGGTATGTTTGAATCACCAGATGCACTCAGAATTGTAAGCAATACCAGGACAACAAAGCTATTCCTGTCAGCTGCAGGTGTACATGAAAAATTAGGTCTGACATGTGCAAACTCCTATGAAGTTGCAATCAAAAAATTCAGCATAGAAAATTCTCTTGAAGTTATTTTATTAGTAGATTCAAGTAAGTTTGGAGAGGTAAGACCATCTTTTGTGTGTAATCTAGACAAGGTAGATAAGATAATAACCGATTCAGGAATCAGTCAAGAGTGGATAGATATAATTAATAAAAATCATATAGAACTAATAATAGTGTGATAGTATTTACTTCACACTATTTTTTACTGCTCAATAACCAGCCCTCTACTAGTACATCTAAACAGCAAAAAACCTATAGACGAGAATCCCGCCTATAGGAAAAAAATAGCCCTGATGACGATTATCGAGGATGTGAGGGAGTTCGTCACCAGTTTATAGGGTAATTATATTTTATAAAAACGACCACATCGTCTTTACACTGTTATGATAACAGGTCTATATGAATTATAAGTAATTTTAATATGAATTTAATATGAATATTTAGTTTTTTCTAATATTTTTATTCATATCCGAAAATTTACTACTTTTTTAATGTTTTCAGATAATTTTTATACTTTTATCGGTGTATTATAATAAAAATTAGAAACAATTCCTAATTAGTCTTTATAAAAATCATCTTATATAGTGAATATCTACTAATATCATGAAAGTGTAGGATAAATATGCAATAATCAATCCTTACTAATCGATATATTATATATTCCTATCACTATTATTGCTAAAATCTATCTTTTTTTTGTCTATTGTAGTATAATGAAAATATAATAATAGTATTCTATTTTTCTAAAGGAGGATTAAATGGATATAAAACAACTGGAAGTTTTCGTAGCTGTCTCAAAGTACAAGAGTTTTTCCAAGGCAGCTAGGGAACTTTTTCTAACACAACCTACTGTAAGTTCACATATACAAAACCTCGAAAACGAGTTACAAACAGTCCTATTAAACAGGTCCAATAAGACTATAACACTGACAGACTCTGGACAACTTCTTTACAAACATGCTATCGTCATAATAAACAACTGTAAAAAGGCAGTATACGACATCAAAGAGTATTCAGGTAAGATTGAAGGTTCTATACATATAGTCTGTAGTTCTATACCCGAGACCTACATATTCCCTGGTTTCTTGTCTAAATTTTGCAAAGAATATCCAAATATAAATTTCTATATCAGCCACTGCGATTCTAACCTTGTAGTACCTGAGATTCTTAGTGAAAGGGCGACATTCGGTATAGTAGGATCAAAAACAAAGCATCCGCATGTTGAGTACCATAAGATTCTCGAAGATGATCTTTGTCTGATATGCCCTACTGACCTAGAAATACCAAACAAGGATGGGGTTGTAGACATAAACACCTTTAAAGACCTTGTATTAATTATGAGAAAAGATGGGTCTGGTACAAGAAATGCCCTTTCAAAGTCACTTTCTGAGGCTGGAATCTCAATTAATAACTTAAACGTTAGAGCCGTAGTCGAATCCAACGAAGCAATTATTGAAATGGTAATAAACGGTCTTGGTTCTTCACTTGTTTCAAAGATGTCAGTAGAAGGCAGTATAGCAAGAGGAGAAATTAAACACTATAAAATTAAAGGACTTAATCTGAATAGGGATTTCTATTTCCTATTCTCAAAAAAGAAAATCTTTACTCCAACTGAAAAGAAATTCCTAGAATATTTCTCAGACCAATACAATCTAGATATTATACACGAATAGTTATTAATCCAACAAAAAAGCCAGTATACACTGGCTTTTTCTAATTTAAATCTTCAGGATGTACAACCTTTATATTGTCCATTTGCTGCTTAAATCCAGCCCTGAAATTATCCAAAAATTCTTTTCTTAACTGAGCTCTCTCTGACTCTTCCTTAGATGTTAAGGCTCTTTCTTTTGCAATTTTTGCAAGTTCATTTATTCTAGCTAATTTTTTTGAATCAAATTCATTTACTAAATCCATACTTTCCTCCTTACTATTATAGTAATTCAATATACAAACTACAGCTTCTAATTATACTATACAAGTCTAATTAATTCAATCATAACAAATAAAACTAGGACTTTAATATCTATTTTCCAGCATCATAAAACTCAATTAAGCCTTGTCTAATAATATTTATAGCTTCCCTAATCCTACTTATATTTTCGCTTACAATATTCACCCTAAAATACCTATCATCTATATCATTATCAAAATATTTTGCCCCAGACTGGACAACTACACCCTTTTTGTATATAAAATCAACAAAGTCTCTTGAGTAATAACCTCTTCTTAACTCTATAAAAAAGTTTAGGCCTCCATCATTTTCAACAATTGACACCAAGCCATCTAACCTAGACCTTATATATTTATTGGCTAGTTTATACTTTTCACAGTAATTTTTCTCCATAACCATGAGGTTTTCTTTCCAAGCAGGCATCTCCATATAATAGTACATTGCTTTTTGAATAAGAGGAGATGTAGATATATCTGTAGAATATTTAGATATATGCATACGACTTGAAAGCTCCAGTGGCAAATTCATTAGGCCCAACCTCAGACCTGGCATCAGAATCTTAGAAAAACTCTTTATATATATGACCCTATTGTAAGTATCATAAGTCTTCATAGGCATATTGTCTTCTGACATAAATCTAAAATCGCTTATAAAGTCATCCTCTAGTATATAAAAATCATATTCTTGAGCTAATTCAATCAGCTTTTTCTTCTTGTAAGTAGAATATGATATTCCTGTAGGATTTTGAAAATTTGGCATTACATATAGTAGTTTTGGCCTTATCTTTTCAAGCTTTAGCTTTAGGATGCCTATGTCTAGTCCATCACTTAGCATTGGTATAGATATTATCTTGGCTCCCCTGGATTTTAGGACCTCTATTGCACCAGAGTAGCTAGGAGACTCTATAAAAACAGGGTCCGAATAATTTATAAGACTCTTACAGACTATGTCTATACCCTGCTGGCCCCCAGATATAACCATTATGTTTTCTTCCCTGCTCATAATCTTGAACTTTGACAGGTACTTAGAAAAAGACTTTTTAAGTTCCTTTAGGCCATCGCCATCATCATATGCAAGTATCATGCTAAAATCTTCTTCCACAGCAGTATTTATAGCCCTCTTAAAATCTTCAACTGGGAAAATATCTACAGGCGAACGTCCACCATCAAGTCTATACATATCCTTGTTGTCAAGATCTATATTTTTTGTTATCTTGCGACGATAGGATACGTAGGTACCACTACCCTCTCTCTTACTTATATAACCTGCCTGCTCCAATATATTGTAAACCCTTACAACAGTAGCATTACTGATATTCAACTTATTAGATAGGGACCTAATTGCAGGTAACTTTTCATCATACTCCAATTTACCAGATATAATCATATCCTTTATTTTTGCTACCAGCTGTAGATACTTACTCTCATCTTCCCCAAATTCTAGATAGTACTTATTTAAATCCATATAATCACCACCATCACAAGTTCATACATATAAAAAGGTGTTGCCTAATACAAGACAACACCTATATATCCAAAACACCGTAGACCATTTAAATTCACACCCGAGATTCACCCAGGTGGGTGACCTGTCATACAATTTCTGGTTTCCTAGGTTATAATAAGCTAGGCCGTCCATACTAATAGTAGAACTCGGTCTCCCGTATTCAATATGTAGGTTGAACTTATATATAGCCATCACGTATGCTTCAGTTAAGTATATTATATACTATTTTATGCTTTTTTTAAAGTGCTTGACCTATAAAAAATATTTCTTTTTGTGGTCCCAATGTCTTGACTTATTTGTTATTTCTGTCCAAAACACTCTCTCTATCCATTATCCTATATGGTAGAGCCACGCTCTTTTCGGTTATTTCAAGGCCACCTATTAGCTTGATTATAATTCTTATTGCGACTGCTCCCATATCAAATAAAGGTTGATACACAGATGTCAACTTAGGTCTATAAATCTTGGCTAATTTCACATCATTAAATCCAGCCACTGATATGTCTTCCGGAACCTTATAGCCCATGTCAAAACAAGCATTGATTGCTCCAACAGCTGCCTCATCACTTGTAGCAAATATTGCATCTAACTTTTCTCCCTTGCCTAGAAGTTCTTTTGCAGCTGCATATCCATCACTATAATTTGTACCAGATGAAACAACTAGTTCTTCCCTATAATCTATTTTAGCTTTTTCTAGGGCTTCTTTGTAACCCTCTAGTCTCTCATTGGCTAGGTCTGATATGTGATAGTTAGTAACCATCAAGGCTATATCCTTATGTCCTTTTTCTATCAAAAATTCAGTCATATCCCTAGCAGCTGGCCTATTCTGAGCTGATACATTGTATATATCAAAGTTTCTATTAGTCTTACTGATATAAACTGCCGGTATACCACTGTTGTCTAGCTGATCTACCAATTCCTGGTCAAGATCCCAACATATCATAACTATGCCCTCTACTTGCTTTGCCCTAAGTAGGTTTATGCTCTTCTTTTCAAGTTCCTTTTCAGAGTATGTATTGGCAAGCAAGATATCATAGTTGTACATCTTAGATATTTCTTCTATACCATTTAGTATCTCCGCTGCGAAAGGATCTGTAACCTCAGGTACTATCACACCTATTAGCTGGCTCTTCTTAGTAACAAGACTCCTAGCTAGGGGGTTTGGTACATAACCAGTCTCTTTTATCACATCCAAAACACGTTGCTTGACCTCGTTAGTTACAGGCTTAGAATCATTTATTACTCTAGAAACAGTAGATATCGACACACCTGCTTCTCTGGCTACATCTTTAATTGTTGTCGGCTTTTTAATAACCATCTTGTGTTCTCCTCCCCATTTATACTTATCACGCTATAAATTTCATTAATAAAGTATTACCCATATTATTTACATTACCATTAATCTTTTTTATTATTTAATCAAAATTACTTCACAAAAATGTTTTCTCACAATCTATTATATAACATATTTACTAATAAATACATAGATTTACTTTTTTTTTATTGAAAAATGCCTCAAAATATATTATTATACTCGTATATGAAAAGACTTATATATTATGGTTAAATTTAGAGGAGGATATTATGTTTGAAAAAGTAAGAGAAATCATAGCAGAACAGCTAAGTGTCGATGATATTGATTCAATAACACCTGAAACAAATCTTCTAGAAGATCTTAATGCAGATTCACTTGACGCTGTAGAAATTATTATGAATATCGAAGAAGAATTTGATATGAAGATACCTGACGAAGATATAGACCAGGTTAGAACTATCAATGATATTATTTCCTATATCGAAGCTAGGGCTTAATTTCCAATATCTACTAATACAAAATAGAGTCTCCTATCTGTTTACACAGTAGCTAGACTCTATTTTTACTTGCTCAAATTTTACCTGCTCTATTTTTCCTCGTAAAACTCTATGTTCTTGATTCTTATATCTACAGTACCATCCGGATTCTGAGTTATTGTATACTTCATGGGATCTTCAAAGTCTTCTAATAGTCCCTTTATATCAAAGCCTGTATTAGTTTTAATAGACCTTCTCTTCAATTTCTTTTCTACCCATGTCTTGTCAATTGGAAAGTCCTCATTTATTTCTTTTTCTTCAAGCAATTCCTTGTAACTCTCTTGTCTTTCAGGATCGCTTATAGATTCTTTAATAAACTTTGATATTGATACATCATTGCCCTCTTTAAGGGTGTGGTTGAGTATGCTTCTGATTCCCTCTGCCTCTTTGACATTATTACCATAGGCATTTGTAATCCAATTTTCAGTTGTATTTCTAAATGATTTAGTAAGGAATTTTTCGTCCTTTACCTTGTGGGCCTTTATAAAATCAGTTACAAAGCTTGAGTCCGTCTCCTGTTTTTCAGCCAACTTGTCTAAGATTTCAAGCTGCCACTCATCATTTATACCATTTACTCCTATTAGGGCTGCATGTACTATCTTCTGGGAGTCTTGGATACCTATGTCATTTGTGACCATCTTTATAGATACTGTCTGCTTGTCATCGTCATATCCAATATCATGAGTGTATAGCTTTTTGTAATCCAGTTTGATTATAGCTACCCCCTTTTGGTCCTTGTGGGTATATAGGACTACTGCCAAATCACAAGACTCCAACTCTGCATTTATCTTCATTGAATCAAATAAAAACCTAGCTATTCCCTGTGAACTCACTACAAAGGATGGCTCCTCATTTAAAATATGGTCAGCGCAGATTCTTATTTCATTGTCCTGGTATGAGTCAAACTTAGCCTTTCTTAAATCATCATCTCTCAATATCCTTCTTATAACCTTCTGGTAAAAGGCATCTGTCTCTGGTGTTATTGTATTCTCAACATCATTTAGTATTGGAAATTCCGAATTCTTGTCCAATACGTGTATTATAAACTTATTAATTATCATTTTAATCTCCTGTCTACCTATTCTATCCTAGATTTAAACACTAACCATAAATACTATAGTAGCGTATATTCTTATATTTTTTCACACTTATCCAAAAGCCTTACCATATCATCTGGAAGATCTGCCACTAGCTCAATTTCATTTTTCATCCTAGGTTGATTAAAAACCAACTTCCTAGCATGAAGGGCCTGTCTACCAATCAAGTTATCCTGTAGTTGACCATACAGCTCATCAGAGACTATTGGATGGCCAATATAATCCATGTGAACCCTAATTTGGTGGGTCCTACCTGTCTCTAAGCTAATCCTTAGTAAGCTTATCAAATGTCCCTCACAGTCCTTATAGGAGCCTATAAGACTATAGTGGGTAATAGACCTCTGCCCCCTTGGGTCTACAATTCTTTTTATGGAATCCTCTGTCTCCCTATAGATCGGTTGGTCTATTGTGGCTTCTTTATGGTCAGGTACACCATTTACTATTGCATAGTACTCCTTTTCAACCAACTTGTCTGACATATCCGAAGACAACTTGTGGTGGGCATAGGCATTTTTGGCAACTATAACTAGGCCTGATGTGTTCATATCCAACCTGTTGACAAACCTAACCCTCACATCTTGTCCTTCTTGGTCCAAATGGTAGCTTAGGTGGTTGGCTAGGGTATTTTGATAGTGGCTCTTGGTAGGATGTACAACCATAAATGGAGGTTTATCCACAACTACAAGGTCAAAATCCTCATACAATACCCTTACATTTAGGTCTTGACCCTCAAAATCAGACCCTTCCTCTATTATCGGTATTTCTATTATATCCCCTTTATCTACATGGAGTGTAGGCTTTGTATATTTACCATTGACATATATATTTTTTTCTCTTTTTAGTCTTGATATAGACCTAGCTGAAAATCCAAGTTCATCTCTTAGTAGGTCTTGAATCTTTATCTCTTTATCCACACTGATAACAAACTTATCCCAACTTTGCTCATCTTTTATAAACAAAATACCTCTCTCCTCTTTACTTATTTTGTACAGTCTCTTCAATATGCTTATGATAGTGTAAAATAAGTATGGAGTTTTTGAAATAAAAAATAGAGATTACAACCTCTTGTGTTAAAATATATTTGACCCAAAAAAT
>OBVS01000071.1_pt1 | contig 79884 bp, 90 predicted proteins | sample 1476211 | NCBI WGS metagenome assembly OBVS01 (sample SAMEA2580025, study PRJEB22360) | human gut metagenome | biome: human gut; feature: human-associated habitat; material: faeces | place: Denmark | collected 2008/2010 | reverse complement strand
TAAAAAAGAGAGTGGGACAGAAATCGGTAATTCGTTAGAATTCGATTTCGTCGTCCCACCTCCGCACAGTTGAGTAGGGCTGTAAAAGCTGATGAAATCAGCGTAGTAGAGCCCACTCAACCACTGCGTCTTTCTCGACAATCCAAAGACAATTGAGAGGCTAGGACTTTTGTCCCAGCCTCTTTTTTTACGGTGCATCAAAAGCAACAATCGCAGGTTTTTCATTAAATGCAGTAAATGGTTTTATTTCAAGTTCTAATTTGCCATCCCCTTTTACACCAAAATGTTGTACCGCACCTTCCATTGATCGACCTGGCGAAATGGACCCCATTGTATTCGTATTAGGATAAGATTCCATTTTATTTCCGCCTACAAAAAGATTGATATCAACACCTACAGCTAAATCCTTATCGGAAAGATTTTTAACATTATAAGTTACTTTCAACACTTTATCAGGATTTGATTGGTCAAAATCATTGCGTTCATCAGACCATTCAACTTTTGTAATTGTATACTCAGCTTGTTTATCAAAGACAATTTTATCACCAATAGCATATGCTGATTTTTTCTCACTACTTTTTTCAGTTGTTGCGATTTTCTCTGTCTTAGTTTCTTTTGAAGAATTATTTGACTGAGAATTTGAGCTTCCACAAGCTACGAGTACACTAACTGAAAGTACGGATAAACCTAAACCTAACCATTTTTTCGTTTTGTTCATTTACAAAACCTCCCACTTTTTTAATATATAGTAACATATTTAAATAAGAAAAGAAAGCGTTTTTACAAAAAATATTATTTTAATATATCAAAAATTATCATCTTTCCCCGAGCCTCTTTTCATGCTATAATAGAGCCATGACAGATATCGAATTAAAAGACGGCGAGCGCGTCAACCAACTCTTTTCAAGTGATGTAAAAATCATACAAAATCGGGAAGTTTTTAGTTACTCCGTGGATAGCGTCCTGCTCTCACGTTTTCCAAAATTGCCCAAGCGAGGATTGATCGTGGATCTCTGCGCTGGAAATGGAGCTGTGGGACTATTTGCAAGTACCCGAACAGAGGCTCAGATCATTGGTGTCGAAATTCAGGAACGTTTAGCAGATATGGCTACCCGCTCGATTGCCCTCAATAGCTTGAACCAGCAAATGTCCATGATCACCGATGACCTCAAGCATTTGCCTCAACATATCAAGGGCAGTAAGGTGGATATTATCCTCTGCAATCCTCCTTATTTCAAGGTGGATGAGCATTCCAATCTCAATGAGAGTGAACACTACCTCTTAGCCCGACATGAAATTACCACCAATTTAGATGAGATTTGCCATGTGGCCCAGCAGGTTCTCAAATCAAATGGTCGCTTAGCGATGGTCCATCGTCCAGATCGCTTTTTAGATATCATCGAAACCATGAAGCGTTACAATCTTGCACCTAAGCGGATCCAGTTTGTCTATCCAAAAGTGACCAAAGAGGCGAATATGTTATTGATTGAGGCGATCAAGGATGGCTCACTGGATGGTTTAAAAATTCTTCCTCCTCTCTTTATTCACAATGAAGATGGCAGCTATACAGACGAGATTCATGAGATCTACTATGGAAACTAAGGCTTACATGTATGTTTTAGAGTGTGCGGATGGCTCTCTCTACACTGGCTATACCACGGATGTCGAAAAACGCCTGAAGACTCACAATGCTGGAAAAGGGGCCAAATACACACGGGCTCGCCTCCCCGTTAAACTTCTTTACAAAGAATCCTATCCAGATAAACCCTCTGCGATGTCTGCCGAAGCTCTCTTTAAAAAGAAATCGCGCCAGGCAAAACTAAACTATATCAAAAAGAACCGTCGGACTCCATAGTCCAACGGTTTTTCATTTACAAAATGGTGATACGGTACTGATGACTCCGTGTCTCTTGAGGGTCCAACTGGATCACACCTTTTTTGTCTTCGAAGAAATCGCCCTCTTCTGCAGATGTGGAAATACCTGTCCAAGGCTCTAAGGCAATGAAGGGGCCCTTGTTATTGGTAGACCAAAGGACCAGATTTTCAAAATCTGCAAAATCAAATTCCAAACCTTTACCTGATTTTTTCGAGATAAGCTTCACAGATTTAGAGGTTAACTGATCTAAAATAATGGCATCTTTTTCAAATAGTTCATGTCGCAAAGGTAGGCTACGCTTATGATCGAAAAATGGCGTCCGCTGCAGGCGATCGACCAATCCAGTTTCTGTGAACAAGAGAGGGACGCTGCAGGTTTCTTCTTTTTCAAAAATCAACTCGTAGTCTTCATAGTCTTCATCTGCTAAAAGGGGACAATGAAAAGCTGGATGCCCTCCAATGAAATAAGGCATGACTTGATCAGACTCTAGATTTTGTACACGATAGGTGATGGTGATTTCTTTCCCTTGTAGTTCATAAACGATTTCAACTCGAAAATGGTAGGGATAATTTTGCAGGCTCTCTTCGTTAGAGGTGATTTCAAAGACAAGACGATGGTCTGTTTGTTCTTTAAGTTCAAACTCTCTCTTCCTAATGAGACCGTGTCTTGGCAGCTGACCTGTCTTCACTCCATCTTTTAGATGATACTGTACTTGGCCATTACGAACGCTTCCGCAAATTGGAAACAAAACAGGCGCTTGTCCCGACCAATACTCCGGATCCCCTTGCCAGAGATATTCTAAGCCTTCTTTATTACGAATGGAGCTCAATTCCCCTCCAAATGTCTTACATTGTACTTCTAGATCATCGTTTTTTAATGCAATCACCATGGACGCCACCTCTTTATAATTAATATAGTTATTATATTCATTATAACCTTTTAGCTAAGATTGTCAATTTTTATCTTTTTCGTTAAAAATTTTTAAAAATATAAGAAAAAAACCTTGACAAAGCTTAGAAATAATTGTAAACTTAATATGTTAACAGAAACATTCCGTTTTAGGAATCCGTTCTTTCTGTTTTCTGACTTTTTTAGGATGCTCCTTATCATGATACATTTTTCTAAAAGAGTCAGTTATCATTTAGGTCTCCTTATAAATATACAAGGGTTAACAGCTAGTTAACCCTTGTATTTTTGATTTTCATTAAAAAGACGGCCTATTGCTAGACCGTCTTTAGGACTTATTTATCCCCTTTGTTGCGGATGACAAATCCATTTTTCTTTTCATTAGAAGTACGATGAGGACGTTTGTTGCCTTTACCTTCAAAGTCTCGGCTATTTTTATTGGACTTGCGTTTGAAATCACGGCGTCCACCTTCACGGTCATCTCTGCGATTTCGGTCACGGCGTTGGTCTCCACGACGGCCATTTCCACGGCCCCCTTTGCCTTTCCCACCAAAGCCACCACCGGATGGTTTAAATGGCAATGGTTTTTCACGCGCAATTTCAACTTCTGGAAGACTATCTGGATCTTGAACGGTCAAGCTTAAGATATACATAGCCAGTTCTTCAGGAGTGAATTCTGCAGCCAATTTGCGAGCATCCTTACCAAACTTCTCGAAGTTAGTTCGGATTTTTTCATCCTCAAAGTCTCGCTCAATTTTCTTCAGCGCTACTTGTTTTTTCGCTTGGAAGGCTTCTGCTGCTGTTGCAGGTTTCATTCCCTTCATCCGCTTTTTAGTCAAGTTCTCAATGATTTGCAAATAGCCCATTTCATTTGGCGAAACAAAGGTAATGGATTGCCCTGTTTTCCCAGCACGACCTGTCCGTCCGATCCGGTGAACATAGCTTTCTGGATCTTGTGGAATATCGTAGTTGTAGACATGGGTCACACCTGAAATGTCCAAACCACGCGCCGCAACGTCCGTTGCCACCAAGACGTCCAAGTTCCCATTTTTAAAGTCACGAAGTACACGAAGACGTTTGTTTTGATCCAAATCTCCGTGAATCCCTTCTGCTCGGAAACCACGGATCTTCAAGCCACGCGTCAATTCATCGACCCGGCGTTTAGTCCGACCAAAGACAATGGCAAGCTCCGGTTGCTCGACATCCATCAATCGAGTCATGGTATCAAACTTTTCGCCTTCTTTGACACGAATATAGTATTGATCGACCAAGTCGGTAGTCAATTCTTTGGCTGCGATCTTAACGTGTTCGGGCTCTTGCATAAACTGAACACCAATGCGTTTGATGGCTTCTGGCATCGTTGCTGAAAAGAGCAAGGTTTGACGTGTTTCTGGAACACGGCTAATGATAGCTTCGATATCTTCCAAAAAGCCCATGTTGAGCATTTCATCTGCTTCATCCAAGATCAAGGTTTCAATATGATCGAGTTTCAAGGCCTTGCGCTTGATCAAATCAAGCAAACGGCCAGGTGTTCCCACAACGATGTGAGCGCCTGACTTCAAGGCTTTGATTTGCTTTTCAATGCTCGATCCACCATAGACAGAGCGAACTTTGACACCCTTACTACGTCCAAAGCGGAAGAGTTCTTCCTGACTTTGAACCGCCAATTCACGCGTTGGGGCAATAACAAGGGCTTGAATTACTGTGTTATCGACATCAATCTTCTCCAAAGTTGGAAGACCGAAAGCAGCCGTTTTACCGGTCCCTGTTTGCGCTTGACCTATAACATCTTTGCCTTCAAGGGCTAAAGGAATGGTTTGTTCCTGGATCGGGCTCGCTTCTACAAAGCCAGCTTTTTCAATTTCTGCTAATAATTCAGCAGATAAGTTAAATTCATTGAATTTCAATTCTTTCTTCTTTCTAAAAAGTGGTGCGAAGCCACTTTATCACACTTCTTTTCAATGCGAAAACGCACTGATTGCATAGGAAGTCTCCTTCCCGGTTACCTGTCGCAAGACTCATCTAAAGGAAAACCCAATCGTTTTTTTATGGAATTCCCTTCTGCGAAAAATGTTTTCGCACTAGCGGATTTGGTTGATTAAAGTCGTTTTCCAAACGAAAAGACACCAAGATCCTCCTTGTGGGAGATTGACCAACATTCCTTTTCTAATTGTTCCATCTCACCAGCATTTCTCTCATACAAGTTTGCAACTTATCTAGTATAACACAATGGACGACCAAATGATAGTCAAAGGAGAATAATTTTATTTTTTAGGAAAAATTTTTAAAAACTTGAAAATAGTCAAGAGGGCAGTTTCCCCTAGATTTAGCTGACTTTCTTCTGACACCGTTCAAGAATCCCTTTAAATAGGAGTATAAAAACTTCGGAAAAACTTTTTTTGGTAGTTCTTGCGTTTTTACAAATAAATATGTATAATACAGTTAGTATCTAAAATATTTCTGTATAAAGAAATAGGATCATTTTATCTGATTCAACGATTTATTCTACGTTCTGATTTATTTAGAACCACTCAGTACTATTAAATCTACTCCTACTATTTCCAAGAAGATTTTGTACAGTCAATGAACTATTCACACTGCCCCTTCTTTGGAGAGGAGGGCAGGTGTCTAGATGGTTCCTATTTCTCAGATTATTCTAGATACGAAGAGGCTCGGATTTCTCCAAGCCTCTTTTTTATCTTTGTTTCACAATCCACCGCATAACCTTTCCCAAAATGAGCCATAATATAAAGCTACATACGGATACATAAATCCAAGCATTGGGATCCTTTGTCATAGGAAGAGGGATATTCATTCCAAAGAAACCGGTGATAACGGCTAAAACCGCCAACAAGGCTTCAAAGATGGTTAGGGTTGTCAAGTTGTCATTCAAGTTGTTGTTTAGGATATTGTTGTAAGATCCTGACAACTGTTGCAAGACATTGGAAATCAACTCAGTCATCGAAGCCAACTGACGCGCTTCGATCATGGCATCATCAAACTGCTCTTTTTCAACATCATTCATCCTGCGATAAATGGCATGCGCTTTAATATGTTCTAGCAACATCCGATTTTGCTTGGCTGCTGCGACCAGATACACCATACCGGTCTCAAGGTCAGACAGGGCATAAAGATTCTTGGTCGTCGTTGTCTTTCGAAGCAAACGATTGAGTTCATCCTTGTGCTTATCTAAGCGATCAATAATCGGATAATAAGCATTACTGATCATTTCAAGACCTGCAAAAAGCAACTTATAGATCGACAACTCCCCATGGCTTTCCAAATAGCGAACCATTTGTTCAATGATATAGGCATTGTCTTGGTTACTGATGGTCACGAGTCGCGTATCTTGAACGATAAAGGTCATAGGGATGGTTTCGTAGTATTCCTTGTCCTTTTCTAAATCCAATACATTGTAGATAAATGTGATCGTACCGTTTTCTCGATTATAATCCATATGGGCACGTTCGTTCTTATCCATCGCGTACTCAATGGTTTCTTTGTCAATCTCGTATTTTTTATAAAGATATGAGTTTTCAGCAATCATATCCGAGTCGATATTGATCCATTTCCGATCTTGACCCAATTGTTTTTCGATAAACATTCCGTCTCCTTTCTCAACTGTTCTCTATCAAAATGATATTTTTATTTAAAAACTGCACTGGCTAATGCTTGCTGGATTTCAATGACGCTGCTGTCACTCTTGAATTGTAAAACTTCTGAAGGCTCGACTGCAGAAGAGACCCAGATTTTTAATTCGGCATCCAAATCAAAATGACCGGAAGTTTCGACTGAAAATCGAGAGATCGAGCGATAAGGAAGGGATTTGTAGGACGTTTTCTTTCCTGTTACTCCTTGCTTATCCACCAAGATCAAACGAAACTCTGTAAAGACGATTAAATCACGAATCAAGCTAAAAGCAAGTGTGACTTGCTCTCCCGGCACCAAGATATCTTCCAGATCTCTTTCTACTTTATCAACATTTTTTTGAGAGGCATTGCCCATCAAACCACTTAATAATCCCATCATTTCTCCTTTAAAAGCGAAAACGGATAGATTTTCGTTTTCTTATTTTTTTGTTATGGATCAGTTTTGAAAAGTTCCTTACCCCATCTTTTCTTCCAGCTCAACGTCTGGATACTTATCCGCAAACCAGCGGAGGGCAAAGTCGTTTTCAAAGAGGAAGACAGGTTGGTCAAAGCGGTCCTTCGCCAAGATATTTCGGCTTGAAGACATGCGCTCATCTAAGTCTTCTGGTTTGATCCAGCGAACGGTCTTTTTACCCATTGGGCTCATGACCACTTCGGCATTGTATTCATTTTCCATCCGGTGCTTAAAGACTTCAAACTGAAGTTGACCAACAGCACCAAGCATGTATTCACCTGTTTGGTAGTTGGTATAGAGCTGAATAGCCCCTTCTTGCACCAATTGCTCAATCCCTTTGTGGAAGGATTTTTGCTTCATGACGTTCTTAGCTGACACTTTCATGAAGATTTCAGGCGTAAAGGTTGGCAGTGGTTCAAATTCAAACTTGTTTTTGCCCACTGTCAAAGTATCTCCAACCTGATAAGTCCCGGTATCGTAAACCCCGATGATGTCTCCTGCTACAGCATTGCTGACATTTTCACGGCTTTCGGCCATAAATTGAGTCACGTTAGATAACTTAGCACCCTTACCAGTACGAGGCAGGTTGACACTCATCCCACGCTCAAATTCGCCAGATACGATCCGCACAAAGGCGATCCGGTCGCGGTGACGAGGATCCATATTGGCTTGGATTTTAAAGACAAAGCCTGAGAAATCCTTGTCATAAGGATCGACAAGTTCTCCATCTGTCTTCTTGTGGCCGTGTGGCTCCGGAGCAAACTTGAGGAAGGTTTCCAAGAAAGTCTGCACCCCAAAGTTCGTCAAAGCGGATCCGAAGAAGACGGGAGTCAATTCACCTGCAAGGATGGCTTCTTCTGAGAATTCATTTCCAGCTTCTTGCAAGAGTTCGATATCGTCTTTTACTTGCTCGTAGAAAGGGTTGTTAGCAAAAAGCTTGTCTCCATCTTCTAGACTAGCAAAACGCTCATCACCTTTGTAGAGTTCCAAACGTTGGTTATAAAGGTCATAGAGTCCCTCAAAGGCTTTCCCCATCCCAATCGGCCAGTTCATCGGGTAACTGGCGATGCCTAAGACTTCTTCTAATTCTTGCAAGAGATCCAGTGGCTCACGTCCATCCCGATCCAGCTTGTTCATAAAAGTAAAGACTGGAATGCCACGGTGTTTGACAACCTCAAACAATTTCTTGGTTTGAGCCTCAATCCCCTTGGCAGAGTCTACTACCATGACCGCAGCATCCACCGCCATCAAAGTCCGATAAGTATCTTCAGAGAAGTCCTCGTGCCCTGGCGTATCAAGGATATTGACCCGTTTGCCATCATAGTCGAACTGCATAACAGATGAGGTTACCGAAATCCCACGTTGCTTCTCGATATCCATCCAGTCAGACTTAGCAAAGTTTCCTGTTTTCTTCCCTTTTACGGTACCGGCTTCCCGAATCTCTCCCCCAAAGTAGAGCAGCTGCTCTGTAATCGTCGTTTTACCAGCATCCGGGTGGGAGATAATGGCAAAGGTACGGCGTTTTTTGATTTCTTCTTGTACGTTCATGTTCCTAATTCTTTCTCTTCTTATTTTCTGATAAATTTACAAATCCATCTCTACATCGGATTTCTCCTCAATTTCTCTATCTGTCCTATTATAGCGAAAATAGGCACTTTTTTCAACGATGATTCTTCTTTGAGAGCAAAAAGAAAGACTAAAATCCGTCGATTCTAGTCTAATTCAATCATATTTATTTTCTCACTTTCACCCGCTCACTTCTGCGACTGAAGAACTGATTAAAGAGTAATAAAGCAAGGGCTAAAATACTGGATACAACCAGATAATTGAGCCACACCTTATCCCCTCTCATAATCGGAGGTCGGGCCATCAAACCATAATTTCCTCCCGTCAATTGATTGACTCCAACCAGGAATAAATCTAAGGCAAAGGTATAGAGAACAATCTGACTATTTTTTAAGAGGTTTCGATCATACCATCTCAAGAGATAAATCAAGGAATTGATGAGGAGACAGTAATGTCCGAGGAGGAAAGAAAAACTCGTAATATGAGGGAAAGTGTAGGGGTCAAAGACTGGATAGCCCAAAGCAAAGATGGCTCCACTTACTCCCATCAAGGCAAAGAACTGTTTACTTTTCCATCGGTCTGGTAAAAATAAGACCGCAAACATGGCCAAGCGGCAATGATAAAATGGTAAACTGTTGGACCAAGGAATGTGGTAGGCAAAATACCAAAGATACAAGCAAATTAACTGGAAGCCTTGTAAGTATTGAAAGCATTTGCGAAATTGCTCATTCTGATAATAGCGAAGTGACATCACGATCGCTGTCACAATTAACAAGACCATCACACTATACCAAAGTGCTGAGATTGCTGGTGGTGTTGTTGATTCTGTAGTGAAAAAATGATGCATAAAATCTCCTTATTTAAACAGATTTAGGTATTCTTCTTTTCTTACTGTACTGAACGATCGTATTGATGAAAATCAGTGTCCCCGTCATGAGAACTGTCACAATCAAATAGTTGAGCACAAGGCCATGGTCACCGATCACAGGAGGGCGACGCATAAAGCCGTAGTTTCCGCCCGTTGCGAGATTCGCAAGCTGAATAATGGCATTGACCCCAAACGTCATCTGACAGATTTTCCAAACAGCCCCTTCTTCCACCTGGTAGGATTGAACCAGATAGATCAAACAGTTGGCCAGGAGGGCCCAGTGACCAAAGACATTGTTGATCGAGGAAACGTGAGGAAAAGGGTAGGGATAAAAAACAGGATGAACCAAGGCCATAATGGAGCCAAAGACTCCCACGAGGGCAAAATATTGCTTGAAGCTTCCCTTGGGGGCCAAAAGGATAATCCACATGGCCATCCGGCTATGATAGAAGGGAAGACTCTCTGAAAAAGGCAAGCGAGCTGCTAAATACCAAGAGTTGATGATGAGCAACTGGATCAACTGTCCCCAATACCAAAAGGTTTGGTAGCTTTTGGAGTGAGCAAATCGAACGGACAGAACTCCCACTACCACCAATGAAGTCGGCAATAAGAAATACCAGGCCCCCAATTGAGGAGGGGTCGTTGGTTGACTGGTAAAAAATAAGTCCCAAAGTGTCATGATTTCTTTCCCTCATCTACTCTTTTTTCTATTCCGAACGCGAAACTATACTCTCTTCGACCATCTTGAATTTGTATTTATAGCGTTGATTGACCAAGCAAATACCAGCCACCATCACGATGCTGACCAAGAGGTAGTTCAAAAGAGCACCGTGGTCTCCAATGATTGGTGGACGTCGTAAGAAGCCGTAATCTCCTTTCGTCAAAAGGTTGACCAAGAAAATCAAGGCATTCATGCCAAAAGTAATCTTGAAAATTCTCAAGCTGTCTTGTTTTGCAGATTGATAATGATCCTGTAGGTAAATCAAACTATTGGCAAGCAAGGCCCAGTGACTAAAAATCAGATTCAGCACGGTAATATGGGGGAATGGGAAGGGGTCAAAGGCCGGGTAAACCAAGGCCGCAATCGATCCTAGAACTCCCAACAAGGCAAAATATTGCTTGATATAGGTCCCTCTAGGTGCAAAGAGTATTGCAAGCATGGCCAAGCGACAATGATAAAAAGGCAAATTATCTGTCAAAGGCATGTGGGCTAGAATATACCAGGCATTGATGGTCAAGACTTGAATCAATTGTGCCCAGTACCAAAAGCGCTGGTAGCTTTTTGACTGCGCATATTTGATAGAAAAGTAGCCAACCACCAACAAGGAAACTGGTAGGAAAAAGTACCAGAGTCCAAACTCAGGCGGGGCTGATTTTTGGTTCGTAAACAATAAATCCCAAAGTGTCATTTTTATATCCCTTTAATTTATAGATCGTTTTTAATCACAATACAAATCTCGTTTCCCATCATAAACCTCCCAAAGGAAATTCAATTGTTCTTCTGTATTGCGCTTGGTAGAAAGAGCAGGCATTTTCCCTCTCTCAAAAAATGCAAGATCAGAAATTTCCTGATTCTGTTGAAAACTTCCATCCAGCAATTCACATTCAAATACCAATTTCACATATTGGCGGCTTTGCAATTGGTAGCGATTGGTATCAAATACTGCCAACAAGCGATTGACACGTGCTAAATAGCCCGTTTCTTCTTGGACTTCCTTTAAAATGTTTTCCGTCGGCGAATAGCCAACCTCACCAAAGCCACCCGGCAAGGCCCAGGTCTCTTCTCCCTGACCTTTCACTAGACAAAGTTTGTCATCTTTGACAATCCAGGCCCTTACATCAATCAAGGGAGTGTCGTAATGGTCTGTCGGTCGAAACAAATCCGATAATTCTTGTGGATTCAAATCAGTTGCTTCTCTGACAAGATCCTGTAAAATAGCACGAATATCCTGATAGCGCTCTTGATCAAATGGATCTTTTGAGAACGCTAAGCCTGTATTGGTGATTGAAATCAAGCGCTGAATGTTCTTTAGTACGTTATTACTCGCCATTCTCCAACTCCTCTACCAATTTGGCTAGATTCATGGAATTACTTCCCTTGATGAGGATTTGGTCCTGCTCTTTTAAGCTTTCCTTGACTTGTTTGACCAGATCCTCAAACTGGTCTTCCTCAGCGGTCTTTTTGAAATAATAAACATGTCCGAGTGGGAACATCTGGCTCGCTAATTGAGCCAAGCCCGCAATATCTTGACCGTAGAAAATAACGGTATCCAAGACATCCGGTGACAGGCTGAGGATCATTTGGTTGTGCAGATCAATGGATTGCTCCCCTAGTTCTTTCATATCTGCCAAGACCGCTAGCTTGCGACCATTTGGATTGGCAGGAATGGTCGAGAAGGTTTCTAAAATTAAGCGCATGGCCGTTGGGTTGGCATTGTAGACATCAGATAAAATATCCGCTCCGTTACTTGCCTTCTTCCATTCCGTTCGGTTGCGCGTCAATTGCAAGGTAGCAAAACTATCACGAATCGCCGCTTCGCTCACTCCTTCTTGCAGGGCAACATAAGCTGCAATCATGGCATTGGTTGCATTGTATTTGCCTGTGACAGGTAAGTCAATAACATCTGATAAGAAGTTCGCTTCAAAAGTCAGGCTATCCTTGCGTTCCTCCAACTTGGTAATGCTGATGTCTGCTCCTTCACCAAAGCGCACAAGCTCTTGTTGGCTCGGTAAAAAATCCCCGACAAGGGGACCGGCCGGCACTAGAAGCAAGCCACCAGCTGGCATCCCATCCGCAATTTGCAATTTCCCTTTAGCAATTTCTTTGCGGTCCTTGAAAAACTCAAGGTGAGCTTCCCCAATAAGGGTTACGATTGCTGCTTTTGGATGCGCAATTTCTGAGAGAAGATGGATATCTCCCAGATGGTCCTGCCCCATTTCAAGGACAAGCTTCTCTGTCCCTTCTGGCATATGGAGAACCGTATAAGGAAGGCCAATCTCGTTATTGTAGTTCCCTTGTGTTTTATAGGTTTTGTAGGTAGTTGACAGCAATTGAGCCAACATATCTTTGGTCGTTGTCTTACCGTTCGAACCGGTAACCGCCAAGACATCTACTTGACTCTTCTCCAACACATATTGGGCTAATTTTTGAAAGGCCGCTAGAACATCATCTACCAACAAATATGGGTGGCCTTCTACTTCTTTTTCAGACAAGGTCGCTACGGCTCCGTTTTCAAAAGCAGTCTCAATAAAGTCATGACCATCACGCGCTCCCTTTAAAGGAACAAACAGGTCTCCAGCCCCAATCAAACGGCTGTCAAATTCCGGCTTGACGAGGGCTACATCTTCAAATTGGCTGATATCATTTTTTGCATGTACTAGATGAGCAACTTCATGTAATGTGAGATTCATATCCGACTCCTCAGTTCTCCGTAGCGTCTTCAAAAATTTGGACGCTCCTATCAAATTCTTCTCATTATACCATATTCTAGACCACAAAAAAAGTGGCTGGGACAGAAGTCCTAGCCTCTTGATTGTTTTTGGATTGTCAAGCAAGACGCAGTGGTTGAGTGGGCTCTACTACGCTGATTTCATCAGCTTTTACAACCCTACTCAACTGTGCGGAGGTGGGACGACGAAATCGAATTCTAACGAATTACCGATTTCTGTCCCACTCTCTCTTTTCTTACAACAAATGCGCCTCGTGTTTTTGGAAAACTTCTTTTCCAAGCTCTACTAACTTGGTGATCAAATCTGTATAGTTGAGACCCATATTGTCCCAAAGCAAGGGATACATAGACCATTGGGTAAAGCCTGGCATGGTATTGAGCTCATTTAAGAAGATCTCTCCTTTATCCGTATAGAAGAAATCACAACGCGCCAAGCCAAGTCCACCGATCGCACGAAAGGCTTTTTCTGCGTTGGTTTGCATGATTTTCACAACCTCAGGGTCCAATTGAGCTGGAATCGCCATGGTAATTTTGTTATCGATGTATTTGGCATCGTAATCATAGAAGGCCACATCTTTGACAACTTCACCTGGAAAGGTACTTTTCACATCATAGTTTCCAAGGAGCCCAACTTCGATCTCACGCGCATTGACCCCTTGTTCTACCAAGACACGGCTATCGTATTTGAAGGCCAATTCAAGAGCAGTCCGAAGTTCAGTTTGGTTTTCAGATTTTGAAATCCCTACGCTAGAACCCATATTGGATGGTTTAGTAAAGACAGGATAAGAGAGAGTAGCTTCAATTGCAGCAATTTTCTCATCTATATCATCGCCTTCCACTACAGCTACATAAGGAACTTGTGGAATCCCTGCAGACTCCAAGACCCGTTTGGTCGTGATCTTGTCCATCGCGACACTAGAAGCCAAGATGCCACAGCCGACATAAGGCATTTTCAAGACTTCTAAGAAGCCTTGGATGGAACCATCTTCTCCCATCGGTCCATGAAGCACTGGAAAGACCACTGCTCCTTCCTTGTAAATCGCTGATGGTGCGACTTTTTTAGACCAGTCCACTGTATCGTTGGTCATCAATTTCTCATCATCCGCTGGCTTCTCTTCAAAAGCTTGCGTCTGGATGAAATCTCCTGACTGCGTAATAAAATAGGTTTGAACCGAAAATGCTTGGTAATCAATCGCGCGCATCACGCTTTCTGCTGAAAGAACAGATACTTCACGTTCTGCACTACGTCCACCATATAATAGGATTAAGTCTTGTTTACTCATAGTTTCTCCCTAATTGTTCCCTTGATTTCTTACTTGATAGTATACCACAATGATAGCCCTTTCGAAAGAACTTCTCTTATAATTCTGTCCGATTTTCGATCGCGCGAAGAAGGGTCACTTCGTCCGCATACTCGATATCGGCTCCAACTGCTAGCCCCCGTGCCAAACGGGTCACTTTGATGCCTGCTGGTTTGAGCACGCGTGAGATATACATAGAAGTCGCTTCCCCGTCTGCCGTCCCATTGGTCGCAACAATGACCTCAGTAACTGTTCCATCCATCAAGCGACTGAGCAAACTCTTGAGATTGATATCATCGGGTCCCACGCCATTCATGGGTGAGATCAAGCCATGCAAGACATGATAGCGACCGTGGTATTCCTGGATATTTTCCATAGCAGAGACATCCCGGCTATCTTCTACAACAAGAATGAGGGATGGATCCCGCGTTTCATCTCGACAAATCTCGCAGGTTTCTTCATCAGTCAAATTGCCACAAATACTGCAATACCCTAGCTCACGCTTGGCATTTAGTAAGTTCTTGGCAAATTCATTAACATCATCATCTGACATGCCAATAGTGTAAAAAGCAAGACGGGTCGCTGTTTTGATCCCAATTCCTGGCAACTTGGAATAGCTGTCAATTAATTTTGCAATAGGTGCTGGATAAAGCATAGTTTCCTTTCTAATTCATGGGGTGTTTCTGATTGTATAAGTTAATAATGTCACGCGTAATGGAATGACTAACTGTCGCCTGTAGATTGGTATTATGTGGAAAGACCACCGCTACCGCAATCTTTGGATTATTCGATGGTGCATACGCCACCACATTAGTATTAATGGCTTGTTTGCCCCCATCGACAGTGGTTTCAGCTGTACCAGTCTTTGCACTGATGGGCACACTGGCCCCACGACCAACGGTTTTTCCTGTCGTCAACCCACTCGTACCATTGGCCACTTGGTAAAACCCTTGCTTGATCAAAGCCATGTTCTCCGCTGAGATATGGACTTGATTGAGCTCCTTGGCTTCGATCGCTTTTTTCAACTGACCGAGGCCACCTTGATCATTATTGTCATAGATGCCTTCGACGACATGAGGACTCACCCGCTTCCCATCATTTGCAACGGTTGCCGCATACTGAGCCAATTGCATAGGGGTGTAGTTGTCAAACTGGCCAAAGGCATTGGTCAAATAATTACCGACTGTATACTCTTTCGGGATAAAACCGGTCGATTCATTGGGAAGGTCAATCCCCGTTGACGTTCCAAGACCGTACTCTGCAAAAGTAGAACGGAGTTTTTTCATAGCAGGGTCCACTTGATCTACTTGTAAGGTCATATTTGGAGTGTAGGGTTGCCCCATCATCTTAAGAGCAATTTGAACCATGTAGGTATTGGAAGAATATTCCAAAGCTTCTACTGCATTGATGGAGCGACTGCCATATTGGGTAAACCAAGAGTTAATCGGCGTTGATCCTGCAAAAACAATGGGCTGATCGGTCAGTACTTGATTGCCGGAAATGGCACCATTTTCCCATCCTGAAGTCAAGGTTGCTCCTTTAACGACCGATCCTGGGACGAAAACATTGGTGACTGTTCCCAAAGCATCGGTTGATAAATCTTGACTACCAGCCTGGTGTTTGATCCCTGCCATGGCAAGGACTTTCCCTGTATCAGGCTCAAGGGCTACAGCATAGACACCTTCGGAGTAGGTCGCATTTCCAGCTTGCAACTCTGCGCTAAAGGCAGAGCGGAGAATATCTTCCACCCCTTTTTGGAAATCCAAGTCAATCGAGAGCTTGAGGTTTTCCCCCTTAGCTCCTTTTGAAATGTCTACCACTTTATCCATATTGCCATTTTTATCCAGGAGAATTTCTTTTTCACTGCGTTTTCCTTGAAGGACGTTTTCGTATTCCTTTTCGAGATAAGAGGTTCCAACCCGGTCATTGAGGGCATAACCTTTTTTGACATAGTCCTCGACTTCTTCTGCTGGAAGTCCTGCCTGCTCAGTCGAAACCGTTCCGATGATAGAAGCTAAAGGAGTATCCAAAACCTTGCGGTCCCAGCTGGTCGTGATCGCAATTCCAGGAAGGTCCTGACTGTCAGCCGCGATGGTCGCAATCTGCTCAGCTCCTAGTGCTTGCGTCGAAATAATCCCCGTCGCAAAATTCTCCACAGCATTCATCTGGCTATAAAGATAGATAATCTTTTTCTCATCATCCGTGTAACCGAGTTTTGAAGGGTCAATGCTGTCCGCTGCTGCTTGATAGATTTTAGCTTCTGGTAGACGATTGCCATCGGTATCAAATTTCTTTTTCTCAGGCAGGTGCTCTACGACCTCTTGGTATACTTTGGTATTGGCTAGATAGTAATCCACTTCTTGCCGTTCGGTTACTTGAGGATTTTCTACATCGACATACTGCAAGAGTTTTCCAGCTGTCTCTCGCATTTCTTGGGCCGTCATTTTACGATCCCGAGTAAAGGTCAAGACTTGTTTTCCCACATTTTCCACCAAGGGCTTACCAGAAGCATCATAAATTTGCCCTCGCACACTCCCTTGTTTGACCGTCTTTTTGGTAGCTTTTGCCAATTTATCCGTATAGTAGGCTTGGTGAGAGATCTGCATATAGCCAAGTCGGGTAATCAGAACCAAAAAAAGAAGGCAAATCAAACTAAACAGCAGATAGAGTCTGCGTGTGATCGAATGATTCTCAAACTTCCGTATTTTTTTCTTCATGAAATGTTCTATCCTTCTTTTCTAATCAACACTTACTTTACATTTTACTATTTTTCCAAGAGTATCTCAAGAAAAGGAAGGGACCTTTCCTGGAATTTTATGAAGAAAAAAGATTGGACATGCTCGCCCAATCTTTTTTTCTAATAAGTCACAACATTGATTTTTCCTTTGTCATACTCAGCAATGAAAATATCCAAAACGTTGTCATAGCCTTCTTTTTCCAATTCAGCCCGCAACCACTCTTCACTTTTCCCAATTGATTCCAAAATTTCAAGCTGAACCACGCCATCTGTAATGATCGGGTATTTAGGATTTTCATCTCCCGAACGTACAATAATCAATTGACCATTTTGTTCAATAACAGCGCGCTTCACATCTTTTAATTGAAAAATCCCTTGTCCACGTAGTTTCAAGGCAACATCTGAAGCAGAAAGTCCCTTGGATCGACAAGCTTCCGGATCAAGCTTCCCATTTTTGATAATGACAGTTGGTTTGCCATCGATCAAGTGCTTCATAAAACGGACATTGGTATTGAGCCATTTTAAGAGTAAGATCAAAATAGTCCACATCAAGAGAATCACAATGTATTGAAGAATGGTAATGGAGCTATTGTAGATGACCCCACCAATAATTCCCCCAAGAACAAAGTTCTGTATCTGGTCTACTGCAGAACTTGGTGCTAAGTTTCCTTTCCCGGTCACATTGATTACAAATACCAAGGAAATCAAGCCGAGAGCTAATTTAATCAAAATGGCTAAAAAATCTACTGTCATTTGTTCACCTCCACAAGTTCTACGTCTGTTTTATACAAATCCATTTTTTCTAATAGATAGTTATCCGGATCAGAGCCTGCGATAGCTCGGTAATAAACCTCTCCAACCTTCAGGATCGCCCCATCTGTGGCTGCTGAAGTATTGACATAGACATCTTCTTTTTTGACATCCAACTCCTTTGAGATGACCTCAATAAAATGGAGTGAGCGTTGGAACTGGTCATTATTACTTTGGCTATTTTGAAAATTGCTGATACTGATCAAGACCACTACCACCAGAGTTAAAATGGAGATAATAGACAATTCGCGGAATTTGCTATCGTGCTTATTCCGATAGGCTTTCGCCGCAAAAAAACCAGTCAGAAGAATGAGCAAGCCAGATATCCCAATGGTCACCCAGTTTTGCTGGCTGATCTGACTCAATACATAGTCATAAGAGTAAAATTTCATAAACAACTCCCTTTCTCCAAATGAATTCAAGCTATTATAATGGATTTTATAAGAATTTTCAAGGCATTGTGATCAGGAAATCATTAAAATTTTGTTATAATAAAACTATCAATTATGTCAAGAAAAGGAAACACAATGAAACTCATTTCATGGAATATCGACTCGCTAAACGCTGCATTGACTAGCGACTCAGCACGCGCCAAACTCTCTCAAGAAGTCCTTCAAACCTTGGTCGCTGAGGATGCAGATATCATTGCCATTCAAGAAACCAAGTTATCCTCCAAAGGACCTACTAAAAAACACCTCGAAATTCTTGAGGAACTCTTCCCTGGCTACGAAAATACCTGGCGCTCTTCTCAAGAACCAGCTCGCAAAGGCTATGCTGGAACCATGTTCCTCTATAAAAAAGAGCTTACTCCCGTTGTGACTTTCCCAGAGATCGGTGCTCCTTCGACCATGGACTTGGAAGGTCGGATCATTACTCTGGAATTTGGTGGCTTCTTTGTAACACAAGTCTATACTCCTAATGCCGGTGATGGACTCAAACGTTTAGCAGAACGTCAAGTCTGGGATATCAAATATGCGGAGTACTTGGCTGAACTTGATAAGCAAAAACCTGTCCTTGCTACAGGTGACTACAACGTGGCCCACAAGGAAATCGACCTTGCTAATCCAGCCAGCAACCGTCGTTCACCAGGTTTCACAGACGAAGAACGTGCAGGCTTTACAAATCTTTTGGCCAAAGGATTTACAGATACCTTCCGCCATGTCCATGGTGATGTCCCAGAACGCTACACTTGGTGGGCGCAACGAAGTAAAACCTCAAAAATCAACAATACAGGCTGGAGAATCGACTATTGGTTAACCTCAAACCGCATTGCTGACAAGGTCACTAAATCAGATATGATTGACTCAGGCGCTCGTCAAGATCATACACCAATTGTATTAGAAATTGATTTGTAAGGATGGTCTTTATGAATTTCAATGCAGTGATTCCTGAGTTTATTGTATCGAATATAGAGCAGTCCCGTTCCTTCTACTGTGATTTACTGGGTTTTACCATCGAATACGGGCGACCAGAAGAGAACTTCCTCTTTCTTTCTCTTGAAGAGTGCCAGCTCATGATAGAGGAGGGGAGTAAGGAGGAACTAGCTGAACTGACCTACCCCTTTGGTCGTGGAGTTAATATCTCCTTCGGCATAAAAGATATCCCTAGACTCTATCAAAAAGTAATCGAGTCTAACTATCCAATTCATCGCCCATTAATTAAAAGAAAATTTCGTGTTGGTGATCATTATATCTATCCTCATGAATTTGCAGTTCTGGATCCAGATGGCTATTTTTTAAGATTTAGTGAATAAGAAAATAGATCACTAGAGTAGAAAAAGAAACAAAAAAAGAAAGAGACTGGGACAAAAGTCCTAGCCTCTCAATTATTTTTGGATTTTCGAGCAAGACGCAGTGGTTGAGTGGGCTCTACTACGCTGATTTCATCAGCTTTTACAGCCCTACTCAACTGTGCGGAGGTGGGACAACGAAATCGAATTCTAACGAATTACCAATTTCTGTCCCACTCTCTTTTAGTCTTTTGGGGATTATTTCCCAGGAATATTTGGATCTAATCCCCAAGATTGCTCGAGAACAGGTCTTAAGGATTTAATCATATCTTCTGAACCTTGGATTATGATTGTGTATACTTTATCTCCTTTTTGGAATACCCATACGTATAAAGTACTCCCATCTTTAACTGTTACTTTTATTAAGAAAGCGTCCCCACCGGCAAATATAGCTTTTACACCTTCTATACTAGTTCGATTTTTGTGTTTTCCGAATGAGCTATATAAACGGTTCGCAAATAACTCTGCGTCAAAGGTTTCGTTGGGGCCAAGTTCAACAGTATCTTTAGTGTTTGAGCCCATTATTAACGCATTGTGTTTGTCTGGTGATGAATATTTGAGCGTATGGCTACTTTGAGTTTTGTCATTGTATACGACCCAATCTTTAGGGATATTGATATAACCAAATTTTTCATTTCCGATACGTTGAGTATCTGCAAGGGATATTTCTTTTGCCCCAGAAGAAGACCCAGGAGTTGTTGTTTGAGTTGTTGTCGTTGGTGCATCCGTAGTTTCTTTAGTGACTTCAGTTGTTGGTGCTGCTGTAGTTTCGTTTGTTTTCTTTTCTCTATTTCCGCATGCTGCTAGTATAAATGCAGATAGGAGCGTCATAGAACCTAATAAGATTTTGTTTTTCACAATGCTTAACCTCCTTAAGTGGTTGACTTACAAATATTTTATCATTTTTTAGAGTTTATTTAAATAGGAAACGTTTTCGCTAAAAAGCATAGGGTACAACAAAAGAGAATTTCTTGTTGGCGACCATTATATCTATCCTCATGAATTTGCAGTTTTAGATCCAGATGGCTATTTTTTAAGATTTAGTGAATAGAATGATGATCACCCGTCTATAGTTAAGAGGCTGGGCCAAAAGTCCTAGCCTCTTAACTGTTTTTGGATTGCCGAGCAAGATGCAGTGGTTGATCTATCTTTCATCTAAAAGAACGAGATGGACTAACATTCGATACCTAAAAAACCGGAGCCTTCACATGACGGCTCCGACTTTTTTATCTTCATTGATAGACCAATGATTGATTTTTTTATTTTTTCTTCTCAATGTGATCTTTGAGATCTTCTTGAGCTTTTTTATTGGATTCTGCTTTTTTCTTCAACCATTCTTCTTTGGCCTTGTTAAAGTCTTTTGTGGTGACAACATCTTTCGACATTTCAAGGTATTTGTAGAATGTTCCTGTTCCTTTAGTACCTACCCATGAAGCAGCACGGCTGTATGGCACGGTCCGTTGAAGCATTGGAGCACCACCATTTGAGACAGTTGGAAGCGTAATCGAGCTATCTGTCAACCAAGCTTGCGCTGCTGCATATTTTTCATAGCGTTTTCCTTGATCCAACAATTCAGCATCGGCGTCTTTCAACATGTTAGCGTATTGATCCAAACCAACTGTTGCAATGGCTGGATTGTTTGAACCTGCATCAATACCAAGATAGTAGAAGACAGAACCATTTACTGGGCTGATACTTTCGAGGTAAGTCGATGGGTCTTGGTAGTCAGGAGCCCAACCACCGCCTGAGATATCGTAATCTCTCGCAGCCGCTGTATCGCTGAAGTAGGTGATATTTTGGAAATCATCATCCGATACCTTTTGAAGGTCCACAACGACATTGTCTGCACCAAGCGCTGACTCTACAGATTGTTTGAAGGAGCTAGCTTGTTGGACCATGCTGTTGTCCACTTGGCTAACAATGTAGTCCAAATGAATTGGGAATTGAACGCCTTGTTTTTGCAATTCAGCTTTGGCTTTCGCAAAGGAAGCTTTGGCTTTTTCTGGGCTGTAAAGGCTCGTTTGACCATCGTCCAGGCTCACACCCTTCCATTGATCCCCATAGGTAACCAATTGTTTTTCAACGACCTTACCAAAATCTTCTCCATTGACTTGGACATAAGTTGGTGGCACCAAAGTGCTACGAAGGGTATTTTCAGCCGCATCAGATCCAGATACTTGTGCCGCATATGATTTGCGGTCAAAACCAAAGTTCACCGCTTGACGGAAGTCCTTGTTCAGGATTGCTTTCTTGGTAGAAGCTTTTTGTTCATCCGTAGTTTTGGCAGTGTGGTCATACTTTTGACGGTCCAAGTTGAATCCAAGATAGTAGGATGTTCCCAATTGCAAACCGTAGACAATGTTGTCGCCAAAGTTTTTCTTGACACTCTTATACGTCGAGCTGTTTGGCATAACAGATGCAAAGGAATATTGACCTTTTTCAAAGTTCTTAATGATAGAATCTGGATTTGATCCATCGTTAAAGGTCAATTTGACATTGTCGATATGAACATTTTTCGCATCGTAATAGTCTTTGTTCTTGACCAATTCAATCTCAGATTTCGAAGTCAAAGATTTCAAGTAATATGGACCATTGTATAAGATGCTGCTGGGTTTCAAAGAACCAAAATCTTTTCCTTGAGATTTCAAGAAATCCGCATTGACTGGGAAAAGAACACCTGAGGTTGTTTTTGAGTTCCAGAAGCTTTCTGGACGAACTAAAGTATATTGGATGGTGTGGTCGTCTAAGGCTTTGACTCCAACTGTGTTAAAGTCTTTGGTTTCCCCTTTTACGTAGGCATCCAAACCTTTGATCGAATTTTGAATCAAGAAGAGACCTTCTGATTTAGACTCAACCGCGTGTTTGATCCCTGTAACAAAGTCTTGAGCCGTTACAGCACCATATTCTTCCCCTTCACTCGTATACCATTTGGCATCCTTACGAAGTTTGTAAGTATAGGTTAATCCATCTTCAGAGACAGTCCAATCTTCTGCTAGACTTGGTACAAAGTTTCCGTATCGGTCGTTTTCAAGAAGACCATCTACAAGGTTACTTGTGACATCTGAAGTCGTTGTACGAGTTGCAGCGATGTAATCCAAGGTATTTGGATCCGCTGAATAGACGAATGAGTAGGTTGCTTGATTGCTACTACCACCGCCACATGCTGCTAAGAGAAAGGCACCTGCAACAGAAACTCCTGCAAGAGCTAACAGTTTTTTTGCTTTCATCACTATCTCCTTATGTTAGATTTTCTACCATTATACACTATTTCTTACAAAAAACCAAATTTATTTTAAAAAAGTTCGTTATTTCTGAATGAATATAATAAGATATAAAGAAAAAGCATCTTGAAATCGATCTCAAAGAAGCCGGATAGGCGAGTCTAGGCACCTACCACCACAGATTTGCAAAACCGAATCTTTCAATCCTTTTAATAAATATACGTTTAGCCTAAAAAAGAACCTCTGCTCTTTCGAGCAGAGGAACTGATTCCTAATCAAAATGATAGAGTTGTGGGTACTGGTCACATTCAGGATTTTTAGGATGGCAGATAGCCCGTCCAAAGTAAATCATGGCTTGATGGGCAGCCAGCCATTCGCTCTTTGGCAGAACATCCATGACCCGCTTTTCAACTTCCAATGGTGTTGCTGATTTCTTGACGATATCATGGTGCTTGCAGATTCGCTCCACATGGGTATCGACAGCAAAAGCTGGAATGCCAAATCCTACACTCATGACCACATTTGCAGTCTTGCGTCCTACTCCTGCTAGACTTTCTAACTCTTCACGAGTCTGAGGTACTTGCCCATCAAAGTTATCCAGCATTTGTTGGGCACATTTTTTTAGAAATTTGGCCTTATTTCGATAGAGGCCTAATTTAGAAATATGCTTGGCGATATCGGATTCACTGGCTGCCATGGCTTGCGGGGTTGGAAAAGCCGCAAACAAACCTGGTGTCGCTTTGTTAACAGCCGCGTCTGTCGTCTGAGCTGAGAGCATAACCGCTACTAACAATTCAAAATGATTACGAAAATCCAGACTTGGCTTAGCATCTGGAAAGAGGGCGATAATTTCTTCAATCACATGACGTGCCCGTTTCTTTGATAAAACCATATTCTCTCCTTTACATTACTAGTCTTTATTATAGCATGAAAGTTCCCTATTTCTGAAAGATTCGGCTTCAAAAAAGGACTAGTCCGTAGACGAGTCCTTTTCAATTAGTCTATAAAATGAGTATGCTTGGTAATCCATTGAGTGACCTTGATATTTAACCAGAACACATAGATCCCAAATGTAATGATGGTAAAGAACCACCATTTGATCCAATTTCCAAATAACTGCATAGCCGTGCCGTCAAAGTACTGACGACGACCATCAATCACGGTATGCTTGACTTTCCAGTTATACATAATGCACACGCCCCAAGGAGCACAAATCCCAAATGTAAATACTGTAATGAAGGTTGCTAATAAAACATGGCAAATATATGAAAATAGGCCTCCATCAAAATACGATTCACGATACATGGTCCATCTCCCTATATTTTTTCTACACCAATCTCTTCAAGAAGGTAATCAGGGTTTGAGCAGAGCGTTCGCCAGCCTCTACGATAAATTCATCAAAAGAAATATTGGCTGCGTGATCTGCCGTATCACTCATAGCTCGAATAACCATAAAGGGACGTCCAGCTGCATGAGCGGCTTGGGCAATAGCTGCCCCTTCCATCTCAACGGCCAAGACTTCTGGGAAATGCTCCCGAATTGCTGCGACTTTTTCTTCACTCGCGATAAAGCTATCTCCTGTTGTAATCAAGCCTACATGTGTGGTTGCAGCTTCTTCTTCCAGAACTTTTTTCATTTCTGATACGAAATAGCGACTGGATTCAAAGTAAAGTGGTTGACCTGCCATTTGACCATACTTATAACCAAAGGCTGTCACATCCACATCATGATAGGCCAATTTGTCCGCAAGGACGATATCCCCAACAGCCATCCCTGGGGCAACGGCACCTGCAGAACCCGTATTGATAATGGCTTCCACCTTAAAATCGTTGGCCAAGACTGCTACACTCATAGCTGACATGACTTTTCCGATACCACTTTCAACCAAAACGACCTCATGGCGTCCAATAGATCCTGTATAGTAGACTTTTCCAAGACGCAGATGCTTTTCCCCATTTTCAAGGGCTTCAACCAAGATCTTCAACTCCTGGGGCATGGCTGCGATAATTCCAATTTTCATGTCATTTCTCTCCTTGTGACGACCTTATAGACGCCAAATAGCAATGATCAAGGCAATGAGGAGCACAATGATCCAGAACAAAATCTTATTGAGTTTGGATTGGACCACACTTTGTTTGCGCTCTTCAATACGACGACTCTTGGTCACTGTGGGCTCCACTTGGATCTGCACAGTATCCTGAGAATAACGCTCTTGTGGACGCTCCATACGACTCTCTCTCATAGGACGTTCATAGCCAAATCCCCTGTGGTCTGTTCGAATAATTTTCGTCTCTTCAGCATCGACCATTTTAGGACCGGTGATGTCCTTGCCTCGCCTTGCTCGTTCAATCATTTCATCGGTTAATAAAGGTTTTCCCATCGGATCCTCCTCTATTTATTGATTAAGTCCCAATATTGGATGGCCATGATGGTTTTGGCATCACAGATTTCGCCAGTTTGGATCAAATCTTTCGCTTCCTTCAAGGTCACTTCTAATAACTCTAAGGTCTCATCCGCATCTTGTGGACGTGGATTTTCCACCTTTTTCAAGTTGGTCGCACCATAAAGTTTGATCCGCTCATTACAAAATCCAATGGCAGAATAAAAATCATACAATAACTCTAGATCCGCTGTGTAGCCAATTTCTTCTTCCAATTCACGCAGAGCAGCTGCTTGAGGCTCCGCATTTTCACCCTTTTCCAACTTCCCTGCTGGGATCTCTACAGAAGTCCTCTCGATCGCCTTGCGGTACTGCTTGACCAAAATGGTCTTGCCCTCATCTGTGATCGGTAAAACCGCTACTGCTCCATTATGAAAAATCAAATCACGCTGCGCTTGACCTTTCCCGTCAGGTAGTTCTACTTGATCTGTGACTACTTGGAAAATCGGGCCTTGATAAATCTCCTTGCGCTCAAGGGTTTTTTCTTCAAATTGCATGAAAATCTCCTATTTATTTTTAGGATGATGAGGAAGGCGAGTCGCGTACTCATCCTTATTGACTTGACGGCCACGGCCAATCGCAATCGCATCCGCTGGCACATCCTTGGTAATGGTGGATCCAGCACCTACTAGGGAATTATCCCCGAGCTCAACTGGTGCAATGATGGTCGAATTTGAACCGACAAAGACATTGTTGCCAATAAGGGTCTTGTATTTATTTTTCCCATCATAGTTGACGGTGATGGTTCCTGCACCAAAGTTGACGTTGCTACCAACTTGGCAGTTGCCAATGTAGGTCAGATGACCCGCTTTGGTATTTTCGCCAATGGATGAACCTTTGACTTCGACAAAGTTCCCGATATGGACATCTTTGGCCAGGCTAGAACCAGGACGAATATGAGCGTATGGTCCTACTGTCACGCCATCGGCTACTGTGCTTTCTTCAATCATAGAGTTAGTAATAACGGCACCCGCACCGATTTCACTATCCACAATATAGGTTCCATTGGTTAAGACGGTTTCAGCCCCAATTTTTGTGTGCCCTTTTAGGGTAACATTGGCTTCAATTTGCACTTCTGGTGCGATCTCAACATCGATATCGATATAGGCCGCATCAGGATTGACAAAGCTCACTCCATTGACCATATGAGCTTGGTTAATGCGACGACGCATGATGCCTTCTGCTGTCGCAAGGGCTACTCGGTCGTTAACCCCAAGACTTTCATCAAAGTCTTTGAGCGTATAGGCTCCAACTTTCTCTCCTGCTTCTCGGAAGATCCCAATCACATCTGTGATATAGTATTCACCTTGGGCATTGTTGGTATTGATATTCTTCAAAGCTTCAAAAAGGCGGGCATTGTCAAAGACATAAGTCCCTGTATTGATTTCTTTGATTTGTTTTTCAAAATCTGTCGCATCTTTTTGCTCAACAATTCGAAGCACTTCCGCATTGTCATTACGAACAATCCGGCCATACCCAAATGGATTGGCTGCTTCGGCTGTCAAAATCGTTGCCACATTCTTGTGGTTGATATGGAAGTCAATCAAGTGTTTGAGACTGTCACCCGTAATCAAAGGAGTGTCTCCTGCAATGACGAGGGTATGCCCTTCAAGACCTTTCAAGACTGGCTCTGCCATCATTACCGCATGACCAGTTCCCAATTGTTCGATTTGTTTGACAAACTCTGTTTGTCCAGCTAATACTTGCTCCACCAATTCCGCCTTGTGGCCCACAACCGTTACAGTCTTCTCAGGTGAGATGGCTCCAACACTACGGAAAACATGTTCCAACATAGAGATCCCAGCAACCTTGTGAAGAACCTTAGGCAGATCTGATTTCATACGGGTACCTTTCCCCGCTGCTAAAATAATGGCATAATTTGGCATAACATTTCTCTTTTCTGTACAATATCGCTTACATTATACCATTTTTTAGCCCTTTTGGAAAATAAGACCCAAACCAAAAAACTCTCCTATAAGGGAAGCTCGAATGTAGACAAACTATTTTTTAGTAAGATAAGTAACGTTACTCAACAAATAAGTAATAATAGTTTTAATTTTAAAAATTAATCAAAAATATACTAAAACTTTCCGCTGTGAGAAAAGTGCTTGAAATACGATCATTTCAAGCACTCGGGAGTTTTGAGACCTTAGGCTCAAAACTAAGTCATGGAACTTCGAGGAAGTTCGCTGACGTCCGTACTCACCTAAGGAAAGTTTTCAAATTAATTTTGTCTTCAATGTGACTCTCCTAAATGGAGAGCGTATCTATAATGGATAAATCTTGCGAAATTCTTCTAAAACCACCTTGCTATCAGGTGTAAAAGTTAGTCCCGCTTCTCCTAAACAGTCTGTGAAAAAGTCTTCATGAACCTGACGCCAATAAGCTAGAGATTTGTCTCCCTCACCTTCCTTGTAGGCATGGTCAGCTGAAACCTGTTTGAAAGGCTGAACAGAAACCTTTGTAACTTCAACAATGCAGACAGCCTGATCTTGACTGTCTAAAATGACATCAAAAGTCCCTTCTTGGGGAAGGGGTTCGTCCTCTAATGCGTAGAGGTCGTAAGCTGAGGCTGTTGCTGTTTTTTCGCCTTTAAAGACCAGTTCCGCTAAAAGGTCTGGTTCCGCTCCAAAAGCCCAGGCGTCTATCTCATCTCCGATAGAGGGGTTGATTTGCTTGTAGGCATTCCACATTTCTTGAGGTGTCATGGGTTCTCCTTTGTAATTTTTTACTTTCTTCTTTTATATGTTTAAGATGGTCTGGATGGTCAATTTCTAAATCAAAAATCTCTGGAATAGAGCTGTAATGGAGAATACATTCGATACCCATCTGATTCATTTTTTGTATGAAAGAAGTATTCAGATAGCCTGCTACAGCAAAATCAATCTTGTTCTTCCTTGCTTTATCCTGCATCTGTCTCAACATATCTAACATAATTGGACTTTCCATATCATGCCATTGACTGTTTCTCACAGTCGCAAAAATAAAAGAAGTTAAATCATTCATTCCAACTACAATCTTTGAAATACCAGTTTCCAGTATCCTGTCCAAGTCGAAATAAGCTGATGGTAATTCAATCATCGTGCCAACTTTCCCGGTAAAACCATACTGACGCAATACTGTAATAGCTTGTTTTAATTGTTCGGCATCATTGACAAAAGGAAAAATAACAGACAGATTGGGATTGGTTTGAAAAACTTCGGTAACAACATTTATCTCAGCCTGAAATTCATCTGGACACGCCAACAAACGCCTGATACCTCTGTATCCAAATAAGGGGTGGCGTTCGTCAAAATACTCTTTAGTTCCGTCTAGACTATTTGCTTCTGCATTTGTTAACTCTGAAAAGCGATACCAGACTTCTTCATCTAAGTACAAATGGCAAATAGTGTCTAGATAATCTTTCACAAATTGCTGACAATTTGGTAATAGTATGTTTTGGTTCAGTTCTCTCAACAAGTATTCCCCACGAATCAAGCCGACGTGGTGCAATAAATGGGGATAAACTTTTTCAACAATTTTTTCGCCACTAAGAGCTAGTTGATTTTGCATGTTCATTCACCTCGTCTTAAAAGATACAATATCAGATATCATTATACGACACTTTCCTCTAGTTCAAAAGCTTCATAAGGTTCAACTAACTCATATCCTAAAAATTCTGCTACTTTTTTGGAAGCCTCGTTATGAGCATCCCAAAGTGGAAATATATCTCTGTTTAAACTCTCTAGAATCATTGCAGCACCAAGCTTTTTAGCAAATCCATTTCCTTGTTCGTTTGGTCTAGTTGCAACTTCCACTTCAACTGCTTCACGGTAAACTAACCCTGAGGAAATCCCAGCAATCACTTCATTATTTTTAAGAATAACAAAGCCAAATCCACCTTTTAAAGCAAAATCCTGGTAGGACTCAAAATCCCCCTGTAAATCTTGTGACCATTCTTCCTCAGAAAGGCAGTTATAAATACGATTATCAATAGGTACAATATTGTAACCTTTCTCTAACTGACTAACTAGATCATTTAGAAATTCAACTTGAAAATTTGCCTTATCCTTAAAAGAATAGCGAGTAAAAGAAATTAACCCAACTTGCTGATGCAGAAAATCTTGCCACTTAGTGTCTTCTGAAATAATAATCTTATAATCTAAACCATATTGCCTAACAAAATCTTCCCAAAATCTGGAATTCAACTCCCCTGCTAGGTATAGAAAATTCCCAATATCATAAAAACTTGTTGTTCCATCACTGTTTCGGTATACAGTTCCAATTTGAGATTTAAGACCATAGAGAACCATATTTTTCTTCCATGTTTTAAATAGTTCCATTATCCCTCTATTTTACCTTCCAATTCCTATAACTTGTCCGTTCTAATTCTGGAAATCCTCGTAACTCTGCCTTCACTTTTAATACTAAAGGCGAGGCATTTTCTTCGGTAATTTCTTCCAAATTCAGCCAAATGACATTTGCTGAATCATTGCTTCCATCAAGAACCTCCTGAGGAAGGGATTTTTGAGAGCTCTCAAAATCGAGCACTACATCATAAAAGGCCATGATATGATGTACAGCGAAGTCTTGCCCCTCTTCTTGAACCAGCACGTCATAAATCCTAGGATTCAAGTAACGGTTAAGCGTATAGCCCGTCTCTTCCAGAACTTCTCTCTTAAGGGTTTCTGTCAGTCCCTCACCTGGTTCCTGACTACCACCCGGTAAATCAAAACGATTTTGATAGGGGCCTCTTGTTTTTTCAATGCAAAGCAATTTCCCATTCTCATAGCAAACGCCATAGACACCAAAGTGTTTTTTGATTTCCATATTCTACTCTTTCTAAAAGTCCAAGATCAATAACTTACCCTATCCCTTAAAAGGAAAGAGGCTATAGATTTCATGCTCCTTGATATACTTCTTCAGTATCTCCATATTCTCTTCGATTTTTGCTTGGATACCTGTCTCTTCACAAGTTGACTCATCAATAAAAAGGCGAATCTTCAATAAATCTGTCAAGTATAGCAGACGACGTTCCATTTCCGATTCCGGACTTAGAGCCTGCTCGATTTTTGCAAGCTTTTGCTCCAAGCTATCACCATTCAAAAATCTCTGATGAACTCTCCTTCTAATTTTTTGAGTGGATTCCTCCCCTTGTTCTAATGGAGATAAAAGGAGTTTTTTATAGACGAATACCTGATTTTCTTTTTCTCTTTCCAGATAAGCCAATAAAACCAGAGAACTATCAACAAAGGTCCAAGTATTATAATTCCCTTCAAATGGAACTTGTATGATTCTATCTAATAATTCCTTAGTCATTTCCTCTTGACCATCCAGATAAAGTAGATAGGACAGATGATTCAGCGATTCGAGATAGGTAGCTTGAGTCTTCTTATTCTTTTTTGGTACAAGACTGATGTAGGTTGCTAACTCAAGATCATCTTCAATCTCTTCGATGAGTTCTTTCACATTCATTTCTTTTCTCCTATCCAATTCACCTTTTGTTACTGAGAAATGCTTTTCTCAAGTCAATCTTACCGAAGTAGATATTCTTTTGCTGTAGCTTGGACGTCTGGGGAAAGGTAGCGCTCTATCAAGTCACCTGTCCCTACAATATATTCCTCCTGTGGGACATCTTCTCTTTGGCCCCAAAAATTTGAAAAAGCGAAATAAAACTCCAAAAACTCCGTCAAACTTTCGCTGAGTTTGTAGAAATTAGGATCTCCCGGACTGCCCGCGTAAACTGGAGAACTGTCATCTTTCATATCACAGAAAAGAATATCATCTGTATCTGTAGTAGCGAATATCTGGTATTGTCCTTCACTAAACTGAAGAATATCTTGTAAGGCCCAACATTCGACTGTCCTTGCAGGAGAATCTAATGCCAACAAAATGATATTAAAATTTTGATTAGCAAAAAATAAATCCTCATTGAACACTACATGTTGATAATAATCAAGTAATTCTCCTGTCAAATCTGAGGACTGGATCCTTAATTTTTCGTTTGAAAAACTCACTGGTTGGGGAATAAACGTTGTTTCCTCATAGAGTTTAATGATCTTTTTTAATACAGTCACTACCGCCATTTTTCTCTCCTTGGTCATTCCTCTTCGGTCTCCTTTAAGAATTCAAGCCATATCTTCAGATCTGGATTTATATCATGCGCTATCTCAGCATGCTTTCTATAATCCATATCCAAGTAACCTTGTTCATTCCGGAAAATAATGCCTTGTTCATAACAGTTTTTAAGAGCTGTGAGCATAGATTCTAATGACCGGTATTCGACCTGGGCCTCTTCTTCAAATACATAAAAACCAAGGATTTGCCCCTGACCTTCTGAAGCTAGGTTCATGGCATAAAAATCTCCACCTCCGCTGGCAAAAATTGGGAACCAAGACTTGCCCCAAGCATCCGTTTCTCTTAGTTCTAAGTAGGTCTGGATACTCTCTTCCAGAGACATCAAATAGAAACCAGGAAAAAATGCCAGCTCACCGAGTGTGATCCCCTCACTACCTTCTGAACCGTTTCTCCAAGTATAAAGAGCATGCAAGTCCTGGGTTGGCTGCAATGGTATTTCCTCAAACAATTCTTGAATCTGTTGAGAAGATATTCCCGGATTTAGATGGTCTAAACAAGAATGATCTAGCTGTTGGAGACATTTTTCAATCTCATTTAATAATTGGGTGATCGTTTCCATTTGTTCTCCTTGCCTTGTAAATCATTAGAGACGAGTTCCTTCGTCCCTAGAAAAGAGCTTGCGATTATACAATCCCATCCTCTTTGTTATACTCTATCATGCATTTGACCGCATATTCTACCCATTCCCAAAAATCGTTAAACTCTTTTCGTTGCTCCCAGCCTTCGGTAGCAAAGTCATGAATGAGTTGGACCTTATTGCCCTTTCCTATTTCAAAACAAGCTGTATCATCACAATCTCCTCTTTTAGCAAATGGAATCAACTTTCTGCTTGGGTACCTTTCCTGCAATCCCTCATACAAAGTCAGGGCCCATTCTGAATCCAACAGATACCAAATATCAAAATCAACTAAATTAAGTTCGATCAATTTCTTAAACGATTCAGGATACTGGAATATCCTTTCGTCCAGTAAATAGTTCTTCATTTCTTATTTCCTTTTTTGTTACTATTGAAATATCACTCCCTCAAGAGGATGTTTCTTATACATTGATACTACTATAAATCGATTGCTCATCATTTCACACTGCTACTCTATGATTGTGCCAAGTATCATCTTATTTTGCTCGGATATCTGAAAGTCATCCATGAAATAGGGTAAAAAGTCATCAAGCAAGGGATGGCTAAGCCCGTCGATTGGGAGGCCTCTTTTCTGACGTTCTTTTAGTAAAACTAAGATTTCAATTGGGAAATATTGCCAAAGTAAGGTATTGAAATCTACTAAATGACTATCTCTGGTGTTCGCTAAATGATAATCACACATGGATAAAATTGTTTCTCTAAAAACATCATCATCCTCTGAAAAAATAGTTTCCATAACCTGTTTATAGGCATCATTCACATTCTGATAAGGATTCGTGTCCAAGGGTTGATATTTGGCATCACAAGCATTCTCCAGTAGGTTAGCAAGTCGAGCACCCTCACCATTTCCATAAAGAAAAACGACTAAAGGCAATAAACTCTTAGCTGAAAAGAGAATAATTTTTTTCCCTTTTTCAACTTGGGCTTCTTTAAAATAGGCTAATTTATCAATTAAAAACTCTACATAAGTATCATCCAAATAGGCAAGGGCAAATAAGATATTTAAACAAATATCTGTATCAAAGTTTGAGCCCCCTTTAGCCAAGTATTTAGCAGAAGCCATATCTGCCATTACAGAACAAAAACAGCCATTTAGCAAAGATTGATAGGTTTCAGATGTCTTGTTTTCAATGAACTCAGAAACCAAAGTATATGGTTGAATAGCATGAACCATCCGTACATGTTTATAGGAGTAGGTTTCTGTTTTCCCGTTTTCCTCCCAATTGATTTCAAGGCTTTTTTTGCCTGCTTTTAATGCTTCTAAAATTGCTTTAGTAGTAAAAAGCTGTGCTTTTTCAAGATCAAAATCTCTCGCTTTTAGTACTTGATTTCTAATGGTTGTTAATTTTCTTTTTTGATTTGAAAGTGATTTATTCATATTGACCCCTAACATTTCATTACTTACACTTAAACTACCACTGTCTTTTGAAACACATTTCTTCCTGTCTTCCTACATTTTTCAGTATATCACAAGGAAGAATTGATCCACTTCCCATCATCAAGCCATTCCTTCTTATCAATCCACCATTTCCCCTTTTGAAATACCATTCGAAAACGATAGAGAGTTTCTAAACCAGATCGATTCTCCTTAATATACAAATAAGTTTGATTCCCGTCATACTCTTCATCGACGATGGGATGCGTTTCTAATTTATAGTCAAATGGAAATCGAACAGATAAAGATACTTCCCTTTCTCTGAGTGTTTTTTTAGATCTACAAAACTGATCAAATATAGCAGCTAATTCATCCTTCAACATCTCTTTATCGGCTTGGTTTCTTAGGCTCCTTGTGGCTTTCCTCTCCCAAGAATACATGGCCTGCATAAACTGGAGGAAGGTTTCTTTTGCTAGATTCGTATGGGTCATATTTCCTCCTACTTAAACAACGGGACTAAAGGTTCGTTTATTATGAAGACATCGGTCATAAAAAGCTGGATTAAAGGCATTTTTTACCCCTCACGCATGCAAACATGTGGTAACTCTCTTCTAAGAAGTTCCCTTTGCTTTTGATTTGTTCTTCCCGTTGTTAAAAATCGGAGATGTTTCAGACCCTTCAGGTAGCTAACTGTTGTTGCGTAGTTAAAAATAGACGTATCGACAAAATCCAAAAAACGAAGCTCACTAGAGGACTGGATAAAATCCAATTCTGGTAATTTTTTATTTGCCGTAAATGAAAGATAGAGTAACTGATTTAAATCTCTAATAAAATTTAAGTTGGGCAACTTTACACCATAATCAAAGTGCAGATAACGCATGCCTTTATGAAAAGAAATGTTCTCTATCGTTTCCAAATTTGTCATGGAAGATATCCCTAGAGCTTTCACACAATCATTCTGGGGTAAGATGATCTTTCTTACTTTTCTAGCCCCAACTATTAAAATCTTTTCTACTTGTTCATATTTTGAAAAGTCTAGCACATCAGATTTACTTCCCATCAAGTAAATCACCCTCGTATTGCTAGGTAAAGAAAGCTGGTTAAAATCTACATCTTTCAGCATCTCCTCTGGGTTTTCGACAATGTACTTTTGTCTTAATAAGCGATTGATATCGATGAATTCATTATAAGTCAATTTTTCATCCAATAATGGTGCAATCTCTTCAATAGAATGCAGAGGCTCCATTGCCATTAGATTCTCTCTTTCGGAAAATCCTTTTTTAATGATCTCTAAATATTTATCTAAACTGGTCATTATTCACCTCTTTTCATGAATAAAATGCTTCGTTTTCTATTTTCAACCTAAATCATTTTACAATGACACCCTGACTAGAAGACTAAATCATCGATTGTCGCCAAAAGGTTAAAATCACGAATCTTCAGAGTATTTTTTCTAAATAAACTATATCCTGCTTGCTCAATCTCGATCAAAAATGACCTTGACTCTGGCTCTACCCGAAGCGTCTAGATATTGCTCTAGTTTCGTAATAGACTCCTCTGAATCAGACAATTGAACAAACAAATCCCCATTGATGGTCATGACATCCTTTGTCGGTAAAAGCATGAGATTTTCAACACTTGGATCATTCACTATCATTAAGGAAGGGGAATAAATACAGCTTCTGGAGAGGTCTAGATTTCCAAATCGTTCCCTAGCAGAAACAAAAATAGATTCCATCCCACCTTGGGCTTTCAGAACAAATTCCCTCTCAAAAAATGCTTCAAAACTGTCGTAGATCTCGATGACATCCATAGTAATCCCATCTAAATAATAAACTTGATGACTTTGAATGTTCCCATCCTTCAATCTATAAGCGAATTGATCTCCAATAGCAGACATACCAAAAAAATAGTAGTCTGATACATAATCTCTCCAGACGTCTTTCCATACCTCATCCGAATTCCAGGAATCTAGCGTAATAGCTTGAGTAGAATCCGTCCCAAACAAGCGATAATAGCCACCATAAAATTCCAAGCCATTGGTTATGGAGAGCAAATCCAAGTGAGCTCGCGGAAACTGTCTGGCTTTGAGTTTTTCTAGTTCAAGAGCTGAGGCCCCACTTTCTTGTATGACCAGATCTTCACAACATTTTAAAAAATTCTTCATTTTCATTTGCTTCTCATCTCTTCATCTTTGGCTTTAGCCAAGCATAAATTCAATAAAGTCTTTTCGATAGGCTTCAGGAAGTTGCTCCTCGATAATAGCCATGATTCCTGTTAAAAAACCTTCTTTATAGTCCGACAAGTCCTCATCAATGTAGATGTCATTCTCAAACTTGGTGATTTCTAGCTTTTTCATCTGACTATAAGTAGACAAGAAAGTAGATAAAGAGGGGCTTAAGCAATAGAGCTTGGAATTCCCAGGAATCTTGCCAAATACAGGACTAAGCTCGCTAGTTAGATCACAAAAAATTGGCTCATCCCCCATCATGTGAGCAAAAACCACATAACTCTCTTTCCAGCTAGTATCCTGCCATCCTTCTGATGCAGCTTCACATAGAGGGAGAGGAATTAGAGCAAGATCATAGGGAGCTCCTCTAAAATAAGCTTCTTCCTCAAAGCTCAAATGTTGGTAGAACTCTTTCAATTGACCAGACAAATCTGGCTTTTCGACATGGAGACAGTCACTAGTAAATACAAGCTCTCCTAAGCCCTTGTTTCTATGATAGACTTCTACAAATTCCTTCAACAAATTGAACATCATTATTAGACTCCTCTCACATTTTTGGGATTATATTTGGCTATTTTCAACTGACGATTAGGTATCATTCTGACCGCTAGCGACAGCCTGAGCCCAAATTCGTTCAAATTCCTCTTGACTAATCTTGATGGAGTCTGATAGATCCAACTCATCTTTTCGACCATCATAGAGTAGAAACCCTACTTCTGGAACATAATCCTGTAGGCAAGAGGAAGCATAAGAGTGCCCATTCAAAACGTTAATTTGTCGACTTGCACGCTGACCAGTAAACTCTGTATAAATAACTCCTAGGCCTGTCATAAACTCACTATTGCCATAATAATAATATTCTTTTTCACACATTAGAATCTTCCTTTACCATTTGTCTTTCCAAGAATGGCATTCTTTCCTCTCTGTCTCTTTCATCGACTAATTCTATATTTAGAACCTACGGGTTCTTAGCCTTATTCTCCAAGACTCTCACTTCTACTTTATCCTCCGCTAAATGGAAATCCAGTACTTTTTCCTGGTCTTGAAAGAAAAGTGTCAGGTCCTTAATAGAAAATTCAGTAAAATAAGAGGGCAAAAAGTCATCCAAAGACTCCATTTGAAACAAGACGTAAACTGGTGAAAACTCCCAAAAAACTAGGATAAACCGACTGCTATTGCCAACAAGACTTTGAATTGACCTACTTAGATCTTTAGTAGTAAGATTGGCAGAAAACTCATAAAGGCGAGGAATCGGAGAATCGATAGGATTCAACTCCCCAGCATACCAAGCAATTTCTTTAGGTTTATCGGTCAAAAAATAGACATCCTTAATCCCCTTCAACTGATTGATTCGTCTTTTCACTTTTAATAAGGATAATTTCTTTTTTAAGTCACTCATTGTTCTTGCTCCATCATTCTGAAACAGAAATTTTGCTCACAACCTCATTCTCTTTATCCAACAGATAAAGGAAGTTCCCTTTTGTTTCCAGTTTACCAAGCTTAGCCCCATAGTCCATCTCGTGAGCAGGGCAGGATTGAATCAACTGACGGATGCTCTCATCCTTATGCTCTATCCTCCAAAACAAATCCACCTTATCAAGCTGATGCTCCACTTGAATGGAATAGGTCGTGGATTGGATTTTCTTCCTTTTCCACTCCCAGCTATTTTCATAATCGTTTTTCTCTATTTCATTGACTACATCCTCTATCAAGGAGCAAGGAATGGAGAGCTCCTGAAACACGCGCTTTACCCCTTTTACCAAGGCCTCTAAGAGCAGCTTTTTCTGTTCCAATGGACTCAAGGTTTTATAGCTAGAAAAATCAAATAAGACCTGAACAGTATAGACACCAAGTAGGTTCATGATAGCTGGATTGCTAATCGTATCTACACATTCTACGATGATTTTCCAACAATCCTTGGTCACAACTGGTTTGAAGAAGCGCTCTACCATAGAGGTTATACATTTGGATTCATATACGAACGCTCTTCGCAGGTCTTTCCAATTCTGCCGGTAGTCTTCAACTCTAGCTTCCTCGTATGTTAGCATAGCGGAGTCCATCAGCTCCTCAATCCTCTGTTGATTTTCCACATAGGGCTTATCTAATTCAAAATACTGTAACTTCATATTCGTGGTCTCGCAGTGTTTTTCTTGTAGAAAGGTCTAGCCTTAGGTCAAGGTCTAATGTTTGTGCCCTTCCTTCACTTTTTCCCATAGTCGTGGTGTCCCTCCTGATAATGGGGGATTCTTTGATCATCCAGAATCTCCTCAAATAAGCTAGGAATACATCTTTAAGTATCAATCTTCACAGGACCAATCTCAGCAATTCTAACAAGGTCAGAAGATCCCGATAACATCACATCATTTTGGTTTATAAAATTGAATTCAACCTTCTTTTCTAAAAAGAGCAGTTCCAGTTGACCATTCACCTTATGAATCCCCTTAGAATAAAAATGGATTTCATCTAAATTAAAAAACTCTAAATTAATTTTTATGGCATTGAATGCACTTTTCTGCCACTTTTCAGGGAAAATAGTTGGCAAATCAAATACATAAAAGACAAGATCTAATTTGTAATCGTAACATAATACAGTATCAAGAAATACATTATTCAAGTCCAAATCACCATCAAACAGATGAATAATCTTTTCCCTGTCCACTGCTTTTTCAAACCATTTCACAATATGAACTCCTTTTTTAAAAATGAATAAAAGTCTTGTTTTTAAGAGTTATTGTTTCGCTCTTTAAGGAGATTTTAGAATAGACTAACTCTTCTGCCGTCCTTTCCTTTTGTAACGTCATTAATTAAGTCCTTGACGATAGATATATCGAACTGACGAGAAAAGTCAACAATTTTCTGGCGATTCTCTTCTGGATATAGATAAGATGCTGCTAAGATAAATAAAAATGGATTTATGACTTGACCAATATGCTCAAGATATTTAGGCTGAGTCACATAAGACATAATTTTGTTAAAATCGTCATCTTTCAGCACAATCTTTCTCTGATATATCGCTGCACAGGCACCTGCAGCTTGAGATGAGTTATTCGATTCCAAGGACTCATAAACAAAAGACAAGTTCTCTGTTTCTAAATTTTCTAGATAAGCAATCGCTACTGCTAGAGAGCGATAGGTTACAGGGGTTGGAATATCTCTCAGCAGCAATGACTTGAGATAGGGGACTTCTTCTGTGCAATCCGTTGCGGCCATGGCGTAGAGTAAGTACATTTGTGATTCCCATGATTTAGGTTTTTCCATCTCGCCTTCCAAGGCCTGATGCAAAAATGGTCCATATCCTTTTAGTTTACCCTTTAAAATTTTTTTCGCAGCTTTTTTTACCAAGGGCGTACGTCCTGAAGTTAACTCATCTACATAGTCCATTTTTAAATCCTCTTTATATCTCCATTTGAATTTACTGCTCTTTGTTCAGGATATGAAAGAGATCATCTCTTAGAACGATTCCATCGTCTTCTATCAAATAGGCCATGTGCTCCCAGAAGGGCAATTCTTGTTCAAGGGGCTTTTCCAAGGCAAGTACTTGATCCTTCAAGTTTGCTGCAATTTCTTCGACTTCATCTTGCTCAATCTCATAAAACTTTGCTTTCAAAAGAAAGATGCCTGATAGAAAGAGCGAATAAGAGGAAACAAAAGTATGTAAGGAAGAATTGACATAAACCCTTGATTCTTGAAAAACTTCTCTTCCTTCTCGATTGCAAAGTAAGAAGACTTGTTCCTCTTCTCCAATTACAAAAGCACCTAAAAAACATTGCCCAAAAAGCCTATAACTCTCTTGCTCTTTCCTTAGTTTTACTAGATCAGTAGCTACTTTGACAAAAGAAAATCCCATTTTAGAATAATCCTCTAAATATGCCAAAAGGTTGAAACGGACCTCATCCAGACTAAATGGATTCTCCTCTGTAGATAGCACACAAAAGCCTTGCTCCTTGACTAATTCATCAATAGTAACTGTCATTTTTCTATCCGATCTCCTAGATTCTTTTCACCCAATTTTTTTAACTTCCAAAGCTTGATAGCCGCATCTTTTCTGAGTCCCATAAAGAGGCTTGCTAAGGATACTGCTTCCTCTTTTTTATAGACTTGAGAACTAATACTGGCCCATCCATCTTGCAGGCATTCAATTTTTAAATAGAAATCTCGCTCTTGTCCAAGTTTCCCTGTTACATCGTCTATCTCATAAGAAGCGGACAGCAAAGACACTGAGATAAAGTCCCCCGGTCTTCGATACATTAGCATGACGGATTCTTTCTGATTAACAGAGTGGATATCCTCTTTTGTTTCAGCTCTGTCACGATCTGATAAAATCACCCACTCCCTATCATCCTCTGATGAATAAAAACGCCATTCTTTCTCAACCATATCCTGCTCCATCTTCTAGTGCTTCTCTTGTTATCGACTACACCTAGTAGTATGCTACTTCTCCTATACCATATTCTAAAATTTCAAAACTATCGAGGGAGAATTTAAGTCCTCTACCATGCTCCGAGTCCTCTCTCAGTCCAAATTCCAAGCCAAAAATTAGGTCTATATCCCTTTGTTCAGACAAGATAAAAATGGATAGGAGTCTGGCGTGCGCTAGTTCTGGAAATTCCTCCTGAATTTTTTCCAAAGCTTTTGGATACCATACTGATGATTGATCCAGTAGATTATCGAGTTTTGCTTTATAAGACGGAGTCAACTCCTCATTGATAACTTCTAAAGAATCACTTAAAGCAAGGCAGACCTTTTCTCTTTCCTCTGGAATTGCTACATACATCTCGTTATGGACATCAAATTTATATTCTCTCATCATTTTCTCTCCTTATGCTATCAGTCATCAGATACCATTTCTCTAATCAACCTAGCTAATCATTAAAGGGCATAAAGTTATCGTGCTGATTATAATAATTCAAAGCATCAACCAAGTCTTGGTGACTTGCATCTGGCTTTTCCTCAAGTGCAACTGAAAGAACATCAATCAACTGTTCTCCATAGTAGACTAGCTGAAGATCTTGCTCCACTACATCAGCAGGGTAAATATCACGGTCTTCCACGACATCCGGATAATTTGATACCCAATAGAGCCTATCTAGTGCTAGTTCTCCATACTCCTTGCCATAGAGGCAAAAATCATCTGAAGGAGACTCGTCCACACGCATCTGCTCGATGATCTGCTCTAGTGAAAGTTCTTGGTGTTTCCGCATCTCTTCTCCTTTTTGAGTCTCTCTTTCCATAGTTTGACCTCCATATTACAGGTCCCTTTTAGGCTATCATACCATAAGATTCTCTTTCCATAAAGCTAAAATAGAAAATGAGCCCAGCGATTTTACTAGACTCATTTCATCCCTATTATTTTAATTTTTTCAGCCCATACTGATCGTTCAATCAACCGTCTTAGACAGAAGTCTTGTCCTGGATCTGTGGGAAAGTCACATGAAAGAGACTTCCTTTTCCTTCTTCAGAGATGATTTTCACCTCTGCTCGATGGAGGTCTGCAATGTCCTTAATAAAGGACAAGCCCAGTCCGATACCACTATTGAGGCCCTTATTCCGTGAATCCTCCACCTGGTAGAAGCGATCCCAAATCTTGCTCAGATGGTCTGGACCAATCCCAATCCCATCATCCGCTACCTTGAGAACAGCACCAGCTGGACTAGCCCCCAAGCGGATGGCAACCTTGCTCCTGGTAAATTTCACTGCGTTGCTCAATAGATTGTCCAGCATCCGGGTAAGCAAGACAGCATCCCCCTGAATCCAAAGCCCCTGCTGGAGACTCACTTCAAAGTCGATGGGACTTTCTGCCCACTTTCTCTCCTGTCCCTGACAATAATCTGCCACCAGGGTTGATAGACAAACGGGTTTCAAATCTGACCACTGCAGGTGTTGGGTCTTGGATATTTCTAAGATCTGCTCCGTCATTGATTTCATCAATTTAGCCTGCCGATGAATGACCGCCAAAGATTCCTTGGTCTCCTCTAGGTTGTCTGCATATTTGGAGCCAAACTCACTCTCCGACACGATAACTGACAGAGGGGTCCGCAACTCATGGGATACATTTTGGTTGAATTGCTTTTCTTTCTCAAAAGTCGACTGAACAGAAGAAATCAAATTATTGAATACCTTGGTAAGACGAGATGTTTCTACATAATCCTTCTGATGCTCGGTCGATACGCGCTTGCCGTAATCTCCACTCTCTGTAATTTCCTCTGCCATTTGGGTCACATCTCTTATCGGCAGGAAGGCCTTACGGAGGATCCGACGTCCCCCCCAGGCCATGCCAAGGATGGACAGAGGAGCTAGAATGGCTAAGGACAGCAAGAAGAGAGTCATTTCTTTTCCTAGGCCTGAAGCTAGACGCACACCCCGGACCCACTTGCCCTCGCTCTCATTATAGACATCGAGATAATAATAGGACGCTTGAGAAGTACTGTAGGTCGATAAGGTCCCTGATGACAGGCTCGCATTGGCATCAAAGCCACTCGGTAGAGCCCCCTGCTCCAATTCCCTATTTTGATTATAGAGCGCAAAATAATTCCCATCATCAAAAGACTCAAACTCTTCCAAATCAGCAGCCATCTCCATGGTCTCCCGCTCTAGCTCTCCACGAGCGCTATAACTCGACCAGGTCCCGGAAATGATAAAGGAAGCTCCAAACATGAGGACAAAGAGGAAGGAAACAAAGAGCGTGTACCAGAGCGTCACTTTGGAGACAATTGAGAGAGACTTAGAGTCCTTCTTCATTTTTGAAAACATAGCCCATCCCCCTTTTTGTCTGAATAATCGATGGATTACCTAATTTTTTGCGGATATTCTTGACTAAAACATCGATGATATTGGACTCCCCAACATAGTCAAAATCCCAAATATGCTCGCGAATCTGTTCCCGACTTAAAACGACATTGGGATGGCGAACCAAGCACTCTAGCAACTCAAACTCCTTGGAAGTCAGGTCAACCAAAGCTCCCTTGTGTTGGATGGTCTTTTTTGCCAGGTCTAAGGAATAGTCACCAAATTGGACCAGGTTGGTCAAGTTTTCTCGATTATTTCGTCTCAGCATGACGCGAATCCGAGCCAGTAATTCATCAAATTCAAAGGGTTTGACCAAGTAGTCGTCTGCACCAGCATCCAGTCCTGTTACCTTGTCTTCTAGGCTATCTTTAGCCGTTAGCATCAGAACTGGGGTCTTAATCTGATGATTTCTCAAGTAGCTCAATACCCCCAAACCATCTAGCTGCGGCATCATAATATCTGAAATAATCACGTCATACTGGGACACACGAATGTAGTCCAAGGCCTCCTGACCATCATAGGCCGCATCAACACTATACTGCTGGGTTTTCAGTAATTTAACGATGCTACGATTCAAATCTACTTCGTCTTCAATCACTAATACTTTCATAGCCACTTACTCCAAATTTCTTCCCTTATTATACCATGCTTCCATAAAAAATCTCGGCTAGGAAAAGCCTAGTCGAGATCTTACTCTAGTTAATCGTGATCCAGCTCCACATCTTCTTCCAATACGGTACCTGTATTGGCATCTAACTCTAACTCAATTTTTTGATTGCCTTCTCGCAAGCTAACGCTATAGACAAGTTTACCATCTTCTACATCTAACTCTACTTTTTCGATACTAGCATTCGAGTATTTTGATTTCAGCTGGCTCTCTACCTTAGCCAAGTCCAACTGAACACTTGCTCCGATTAATTGCTGATCTTCACGATCCTGACTCAGATCCTTAGTTTTTGACTTCAAGATAGCACCAGACTGGCCATCGATCTTATATTCTTTTTCATTTTTTCCATCCAAGATGGTCACTTCATACACTGCTTTTCCATGTTTTTCTTCTTGCTCGTAGCCAATCACTTTTCCACCCTTAGCTTCTTTCAGAGCTTTTTCTTGAGCTTGTGCAAGGGTGACAGATGCAGTCACTGTTGAAGAAGTAGTCTTTTTACTTGTTCCAGTATTGGCAAAGGCTACTACAGAGCCTAGAGCGGCAGTTGATAGAGAGAAGATTGCGAGACTTGCAACGGCTTTTTGTTTAATTGATTTTTTCATGTTAGTTTCCAACTTTCTTTTTTTCTTATCAAGTTCCTCTTGATGATTCTATTTTATCCAAGAAAGATGAATCCAAAATGAATGAGTAAAGTTTTTTTTAAAAATTTTTTAAAAAAAGACTGAGTGAATCGACGAGCTCTTTGCAGCTATCTTTCTCAGTCCCCTTTCTATTTCTATCTTACTCCTCCTGCAAGATCTGATTAATAAAGTCTGCAATTGATTCAGCTACCTTTTGCATTTCGAGAGAACCTAGCGCACCTAGATCATTTTCATAAATGCTATCGTCCCCATTCTTTTTGAGGAAATAGGCCAGATCCCCATCTTGACCGATCATAAAGAAATCTGGTTCATCCTCATCAATCTGGTAGGTTTGATTGCGTTCGGTAAGATCTTCTTTAGCATAGAGACAAATACCCGTCTCACCAATGTCATAACCTGGCTGATCCCCTAAGTCATCAATAAATACCTGATATCCTTTCGGTAAGGAAAAACCAAAATCATATTCGTGCATGCTTTAACCTCCTGCTTTCTCAGTTCTCTACTTCAAACTCCAGCCACCATCAATGGTCAGGAGTTGTCCCTGCATAGCAGAGGACTTCCCACTAGCCAAAAAGAGACTGACTTCTGCCACTTCTTCTGGCTCAATCCAGCGTTTGATGGGCGTCTCACTAGCTACCCAGTCAGCCAAGCCTCCTGGCTCAAAATCCGCTGCGGTCATGCCTGTTTTAACAGCTCCTGGCGCGATCCCAAAGACCTGAACCCCAGCTTCTGCATAATCCAGGGCCAGCTGTTTGGTAAATCCTGCTAAGGCATGTTTAGAAGAGGTATAGGCGTGCCCACCTCCGCCTGCTAGGCTAGAAGCAATGGAGCACATATTGATGATGATCCCTTGCTTCTTCTCCAACATTTGAGTCAGATAATACCGTGTCAACTCTACCGGAGTCACATAGTTGATCTCAAAAATCTCCTGAATCTCCTGAGCGCTTTGCTCCAGAAGCGGTTTGTAATCATCCAAAACTCCGGCTGTATTGCACAAGACTTCTACCTCAGGACACCAATCAAAAATCGGCGTCAAATCAAGAGTTAAGTCCCTCTGTAAGAAGTGAAAATCACCTGCTAACTGGGGATCCGCTCCCTGGTCCACTCCATAGACCTGGTAGCCCTTTTCTAGAAAGAGTCGAGCTTGAGCTAGGCCAATCCCTGAGCTAACACCTGTAATCAAGACTCTTTTAGTCATGGACTTCCACCCAATCTGTCGCTAAAACATCACAAGGTGTTGGACTCCACATGGAGAAACCTTCACCCTCACCAGACACGTTGATGAGGAAATAAGGGGTCACTTCCAGAGCCACCCCATTTTGCTCAATGGTATCAAAGAGTTGGACGTAGTTTTCTGCTCCACCCCATCCTGTTCGCACATATTTTTTCTTAGCCTTTAAGCCTGGTAAAATCTCTTCAAATGTCATGTTTTTTCTCCTTTGTTATCTAGTTAACTTTCTCCCTTTATTATACCAAAAAAAGAGCTTTCTCTATGTAAAAAGCCAGAGTTCTTCTACTCTAGCTTTCATCTTTTATTGATTTTCTTCTGAATGGCGATACCCATAACCGAAATAAATTCCGACCCCGATCAAGAGAGCAACTCCGAAGGCCAGCCAGGTCGATAGGGAATACTGGGTCATAAAGGACAGACAGACCACAATCGACAGGATTGGCAAGACTGGAACCAATGGCGTTTTAAATTCACCAGGTCCAGGAGCCCCGTGTTCCTTGCGCAATTTCAAGAGGGCAAAGGCCAACATAACTAGGTAAGCCAAGGTACAAATATTTAAGAAGGAAGCGATACTGGCTAGTGGAAAGACTCCACCAGCAATAGCAGCCATCGATCCAGCTACTAGTGTTGCATTTTTGGGAATTCTAGTTTTTGGATCAAGTTGTTTCATAGCTTTTGGCAGGAGACCATCCCGCGCCAAACTGTAAATCATCCGTGAGAGGGCAAAGGTCATGGAAATGCAGACGGTAATTAGGGTCAAAATCGCTACCAGCGATACATAATTTCCAGCCCAGCCGGCTCCGACTTGACGAAGGGCAAAGGCAACCGCGTCTTCTACATTTAAGTTCTTAAAAGGAACCATACCAGTCAAAACCAGGGTGACCAAGATATAAAGAACCGTTGTGATCAAGAGACTGAGGACAATCCCGCGAGGGACGTTCTTTTGTGGTTCCTTGATTTCATCGACCGCCATTGAAATGGACTCAAAACCAAGAAAGGCAAAGAACATGAGCGAAGCGCCAGCCATAATCCCTGTTTGACCACCATAGATTTCTCCAAATCCATACGGAGCAAAGTTTGCCCAGTTACCAGGATTTAGGTGAAAAATCCCGACAAGGATAAACAAGGCAAGAGCGGAGAACTTGAGTAAGACCAGCAAGGAATTAAAGCGTAAGACTGCTTTTGCATTCATAAGAACTAAGGCTGTGACGAGAACCATGACCAAAATAGGCAAGAGATCCACATAAGTTCCCTTAGCTGGATCAAAAGTCCCGTTTAAAGCCGTCGGCAGACTCCAGCCAAGATTGGCCAACAAGCCCTTGAAATAAGCAGCCCAACCTGAAGCCACCCCTGATACGGCTGTCATAAATTCCATCACGGTCAACCAACCGGCAATCCAGGCGGGAAACTCTCCAAAGATAGCATAGAGGTAACTATAGGCTCCACCAGTTGAAGGGATGCGAGACGCAAATTCAGCAAAGAAGAGGGCAGATAAGCCAACGCAAAAAGCCGCAATCACAATCGAAATAATGAGGGCTGGACCAGCTAAATTCGCTGCTGCAGTTCCCGTAATCGTGAAGATCCCTGTCCCCACCATGGCACCAATTCCTAAAATAATCAAATCCCACAATCGTAAATGGCGATTTAGACCCGGGTGTACTTGCCCAAGTCCCTTTTTTCGAAATAGATTCATGTATATTCTCCCATCTAATGAGTTTATTCTACCATACTTGGACATGAAAAGGGAGACTCTTTTTCCCCCTTTCCTTTCTATTTATCACTTTCCGTCCTATTCTTTTTCAAAGCGCGAATCGTAAACCAATAATAAATAACGAGCCCAAAGACGATGATCACTGTGGGCAGAAGAACCGTCATACTAAAATTCTGAACTCCTTGTGCCAAGGTCCAGCGATGTAAGAATCCAACCACTAAAAAGGCGACGATAGGAAAGATGAAAGCTCGTCCAAACTCTTCTTTCCATTGCCAAAGAATGAGAGCTCCGCTAGACCCTGTCATGAGAAGAGCATCCCAAGGACTAGGGACTACAAACCATGCAAGATCTGGCAAGAAACGGACCCCCACTATTTCACCAACAAAATAGAATCCTAGAACTAGAATAAATGCTACATAAATTGCTTTTTTCGCTTTTTCTTCCGCAAAAATGAGGCGACGAAGGAGATAGAAGATGATCCCAACAGCTAGGAGTCCCAAAATGATGTCGGTTAAATAGACTAGTGGCTTGAGCACAAGGACCGCTTGAGAAGCAAAATCACTTAGGAGGCGATAAAAAATCACAATACCTGAAAAGATAGCCCCATATTTTAGAACAGACCGCGTCGATTCTTTAGGCATATTTTCGATGATTTGGTCTGCCATTCCCCTTGGATCAAGGCCAAAATAATCCTTTGCCGTCAATCCATCACCGCTTGCTTGCGAAAAATCTAGCGCTAGATTATAGACCTGCTCTCTTAAGGCTTTCTCCTCATATAAGAAACCTGCAAGATTGAAATAATCCCATAGATCTTGGAAATAGGCTTGGTCCTCCTGGCTAAAGGTTTGCATCAAGGCCTGCGTTTCTTCAAAATAAATAGCTGATGTCATTCTTCTCCCTCCTTCTTGATACGTTCTACTTTTGTGACTAGCTCCTGCCACTGGTCCCAAAATTCCTCTAAGCGCTCTCTTCCAGCATCACTGAGTGAAAAATACTTACGATCGGGACCATCTGGAGACGGCCTCATTTCCCCATGAATAATTCCTTGTTTTTCTAATTTTTGAAGCAGGGGATAAATGGTCCCGGCGACAATCTTATCAAATCCCATCTCTTTGAGACTTTGGATCAATTCATAGCCATAGATAGCCTTTTTAGAAATAATCTCAAGTACACAGCCCTCCAAGACTCCCTTTAGTAATTGGGACTCTTTCATCCTTCTCACCTCTTTCTTCACATTTTTTACTAGTTTGTTTTACATACTAGCTGTTTCACTATCAGTATACTCTTTCTCGACTAGTATGTAAAGCATAATAGTAACTTTTTTCAAAAAAATTTTTATTCCTTAAAAATCCCTTAAAATCAAGACTTTCAGTGTATACGGGTGTGTAAATATACAAAAAAAGTTCAAAAAACACTTTATTTTGTAGATTGATTGGAGTATAATAATTTAAATTATTCAAAAGGAGACACGAATATGAAAAAATCGAAGCTTGCTCTTTTAGCAGGTGTCGCCGCGGCTTCAACGCTTTTCCTTGCAGCATGTGGCTCATCTTCTAATGCGTCAAAAGGGACTACTTACAACTACGTGTATGGTACAGACCCTGATTCCTTGAACTATTTGACTTCAAATCGTTCAACTACAAGCGACATTACAACCAACTTGGTCGATGGTTTGTTTGAAAACGATCAATACGGTAACTTAGTGCCTGCTCTTGCTGAGGACTGGTCCGTTTCAAAAGATGGTCTGACTTATACTTACAAGCTTCGAAAAGATGCGAAGTGGTATGATTCAGAAGGAAATGAATACGCTGACGTCACTGCACAAGATTTCGTGACATCTCTAAAATACGTAGCAGATAAAAAATCGGATGCTCTTTACTTGGTTCAAAACTCAGTCAAAGGCTTGGATGACTATGTAAACGGGAAAACCAAAGACTTCTCAACCGTTGGGGTAAAAGCTGTTGATGATCACACTCTTCAATACACTTTGAACCAACCAGAATCTTTCTGGAATTCTAAATTGACGACTGCTACCATGATGCCAGTTAATGAAAAATTCTTGGAATCAGCTGGGAAAGACTTTGGTAGCGTGAAACCAAATGGTATCCTCTACAATGGTCCATACATTTTGAAATCCTTCACTTCAAAATCACAAATCGAGTTGGATAAAAACCCTGATTACTACGACAAGAAAAATGTTCACATCGATACGGTTAAATTGACTTACTTCGATGGATCTGACCAAGACTATCTTGCTCGTAACTTCTCAGATGGGAACCTATCTACTGCTCGTCTCTTCCCAACAAGCTCAACTTACAGTACGATTGAGAAGAAATTCAAGGATAACATCGTTTATTCCCCACAAGATTCTACTGTTTACTACGCTTACTTCAACGTCAACCGTCAAAATTACGGCCATACGAAGAAGACATCTGATGAGCAAAAGAACAGCACGAAGACAGCCCTTCAAAACAAAAACTTCCGTCAAGCTTTGAACTTCGCTTTGGATAGAACTTCCTACAGCGCTCAAGTGAATGGGAAAGACGGAGCATCAAAAACTCTACGTACCCTTCTAGTTCCACCGACATTTGTGCAAGCAGACGGGAAAGACTTCGGTACGCTCGTTGAAGAAAAACTTGCCGCAACAGGAGATGAGTGGAAAGGTGTGAGCTTTGCTGATGCTCAAGATAGCTTGCACAATGTGGATAAAGCAAAAGCAGAACTTGAAAAAGCAAAATCTGAATTGCAATCACAAGGTGTTCAATTCCCAATCCATATCGACTATGTTGTAGACCAATCTTCTAATGCTCTTGTCCAACAAGCCGACTCTATGAAGAGCTCAATCGAAGCTGCTCTTGGTAAAGACAATGTCGTGATCGATGTGCAAAAATTGTCTACAGACGATGCGGATAACGCTACTTACTTTGCCCAATCACCAGACCAAAAAGACTTTGATATGGATATCACAGGTTGGGGACCTGACTTCCAAGATCCATCTACTTACTTGGATATCTTGAACCCAACAGATGGTTCAACCTTGACTGGTATGGGACTTGATCCTAAGAAAGACCAAGCTCTCATCGAAAAAATTGGTTTGAACCAATACAAAGAATTGTTGGATGCTGCCAATGCTGAAAAATTGGATACCAATGCACGTTATGAAAAATACGCTGCTGCCCAAGCTTGGTTGACAGAAAACGCCATTGTTCTTCCAATCTACTCTAAGGGTGGAGTTCCATCTATCACGAAGGTGACGCCATTCTCAGCAGCAAATTCTGCAATTGGTATTAAAGGTGAAACAAGCTTCTTCAAATACCAGAAAGTGCAAGACAAGACAGTCACAACGGCTGACTACGAAAAAACTTATAAGAATTGGTTGAAAGAAAAAGAAGAATCAAACAAAAAAGCGCAAGAAGAACTTGCAAAACACGTGAAATAATCACGAAAGAAAACACCGAGGATAAAATCCTCGGTGTTTTTTGTGCTAACAAAATGTTGTATGTTTCATCTTATTTCTAATCTTTTATAGACTCGAACGCTATCTCACGACAATCTTCCGATAACTTCTAGAAGTCAGAAGAAAGACGAGAACATAAGAGATGAAAAAGACAGCGCAGATGGAAAGAGTTGTTTGAAGGACCAAGCCCGTATTGGTTGCTCCTAAGATGGCAACGATTTTTGCGATCATCTTGTAGGCTACTCCTAGGTACAAGAAGGAGAAGAATAATGGGAGGAAAAAGACGGTGAGAATTTGTTTGCGAATGGTGGTGGCCGTTTGCTTTTGGTCCAATCCTACTTGTTGCAAGATCACAAAATTTTCCCGGTCCTCATAGCCTTCTGAAATCTGTTTGTAGTAAATGACAAGAACTGTAGCTAATAGAAAGATCACCGATAGAAAAATCCCGATAAATAGAAGAGTCCCTGCTGTTTCACGCCAATCTTTCTCTATACTGTATCGATCAAATCCACCAAAATAAGTCGCATCATATTGACTGATTTTGTCTGTCGAATACAGCTCTTTGATCAAGCCAGAAATAAAATCTTGGTTATCTTTATTTTTAGCAGTAATAGAGAATTCCAAATTTTTATCAACTTTTAGTCCCAGTTGGTTCAAGTCAGGGAGGACCAGGTACAAGCCCATTTGGTGTTGAAACAGGTCGGATTGAGGGAGTTTCCCTTGGATAAAATTGGAGTTTAGCTTTTCTTTAATCGTGAAGGTCTTCCCATTGATTTCTAATTGTGCGTCTAATCTTCCAGGATACTGATATCCATAGGCTAAGATTTCATTTTCACCAAGCTCAACTTTTTGCCCGGTCAGTTGCTCATAAGTCGCCTGATCAAAAAAGTAGACTGTTCCTTCTGACTTCAACTCCTGACCAGTTGATGGAGTGGACTGGTCATTCACCTCTAACACCTTTCCATCTATCCTTCGAATTTCAGCAGACCAGTATGTTGTCTGTGCCACCTGATAATCTGACAGATGTGTCGCATCAGCTGTTTTCTTAATTTGAGCTTGAACATCCTCGATAACCGGTTCTATCTCAGCATCTGAAGGCATGTGCCCTACACTAATCATGTAGTCAGAAGGGTAAACAGTATCCAGGTAATTCTGCCCTCCAATAAAGATATTAAGCGACCCGGTTAAGGTGACCAAGACCATGGTGGAAAGAATACTAATGGTCGCGAGGCCCGCTGCATTTTTTCGCATCCGAGCTATTAAGTTAGAGACGGATATAAAATTCTCTGACTTGTAATAATAGGATTTCCGACCTTTGAGAAATTTTAAGAAGGTAATGGATCCTGCGTTGAATAAGAGATAAGTCGCCAGAATGACCAAAATGACAGCAATAAAGAATCCTTGAACAGCCGCTACCGGACGCTCAACGGTTAGCGCTATATAAAACGCAATTCCTAAGAGCCCAAGTCCTAACAGAGTTTGGACCAGCAAGAATCGTCCTTTCTTCTCTCCTGCTTTCTTTTGCTGCATAAGGTGGAGGGAACTGTAGCGCAAGAGGCGGAAAGAATTCAACAAGAGAATGAGGCCAAAAGCTAAGGCTAACCCAAGTAAAGTGTTAAGAACAGCCTCTATCTGGAAGGTTGATTGAATGACGACTGGTAGACCCATACATTTTAGAAGCAAGGCGAAAATCAAGCGATCAAACAAGAGTCCCAAACCCAGTCCTACTCCAACTGTGAGAACATAGAAGAAGAGCAATTCCCATAAGGTCATGATGAGGAGATGCTTCTTCTCCATTCCCAGAACACTGTACAAGCCAAGTTCTTTGGATCGATTTTTCATAACGTAGCCATTGGCATAAGCCACCAAAATGATGACGACCAGCTGGACGACGAAACTACCGAAACCAAGAACAGTTCTCGCCGATCCCCCTCCGTAAGAATCCTCTAAATGAGGGGTCAATGACAGGGCGATAAAACTATAAAGGATCATGGTCGTTAAAATAACAGCCAAGGCAAAGGGATAATAGAGCTTGCGATTTTGTTTGAGGTTGGAAAGAGCTAATTTACTTGTTAATTTAAACATCACGATCCTCCTTCCCCGCCATGACCGTAAGGGTATCCGAGATTTCTTGGAACATCTGACGTTCTGTCTTTTCCCCACGGAAGATCTGGTTGTAAAGAATCCCATCCTTGATGAAGAGCACGCGCTTGGCACGCGCTGCGGCTGCGGTTGAGTGGGTCACCATGAGAATGGTTTGGCCCATGGTATTGATATCTTCAAAGACGTCCAGCAACGCAGCTGAAGACTTGGAATCCAGCGCCCCTGTTGGCTCATCCGCAAGGAGGATTTCAGGGGAGGTGATAATAGCACGCGCTACGGCTACCCGTTGCTTTTGCCCACCAGAGATTTCGTAAGGGTATTTTTCAAGAAGTTGGTGAATGCCCAACTCCCGACTCACGCTATCGACCTTGCTCATCATTTCCTTGACTGGTCTGCGAGAAAGGACCAGAGGGAGAAGGATATTGTCCTTGACAGACAAGGTGTCGAGCAAATTGAAATCTTGAAAGACGAAGCCAAGTTTTTCCCGGCGGAAGCTGGAGGCGTCCTTGTTCTTGATAGTTGAGATATCTGTGCCATTGAGGTAAACCCGCCCTTCGGTCGGCTGATCCAGCATGGCCAGGATGTTGAGGAGGGTTGATTTCCCAGATCCTGATTCCCCCATGATGGCCACGTATTCACCCTTCTCAACAGTGAAGTGAATATCTTTTAGGGCTTCGACCTGCGTTCCTTGAAAGCGGGTTTTGTAGATCTTTTTGATATGTTGAACATCTAGTAGGGTCATGGTCCGTTCCTTTCTAGCTCGAAAAAAGCTTCAATCGTTTTTTACAAATCTATTGTACTAAAACTGAAACGCTTTCACCATAACATAACCTTACATTTTCCCCTTTATTTCTTACATTTTTGTAAGAAAGGAAAAATAGGCTAGGACTTCAAGTCCTAACCTATTTTTTTATTGATTATTCAGCTGATGAAGAGAGCAATGGTGCAATTGATTGATAAGCACCTTCAAGAGCTTTTTGGGCAATATCGCGAGCCGCGAGCATTTTTCAATTGTTGTGCGAATTGACTACGAGCTTGTTCAGGAACAACTGTATCATCAGAACCTGCAGCTGAAAGTGTATCGTTAAATGTTTTTCTTGCAGTCTCCATAGATTGGATCGCAGGATCTACTTGCTTATTATAGGCATCTTTACCAGATGCTGGGATCTTGTCACCAATCTCTTTGACATATTTTGTGTAGTTGTCAATCATTTTTCCATAAATGGTTTTCATATCACCAAGTGTTTTGGCGTTGTCGATTTCTTCATCAGTTAACAAGACAATTTCTGGAATTTCAACAGAAGAGGTTGCTGATTTAGATGTTTTTGATGAACTGCTTGATTTGCTTTCTGAAGTAGATGATTTTTCTACTTTGCTAGAAGAAGCTTTTGAATCCTTGCTTGATGATTCTGAAGCAGTTTTACCAGAACATGCTGCTAACGTTGCAACAGACAAAAGAGCCACACCGGCTGTAAGAAGTTTTTTCATATTTTTTCTCCTATAAATAAAGAATGAATATATTTTAAATGATTTTCCTTTAATTGTCAAACATTTTCTGTTTCCAAATGCCTATACACTGCTAATTATCACTAGTTTTTAACATATTTTATGTCCTAAAAATTATTTCTTATATTGTATCTTTATTCATTATTTGAATAAACAAAACCAGAAAAACAGTCCTTTTCTGGTTTATTCTTCTTTTTATTGATGAAGCAGTTGAGTAAATTCTTCTTGAAGTTCCTTGTTATCCGTTGGTTTTAGATACATTTTTCCACCATTGGTCGTTGGAGAATGAAAGACAATGCCTTCTCCTGTATCTGTAATAGCAAAGAAATAACTATGCACATCTGGATACTTGTCCCAATTGCTATAGCGTTCCACGATGCGGTATTTTGCATTTCCCTGACCGGTATCTGTATAAATGGCATCCATCTTACTATTTTCCTCTAGAGTATAGAGGTTGTCTGGTCCTACATCACCGCCAGCGATGCCTTTTTGATAGTTGGGTTGGCCCATCTTTTCGCCCCAGGTCTTCATAAATTCTGCTAATTTTGCTGATTTTTCAGCATTCCAAGGCGTTTTTTCCTGGCTTTGGCTATTTCCCGCTGATGGTGTGCTGTCAAAAGTTTGCCAATCGAAACTCTTGAGATCCAATTTTTCCTCATCCGATTTTCCAAAGAGGCTATTCAGATCTGAACCAGGTACTTGGACTTCTTCTTCCTGGACTTTGGTCGCGGCTTGAGGCGTCTTTTCTATTCGTGAGAGCACAGCTACCCCACGGCCAGTTCCTGACATCCAGCTGACTTCTAAGACTTCTCCTCCCTGATAGAGGGTCGTCGCATTGCGCGCTCCACCGTGTCCAGCGACGAAACCTTCAGCTAGCAGAGTCGGTTTTTGCTCCTTGAGGTAATAGACTCCTGTCACAAAGTAGCTTCCATCGGTCTGCTGATTGGCGATGATCATCTCATCTACCCCATCGTTATTTAAGTCCTTAAAGGCATAGCGAACGGCTTCTGGCTGATTGATCACGGTCTCGATCACCCAGCTATTGATCATCCGATCTTCTTTAGCTAATGCATCATTCAATTTGGAAATGGCATCTAAATCTTTTGAAGCGGCAAAAATCTTTTGGTAGTCTGAAAAAACAGACTGGTATAATTGTTTGTTATCTGCTTTTTTCGTCTGTTTTTTAGTGCTTGTCTGGCTTGTTGCAGCCTCTTTTTTGGGACTGGACTGGCGCTGGTATCTCTGGTAACATCCTGTTAACATGACCATACTTGAAGCCACTAAGCCTAACTGCACCCATTGTTTTCTTTTCATCTTATTTCCTATAGTCTCCCTTATTTTCATACTAAACTTTATTATACTAAAAAAAGAGTGAGGAAGGAATCCCTTCTTCACACTTAGTTTATTTTATTCGGTTTGACTCGACGATCCGTTTGACTTTCAATATGCTCTTTCACCAAGGCAACCACCTCATCATTGGTTGGAAGGTCCGAGTGCTGGGCATCTTCGCCCGTCACCGTAATCTCCGTATAGCTAGCAGCTTGATTTTGGTAGATATATTTCCCAGCAGAGACACTGGCATCCGGGACTAACTCATCTGAATCATAGGTAATGGTCCCTGCTACTGAATACATATGAAGGGTTGTCGGGATGGCTTCTTTTCCCTTGATAAAATCGGCCAACATCTCAGATTTATTTTTGATATTGGTCTCCGTGAAATTGTAAGGAGTCCCGATGGTCATGAGGGTCTTGAGATCTATATCATAATCCCCCAGATAATTTTCAATAAAGGCTGTATAAATCAAGCCACCGTTGGAATGACCCAAGCCCTTAAAATTATTAAAATTATATTTTTCTTGAAGGGCTTCGAAGGCTTGATTAAATAGTTTAGCTTGCTTTTTAATGTTGCTATAGCCATCTTTGTTGTTTTCAAAACCAACCACAATTACTGGCTCATTGTCCTTGGCATCAATACTTCCACTATAGGTGATATGCCCATCATTCCAAACTTTGACCTTGAGCAGGCTGTGTTTAGTTCCTTGGCGGTCTTGGTTGAGCTTGGTCACCAAGCCATCAAAGCGGTTCTCTGTCGCAGAGCTTCCCGGGATCATGATGATGGGAGACAATTTTGAATTATAAAATTTCTCAATTTTTGAAACATTGGTCCGAGTCCAGCTATAAGATGGAATGGCTAAAGCGATTAAGAAAAGACTGACCAAAGTAAGGACGATTGCTGTTTTTTTAGATTGTTTCACCGCTTTCTCCTTTCACTTTTAAATCTTTTCGGATACGATTTCCCATGCGGACAAATGGTAGATAAAGGAGCACATCGACGGCAAAACAAAATATACTTACAGCTAAGGCTCTCAGACTACCTCCTGTTCCAATAAAAGCATAGAGAAGGCTAGGAGTCCCATCTGGCACCGGATAGACGGCTGCCGGCATCAGTTTGAGGCACAAAGCTAGAGCTGCTATCGCCATATTCACCAAAGGGATCAACAAGAAAGGAATCACATAAAGCAGGTTGAGAAGGACCGGTATCCCTACCATGAAAGACGCCCCATTGTTAAAGAGACTTGGAAACAGACTGAGGAGGCTGACTTTCTTGTCCTTTTGACTTCGTGAAACCAGCAGGATCGCTACCAATAAGGCTAGAACTGCACCAATTCCAGCTACCAGACCAAAACTGCGGTACAAATTGGTCAAGGTATAGAGATGAGGAATGCCTGTCGTTGTATGATGCGTCACAGCGTAGGTAAGATTTTCCAAAGCAAAGTTATCATCCGCAATTGAGTTCAAGGCAAAGGATTGACTATTACCAAACCAAGCAGATAGCCCACTAAATAGTCCCATGACAAAGGTGGACAGCAGATGATGACTGCTTACCATTAGAGAAGCCAAGAACTGTCGGATAGTCTGAAAAATATTAAATTGATTTCCAAGAACCAAAAGAAGATTGAGGCTGACCCCTAGAACTAAGGATAAGAAAATGGGACGCACCGTCTTGGGCTGATAGATGAAATCCTTATCCACAATCTGGTCGTCACTGGCCTTGGATAGACGAAAGATCTGTCCGATAAGATAGCCTAAAACAATGGCTAAGAGGATATTGGTCGTCGCAGGTAAGTTGATACGCGTCAGTTGCCCGTCATGGAGTGGACCCACCAATAATTCCTGGGACCCCACCACCAGGCTAACCAAAAGAGCTGTCACTCCAGCTGTTCCTGTACTTCTGCCATAGTGCCCAGCTGTGTATTTTCCAGCGAAGTAGGTTGCTAACGGTCCAGCTAGACCTCCTAGAAAGTTGGAAAAATTGATAAGGACTTGACTAATAGCTTGATCCCACGGCAACCAACTATCCATCGAAAAGAGCTGATGGATATAGCCTCGATCGGAGAAGACCGATAGAGCGATCACCCGAATGATTCCTGAAAATAGGAAAAAAGGAAATAAGGAAACCAGGGTTTTCTGGGAAATTTGAATCAAACTTTTTTCTCGTAACCAGAAAAACTTCTGGACTAAATACTTGGTCATGGGGCCTCCTGTTCGAGTTGATTGACTTATTCACATTGTTTACTTTTCTATTATTATACCATACTGGCGAGCCTTTCCTTTCGTTTGTAGAGACGTCATCAGTTGAGAATGCTATTATTTTCATAACTTTTCAAAAACTCTTTGACAGGGGTCTTCATTTCCTCTATACTATTTGTTAGCTAACAAAACGATGAATCAGGTTACCGTTGGTCTTGCTATGCTCATAGCGATTGGAGCTGACGGAAAATCAGATCGTAACCATGAATTTTCATCCGATTTTATACCAAATTCCATATCTTTAGGAAGATTTAGGAGGAATCAGACACCGATGTCACAAGAAAAAATTTCAGCCAAGGTCCTGTATGCTATTTTTGCAACAGGGATCCTTTCCTTTTGCGGGGTGGCTGGAGAAACTGCCATGAATATCACCTTCCCAATATTGATGAAGGAATTTGAGATCAATACCGCAACCGTCCAGTGGGTCACCACCATCTATCTTCTAGTGGTTGCCTGTGTGGTCCCCTTGTCTGCTTATCTCAAACGCTCTTTTAAAATGAAGTCCATCTTTTTAGTTGGAAATCTCCTATCTGTTTTAGGTGTTCTCATTGACTTCCTAGCTCCAAGTTTTGGCTTTGTGGTTTTGGGTCGATTGGTCCAAGGAATGGGGGTTGGTTTTGCCCTTCCTCTGATGTTTAATATCATTTTAGAGCAGGTCCCAAAACGCAAGATCGGTCTCATGATGGGAGTGGGTACCCTGATAACAGCCATCGCTCCCGCTATTGGGCCTACTGTCGGTGGTCTCTTGACGGCTAACTTCGGTTGGCGGTCCATCTTTTTGGTTCAATTCCCGATCCTTCTAGCTTCTCTGGTTGCAGGACTTCGCTCCATTAAACAAATCAGTACAGTCAAGCGAGAAAGGCTTGATATCATGAGTCTTCTCGCCATTATTGCTTTATTTTTAGGCTTGATTCTAGGCATTCACGGACTCTCTGACCATGCTTTCTTTAGTTTTTCTGTCCTTGGTTGGCTGGTGATCGGATTCTTGGGACTGGTTCTCTTAGTCTGGCGGTCTAATCGCTTGGAGACTCCCATTATCAACCTTGCCATCTTAAAGAACCATCTCCTCACTGGCCATGTTCTTGCCTTTTTCACCTTCCAATTAGGTTCTCTGGCCATGAGTTTCCTCTTGCCCAATTATGTCCAATTGGTCAACCACTCGAGCACCACGCTTGCGGCCTTGATGCTGCTTCTAGGAGCCATCATTGGAGCAGGTTTTGCTCCTTTCTCCGGTCTCATTCTAGATAAGTTGGGCGCCCGTAAACCGATTCTCCTTGGAGCTGCTTTAATCCTTCTGGCCCATTTCCACTTCACCCTTTTTGCCCTGAAGCTGACAAATGGCTTGATTCTTATCTTTTACATGATCTTTATGACTGGTATGGGACTGGCCTTTGGCAATATCATGACCAACGGACAAAAACAACTCTCTCTGGAAGAGCAACCCGATGCGAACGCGATCTTTAACACCCTGCAACAATTTGCAGGCGCTGTCGGAACAACCCTGGCTTCGCTGATCGTTGCCATGAGCCAAGCTAATCAAAAGATGGACTTTACTCAAGCCACTGCTAAAGGAAGTCGCAACGGTTTTATGGTCTTATTTGCCTTGGGCATCTTCCAACTCCTTCTCTTATTTTGGGTTGTTGGGAAAGAACAAGATACGAATTAATTTTTCTCATCAGAAAACAGCAATTTGCTGTTTTTTTGTTATCCTTTTCTGACCCGTGTGACAATGCCATCAGGATCTTCAATGGTAAGACCACTTCCGCTAAATAAACCTTGCTAGAATAGGCGTATGCCCTATTCTTTCTTTTTTGCTTGCAATGTCAAAGATTATAACTTAAATTTCATTAAATTGTCGAACTTTTATCATTTGAGTTAAAATCCTTGCTTTCTTTTTGTATTTTATTTATAATCATTCTAAATAAGACAAAGGAGATATTGTATGACTGAAATAAAACATGGAGTAGATGAATCATTTAACGACCGATTGAATATCTTGAGAGCTGCTGTTCTCGGGGCCAATGATGGAATCATTTCTATTGCTGGGGTGGTGATCGGGGTGGCCAGTGCCACACCAAACATCTGGATCATTTTCCTATCTGGCTTATCGGCGATTCTGGCAGGTGCCTTTTCGATGGCAGGCGGTGAGTATGTCTCTGTTTCCACACAAAAAGACACGGAAGAAGCCGCTGTGAACCGCGAACAAGCCTTGTTGGATCGCGATCCAAAGTTAGCAAGAGACTCTCTCTACCATGCTTATCTTGAAAATGGAGAATGTGAAACTTCAGCAAAAATTCTAACAGAGCGGGCCTTTCTGAAACACCCCCTCAAAGCCTTGGTCGAAGAGAAATACGGCATTGAATACGAAGAATTTACCAATCCTTGGCATGCAGCTGCATCTAGCTTCCTTGCTTTTTCTATTGGTTCCCTTCCTCCAATGCTCTCTATCATTCTCTTTCCAGTTAACTATCGCATTCCAGTGACAGTCTTCGTTGTTGGACTATCCTTGATCTTCACTGGCTATACCAGTGCGAAACTAGGAAAAGCACCAACCAAGCCAGCCATGCTTCGCAACCTGATCATTGGCCTTCTCACCATGGGTGTGACTTACTTCTTCGGACAATTGTTTAGTATTTAAAAAAAGCTGAGACTTCTGTCTCAACTTTTTTTATGCTTTTCTTATGCTTCTAATAAGGCTTGTGCTTGTTTTTCTAATCCTGCGATTGCTTCATCTGTCAAGACTAATTCACCTGTTGCCCAGGCTTCTGGGTTAACAGTTGTTCCTGTGAAGTCTCCCACTACTTGAGTACGAACGAATGGTAAGAGGGCTTGGTAAGCCGCAAACATTGGCTCGTGTCCTGCATTAGCGACTGAAGAGACGGTTACGATCTTGTCTTGGAGGGCAGATGGACCACGAGTTTCTGACAGGTCAAGGGCACGGCTAAGCCAGTCGATCAGGTTTTTCACTACACCTGGAATGGCAAAGTTGTAGACTGGTGAGAAGATCCAGATGGCATCCGCAGCAAGGACCGCATCACGTGCTGCTTGCACAGCTGGCAAGGTTGGCGTTTCCAAATCTTGGTTCATCATTGGGATGTCCTTGTAGTCCAAGTAAGTCACCGTTGCTTTTCCTTCAAGAAGGCTTTCTGCTTTCTGGGCCATTTGATGGTTGAAAGATCCTTGACGAAGGGATCCGACGATAAATAAAATGTTTTTCATAGCTGTTTCCTCTTTCTGTTGTAAGATTATTTATTACAAGTAATATTATACATACCTTAGATGTAATGTCAAGAATTACAACTTGGAATTTACTAAGCTTTATTACATTCACTAAGCAAGGGCTAAGACAATTGAGAGGCTAGGACTTTTGTCCCAGCCTCCTCTCTTTTATGCATGCTCCAGTCCTTTTTTTGTGTTTTCCTTGATGGTTTCGGCTGAATGGAGTAATTTTTCTTTTTCTTCTTCTGTCAAATGCAAGTCCAATCGTTCAATAATTCCTTTTCGACCTACAATCGCTGGATAGCCAAGATAGGTTCCATATTCTGGACGATAGTTAGAGACCGGCATTTCCTCGTGGCTATCATTGATCACAGCTTCTACTAAGCGTTGGGCTGCTGCTGCAATCCCAAAGTTGGTATAGAATTTACCAAAGAAAACCGTGTGACCACCACGCAAGGACTCGTAGTTAATGGCGTCCAGCTCTTCTTGAGAGAAGAGATCGGTAATGGCGTGTCCTTTGACACGGACCTGGCTCCAAGCAACAAATTGGGAATTTCCATGCTCACCAAGGTTATAGCCTGATACACTAGCAGGAGAAACCTGCAAACGATCAGCGACTGCGCGCTTCATCCGAGCTGTATCCAGCAAGGTTCCTGTCCCAATCACCTGCTCTTTTGGAAGGTCGGTATATTGTTGATAGAGTTGAGTGACTGCATCGACCGGATTGGTCACTACCAATAAGACCCCACTAAAGCCAGAAGCCTTCAAATCACGCGCTACTTGCACTACTTGCTTGCTAGTAAAAGGAAGCTCCGCAAAACGGTCATCTGTGTTATTAGCCTGCAACTCGATATTTCCAAGAGTCGATACCACAACATCCGCATCTTTTAAAGCCGCGTAGTCATTGACCGTGATATGAACCGGATACCCCGTATTGGCAACTGTATCACAGAAATCCAAGGCATCTGCCTTGACCTTTTTCTCATTGGTATCAATCAAGACCAAGTGATCACAGGTGTGTTTCAAAATCATGCTGTGGGCCAAGGTCGCACCCACATGCCCCAAACCAATAATACCAATTTTTCTTGTCATCAGAATCCTCTTTTCTAGTATCGATCACACTGTTGGTGAGGATAGCTCTTTGTTGACTCTATTCTACCACAATTCTAGAAAGGCGGATTGAAAAAATGGGAAAATTTTCAAGTTTTTTCAAAAAAGAAAAGAGGCGATGCCTCCGTTAACGACTCAGGAAAGAAGAGTCTCAATTTCTTCAATGGTTAAGCCCGTCATCTCCGATATAAGATCAGGCGACATTCCTCGTGAGACCATCTCGCATACCAACTGTTTACGACCTTGTTCCAGACCTTCTTCACGCGCTTCATCAATCGCCGTCTCCAGGGTCATATCATAATTTTCTTGAATACGAATCCGCTCGTCTATCATGGTCCTCTCCTCCTTGGTCCAGCTAGATTTTACGCTAACATAGATTTGATCTCTTCAATGGACAAACCCGTCATCTCCGAGATAAGCTCAGCCGTCATCCCTCGTGAGACCATCTCGCATACCAACTGTTTACGACCTTGTTCCAAGCCTTTTTCTAAGCCTTGTTCCAGCCCTTGTACTAAACCTTCTTCTCGCGCTTCATCAATCGCTGTCTCCAGGGTCATATCATAATTTTCTTGAATCCGAATACGCTCGTCTATCATGGTCTTCTCCTCCTTGGTCCAGCTAGATGAATCTAGTAATGAATCTGCATGAGCCACAGCCTGACTGGGAGCTTTTGTAAAGGGAAGATTCCCAAAAAACTCCAACCATTGTCTGCCTGCATCTGTCAGGTTCTCATCTTTATTATACTTGTCTAGCTCTAAAAAGGCAACCTGCAGAAGATTTTGGTGCTTGCCATTTTTATAATAGGCCTTGAGTTGCTTCCCGGACCGGCTATTAGTCAGCCAGTATTTGTTGATGGCGGCCTCTTCGTCTAGTAAGAGCGACTTCTCCAAAATCGCAATCCCATAGACGGGCTCCATCTGCTCGTACATCTTATGAGTCTGGCCTTGCTGGCGCAGTTTTTGCACATTCTCCACCAGCTGATTGGCCAAATAGTAGTGGAACCGATTCAAGAAATACTGCTGCTTGCGAATCTGGATCTCGATGATCACCTCGGTCCCGTCGTGGAGCTTGGCTCTCACATCCACCGCAGTGGAGAACAAATCATCCTCCTCATAGGCCATGCTGTGGGGCTGGCTTCCTTCCACAATCTGAGCGTCCGCTACATCCAGCTCCAAAATGTCCCTAATAAATGCTGCCGTCACCTCCGGCAAACTAAAAATCTTCTTGGCCATGATATCCAAGGTCGGCGATACATGCGCGTGTCTTTTCTGCATCCCTGCTCCTTTCCGATAAAAAATAGAGGGGAGGTCCCTCTACTTTTATAATTCGAAAAAAATTTAGGGAATAGTTAAACCTCTTCTGTTTTTCCTATCCACTTATCAATAAGATTCTTAATTATCAAACCCAAACTTTGTTAATGTTGAATCGATCTTTCTATTAGGTTATTTTTCATAGATTAACGATCAAATATCTGAGTATACTTCTACTAATGTTTGTATCTTTTGTAAAACTTCTTGTTTCTTACGTTCACGAGCTCCTTGTCTACGAGAAGTCGGTGGAATAATCGAATCCAAGTCAGCTCCACTATTCTCAGCATAACCACGTTGAATAGATCTATCAATAAATAACTGATAATCTTTCACAAGCTTTTCAGACTCTGCCAATTCACGAATAGCAACTGCTTTACGTTCTTTACCATAAGCGTAGAATGCATTGATAATCTCATCATGGTCTTTCAAACTCGCTAAATCAGTATCATTAATAAAACCAATTACCAACTCTTCCTTAGCACGAATATCAATACTTGAGCGGATGACACGGCTAACTTCAGCTTTCATTGCTTCCTTAGACTCAGAGTTCTTCGATTTTTCGACAATCAAAGCAAGGATATAGTCTAGATTAATCTCATCTGTTTTTAAGAGTTCAATCTCAAATTCAATATCTGAAAGGTCAACACCTAAGTCTTTTGTTCTTTCGTAATTTTTAAGGTTTAAGAATTCATCTCGAATTTCTACATAAGAACTCCTTAAATCTTGGAGATAACCTTCCGAGATAGGTTTATCGATTTCTTGAAACTCATCATAATTTCGAAGGACATTATCAAGCTTCAGAAACTCACCAAATAACTTAACAAATTCTTTTTTATCATGTTCTGTTTCAATTTCTTGTGGATTAGGGAATCTTTCCAGAATTTCCTGACAGACTTCTGTATAACCTTTGACCTTAATACTCGTTACCTGATCCACGAAACCATCCATGTATTCGCTAAAACTTTTTTCTAAGATAATATCAAGTTTATTGGTATCCCCAAAGGTTTTGATAGCTTCTTGCGTAGCCTTTTCTAAATCACGGAAACAAACGATATTACCAAAAGGTTTAACCTCGTTAAAAATTCGATTGGTTCTCGAGAATGCCTGAATCAATCCATGATAACGAAGATTTTTATCTACAAAGAGAGTATTCATGGTTGGAGCATCAAATCCTGTCAAGAACATACCAACGACAATTAGTAAATCCACTTCCTTAGATTTAACACGTTTAGAAAGGTCACGATAGTAATTTTGAAACTCTTTCCCATCAGTCGAAAAGTTGGTCTTGAACATTTGATTATAGTCGTAAATTGCTTTAGAAAGAAACTCTTTAGATGAAAGAGGCATAGCTGCATCTTGAGGATCTAGCTCTTCATCTTGAATATCACCATAAGCTGACTGCTCTTCGTTAGGCGCAAAGCTAAAGATCGTTGCGACCTTCAAACGCTTAGACTCTGGTAATTCTGCTTGTTGTCGTTGAAGTTCTTCATAGTATAATTTCGCAGCTTCAATACTTTGTACTGCTAACATAGCATTAAAACCTTGCATCTTCTTTTGTTTATGAGTGTAATATATACTCCGATGCGTCTTATCATTATAAACTCTCAAAAGGTACTCTGTGATAGTTGCTATCCGTTCTGGATGCAAAAGGAGTTCCTTCTCCATCTTTTTGAGCTTCTTCTCATCAAGCTCTCGGCCTACCGCTTTTTCCGCTTCTCTATACTTATTGATTTCAGGTTTGATATAGTTATAGTCAACCTTGAACTTCAGGACTTTTTTGTCCCGAATAGCATCTGTGATAACGTAGTTATGAAGTTGCTCTCCAAAAACCTCTTGTGTTGTTTCTCCCGTTAAGCTATTTTCTGGGAAAATCGGAGTCCCTGTAAACCCAAATAAGGCATACTGTCTAAAAGCTTTTTTAAGCCGTTTTTGTGCTTTCCCAAACTGAGAGCGATGGCACTCGTCAAAAATCAAGACACATTTCTTACTATAGATCTCATGATTTGGATTTGCTGTTATAAATTTATTTAACTTTTGAATAGTTGTGACAACAATTCGATCATCATTTTCTTCAATACTACGTTGGAGTTCTTTTGTATTGTTACTACCATTGACTGAATTTGGTTGGAATTTTTGATATTCCTTCATGGTTTGATAGTCTAGGTCTTTTCTATCCACCACAAAAATGACTTTATCAATATAGTCCAACTCTGTGGCCAATCGAGCAGTTTTAAAACTAGTCAATGTTTTCCCAGAACCCGTCGTATGCCAGATATAACCACAGGCATTGATCGTACCAAAATTCTTCATTTCATTCGTGGAATGAATCTTTCGTAAAATACTCTCTGTTGCTGCTATCTGATATGGGCGCATGATGAGTAATGTATTATCAGCATCAAACACACAATACTTGGTCAAGACTTCCAAGAGAACTCGTTTGCTCAAAAAGGTAACAGTAAAGTCCTCGAGGTCATGAATGATTTTATTTTTTCTGTCTGCCCATTCACAGGTGAACTCATAATGATTTTTATTTTGAGCTGTCGTGTTGGCAAAGTAGCGTGTATAAGTCCCATTGGAAATAACAAAAATCTGAATATACTTATACAAAGAATTTTCGCTATTGAAGCTTTCCTTGCTATATCTATGGATTTGTTCAAAAGCTTTTTTAAGACTAACCCCTCGTCTCTTTAATTCAATCTGAACTAACGGCAGACCATTCACTAAAATAGTAACATCATAACGGTTGATATGACTACCCACTTGGGTTACCTGATTGATGACCTGCATGCTATTGTTATGAATATTCTTCTTGTCAATGATAAAGATATTCTTAATCCGTCCATCATCGAAGACAAAGTCATAGATATAATTCTCTTGAATTTTTCGAGTTTTTTCAACTAATCCTTCATTGGGACAGTCTAAATACTCTAGCACAAAGCGATCCCACTCAGCATCCGAAAAAGTCACCTTATTAAGTTTTTCTATTTGCACCTTGGCATTTGCTAAGAGCTCTTCAGGTGTATGAATAGTTAAGCGCTCATAGTTGAGATGATTCGACAAGTCAGAAATCAACTGATTTTCTAAATCAGCCTCTGACTGATATTCTCTATCCGTGCGATACTCTGGTTGATACTCAGCCAAGAGAATCCCTTCATTTGTTTCCGCAATTGCTTCATGTACTTTTGAATAATCAACCATTTCCATTTTCCTCTTTTTGGTTAAATTTATATTTCTTCTCAAAACTATTGAATAATTCTATTAAAGTATTTTTTTCTCGTTCTTGCAATTCTCTAAACTCCAAATCTGATTGACGATTATGTGTGAATAAATCAATCCTTTGAGAATATAACTCTATATTTTCTGGAGTAATCTCATCACCAGCCACTTCTAACCCTAATAAAACTTCTTCCCATCTACTATAACCTAAAAATGTAGCTGTTTTCTCTGACAAATTTCTAAACAAAGCATAATGAAATTTTTCTACTCGTCCACTGTCTACAGCTTTACGTAACTCTTCTCTTACCTTTAGGTGATATCCGAAGGGAGAATCTTTCTCAACGTCAGTTAAAATATATCTGACTTTATCCTCCTTATCAACCTCTTTTTTCATAACATAAAAGGACTTTTTTTTATTTGGTATTTCTCTGTCAAACCGTATTTCATTGTACAAAACATTATAAAAAAGTGGTTGGTGAGAAGAAATAATAAACTTTAAATCAGTGCGTTTAGATTTAGCAATAATTTCCTTTAAAAAAATAGCAGAATCAATAGTATTGTTATCATCTAACGAAGAAATTGGATCGTCAATATAAATATACTTAAAGTCCTGAAAATCAGAGTCAATTTCTGAGTCGCTCAATTCTTCAATAATAAGTTCTAAGAGAGTAGTGAATATAGACCAAACAAAAATCCTCTCCTCACCCCTAGAAATTTTGATCGTTTCATCATCTACTGTAAAACGAATACTTTTGAAGTTACTCTCTAATCTTGGTATACGCTGTTCACCAATAATATCAACAATTGGAATACCAAAATCATCAACAGCCTGTTCTTCAATATCCTCAAAAATAGGAACTATTAAATCACCGACAAATTTCTGAAAAGTTAAAATAACCTGATTAAATTGTTGCTGATTCTCCAAAAAGTTACCAAAATAGGTACGTTTGTCATATTTAAGATAACGATTTTCATCATTTTCTAAATCATTTTCCCAAGTAAAAAGATCTTCTGTAAAGGCATTAAAATAAAGTATTTTCTTAATTTCCGACTCTTCGTCATTCTCCGATACATTTAATTTATCCTTTAAAATCATAGAAAGACGTGTTTTCCCCGTAGCATTAAAAGCATAAATTAAATGCAACTTCTTATTACTTGAAATGAGTTCATCTGCAATCTCTTCTAACGTATTAAATACTTTATCATCTGCCATAATTTACTGTTTCCTTATACATGAAAATGAAGTAGTTCATCTCTCCAGTATTCATACTGTTTCTGTCTTAGTTCGATTTCTTTTGGAAGGCCCTCAGAAAGAGAGTTGGTTAAAGTGTTGAAATGATCAAGAATGGAGACAATTCTTTCTTGTTCGGAAAGGGACGGTAAGATAATCTTAATTTTTGCAAGATTTTTAGGATATAGTTCAATTACTTTTGTACCAAGTACTCTTTTTTCCTTTTGAATTTGGAAAAATCCAGTTCTAAAAAAATAGGCTAAAAATTTAGTATTTTGCTCAGTTCTAATTATACATGAATGCCCACCTATACAAACTTCCTCTTTCCCTAACCAAACCAAAGATTTACCAACATCCTCAACATTTTCGGATGTCGTCGCAACAATCAAATCACCAGTTTTAGCTTTTTGAAGTTTTTTTGCTAATTCTGAATTTATAAATGATTTCGTTCGCTCAGTCTCAATTCCATAATATGTATATATCTGTCCGTAATGAATGCACGGAACACCAACATCCTGGAAATCTTTCTTTTGTAGGCCATTGCCTCGAATAATATCTCCCAAAGCTCCTAACTCAACCTTAATCGGTCCAAATACCCAATTTAAGAGCCTAATGATGTCTTGTCTGTACTGTACTGTACTGTCAGTGTACTCGCCTTCGGCGACGAATGTCAAGAGTTTTTCTCGGAAATATTCGTACTGTTTTTGACGCAGTTCAATCTCCTTAGGAAGACCAATGTTTAAGTCGTTACAAACCATATCAAAGTTGTCCAGAACTTGAACAATACGAGATTGGATTTTAAGGGAAGGGACTGGGATTCTAATTTTATCAAGAATTGCTTGGGTTAAACTAGGTCTTGTTGGATTAGTTGCCATTTCTTCTAATTTGACAGTTGTTAAATAATAATAAAAATATTTTGGAATAATCTGTTCTTCATCAATTTCTGTATAGTAAATTGTATCAACATTCCAAAAAGCTTTCTCTAAATAAAACAAATTAGAAATTGAGCCTTTTCTAGGAATTAAAACAGTTGGTTTATCATAAGCATAGTCTGAAACAAACTGTCCCATTTCCCCACCACTTCCATATACTGGTATATCACCACTTGGAAGATTTTTCCAATCTTTTCCATTTTTCAATGTAGCAACATCTTTAAAAACTTTCCACTCAACCCGATAAACCTCATCCTCAAAGGACAAAAGCTTATCTCGATAATATGAATATTGCTTTTTACGTGAGGTCAATTCTGAGGTCAATTCTGTAACATACTCTGTCATTTTGTCAAGTTTTTGCACGATTTTTTCTTGAATTTTTAATGGAGGGATGGGAATTTTTATTTTCCCCATAACATTAGACATCAGTTTTGGATTTCCCATTCCAGACGAGACATGATTCTTAGCTGAAGTTGTTAAATAATAATAGACAAACTTTGTAAGGAGTTGGTCATTATTAATTTCTACTAATCCACATACGTTGGTGATACTAAATTTTCCTCGACGATAAAAAACTGTTCCTGCGTTTGCTCCATCAGTAGTCCAAGTTATATACTCTCCATCGTATTCAAAACTTGAAATTCTTCCGATTTCCCCATTATTTGCAGTTTGGGAAGAATATACTGGAAAATTTCCTTTATTCTCTTCTAAAAACTGCTTCGACATCACCTTACCACGAGACAAGTACGCTACATTTTTATCCCCCAACTCTTTCCACTCAACGTGGCAGTTTTGGATTTCTTCTAGAATGTTCATGATTCACCTCCTTCCTTGGCTAGATTTTCAATACTTTTGATTTCCTTGAGGTAATCTTTTTCAACTTGGCTGAGGGTCTTGGCTTGGTAGCTCTTATATTCCTTATCTACCTTCTGATTCATCTGTTCACGAGAAATAGAGCCACTGTTATCCAGTAAGTCTTCTCCAGTAGCCTGAAGGATACGATCTACGTGAGCCACCCAATCCGCCATAGTCATGACTTCTTCTCGCTCTGCCTGTCTTTCAGCAAAGTCTAGATATCCTGATACCAGCTGATTAAGCCCTCGAAGTTCCTTCTCTGTCAGATAGTTCTTGGCAACCTTTGCTTCAGAAAGAGTAGGGAGGTCTCCCTTAAAGGTAGTCAAGCCCATAAACTCCTTTTCACTATCAACACGATTGTAGATGAGTTCGCTCGCAGTATAGTGGTGAATAGCATAATGCATCTTGTTTTGAACCGTCGCAAAGAATTTCTTTGCTTCTGGTGAATTTGCATTGTAATCACTAGATGTCGCGAAAAGATCCAAAACCTGACGGTAAAAGACTTTTTCACTCGAGCGAATGTCTCGGATTCTTTCTAGAAGTTCTTTAAAGTAAGAGCCTCCACCCAAGTTTTTCAAGCGTTCATCATCCATCGCAAAGCCTTTGATCAGATACTCTTTCAAGACTGTAGAAGCATAGTTCCTGAACTGGATTCCACGAGGGGAGCGCACGCGGTAGCCAATTGCTAAAATCATATCGAGATTATAGTAGGCAACATTTCTCTGAACACTTCTACTCCCCTCATTTTGAATTGTCAACTTATAGTTGACAGTTGACTCTTCCAATAATTCACCATCTTCAAATATTGCTTTAATATGTTTACTAATATTTTGCTTGGAAGTTCGAAAGAGCTCAGCTAGTTCTTGTTGAGTCAGCCAAACCGTTCCATTATCCAAGTGAAGTTCAATAGCAGACTCCCCGTCATCAGTTCTATAGAGAATCACATCATTTGCCATGGCTCAATTCCTCTACAATCTTGTCTATCTCTGCACGCAAGTGGTCAATCTTAGCAACAGTCTCTTCTATTTCTTTATTGAGAACATCAATATCAATCTTCTCGCGTGTATCTTCTTGTTCAACATAGGTAGATACGGAAAGGTTATAATCCTGCTCTGAACCAATCACTTCATTATCAACAAGAGCTGATTTGTAGTCCACACTTTGATAATTAGTAAATAATTCAACGATATGGTCGATATTATCATCCGTCAAGATATTGTTATTGGTCTCTTTTTTGAATTCCTTGCTCGCATCAATAAAGAGTGTTTTATTTTCTAGTTTATTCTTCGCCAAAACTAAAATCGTAGTCGCAATAGGAGTCCCAAAGAAGAGATTATCAGGTAGAGCAATCACTGCTTCAACAAAGTTGTTATCTACTAGATACTGACGAATGGTCTTCTCAGCACCACCACGATAGAAAATACCTGGGAAACAGACAATAGCTGCTCGACCTTTGTTAGACAAATGATTGAGACTATGCATGATAAAGGCAAAGTCAGCTTTTGACTTAGGAGCTAGTTTCCCTGCTGGCGCAAAACGGTCATCGTTTATGAGAGTTGGGTCTCCATCTCCTACCCATTTGACAGAGTAAGGAGGGTTAGAAACAATCGCATCAAATGGTTTTTCATCCAAATGCTGAGGATTTAAAAGGGTGTCTCCTCGCTTGATATCGAAGTTATTGTAGTTGATATTGTGCAAGAACATATTCATTCGAGCCAAGTTATAATTGGTCATATTGATTTCTTGACCAAAGAAACCATACTCTAAGATATGGTCTTCGTATTGCTTTTTCATCTGAAGCAAGAGTGAACCCGACCCACATGTTGGATCGTAGACCTTGTTAATTTTCACCTTACCAACCATAACCAAACGAGCCAGTAATTTAGAAACTGTCTGAGGTGTGAAGAATTCACCTCCACTTTTACCAGCATTACTCGCATAGTTTGAAATCAAGAACTCATAGGCATCCCCAAAGGCATCAATGTCATTTTCCTCGAAGTTGCCAAAGTTAATGCTATTGATACCATTAAGAATATCAGAAAGACGTTTATTTTTTTCTGGGACAGTACCACCAAGGACGTTACTTCGTGTGTCCAAATTATCAAATAATCCTTTGATATCATCCTCAGACTTGAATCCAATCGCTGATTTCTCAATATCTTGGAAAATATTGGCTAAATCTTCGTTTAAATTTTCATTTTGTGAAGCATTTTTGACGACATTCTCAAACAATTGACTAGGAAGGATAAAAAATCCCTTATCCTCAACTGTCCCTGGTTTGAAATCTCGCTCAGCTTCTTGGTCACTCAAATCAGCATAACGAAATTCTAAATCTCCAGCCTCGTGCTCAGCATGATCAAAATAGTCAGCCATATGCTCAGAAATAAAGCGATAGAATAGAATTCCAAGTATGTACTGCTTGAAATCCCAACCGTCTACTGCTCCACGAACAGCGTCTGCAATCGCCCAAATTTTACGGTGAAGCTCCTTGCGCTCTGCATTTTCTTTACTTGCCATTTTTACTTTCCTTAATTAATCTATTATCCTTTCTATTTTATCATATTTTAGATACTAAAAACCATTCGTAATAATTTGATTACGAATGGTTTAGCTTACATTTTTACTTAATCAATGATTAATCTAAATAGATCCCTTTTTCTACTAGGTTATCCAGGCACTCCTGTAGGTAAGTGTCCTGATGCTCAGGATAGATGGGAGTGCTCAAGGCTTCCTCTTCCAGCTCTGGATAAGCTGGGCAGGTCTTACCTCGGTAGGTCGGCTCCCACCACTCTGGGCTGACCTTGTAGCCACGAGCGGTCATCTCCTCCATGATCAGGCGGTGATAGGCATAGAGACGATAAGGCGAGTAATCAAAGACATAGTTGACCGTTGCGTGCTTCTTTCCCCAGCCATTGCCTCGAAGGGCGCAACATTCCCGGTGTTGGCCTAGAAGCTGGGGTCGAGGTAGTTTGGGAATCAAGTCTTGGTGCCACAGTCTCATCTATTGACCTCCTAGTAGTGTTGACTCTTGCAAGTAGCGATTGGGATAGCGCTCAAGGAGCGTTTGGATCCCCTTGATGAGATCCTCTTGGCTAGCTTGGCCATGCTGGTATCTCTCAAGTAGCAACATGAAGTCGGCCTTTTCCTCAGGAGTCGCCTGCTTTTTGAAATAGCCCCAGATATGCTGGAAGGCATTGGATACCTGGCCACGATTTTCCGGCAAGGCCAGCGCTTGCTGGATCAGGTCCTCGACATGACTGACCTCCACCTGGTCTTGCTTGAGGTATTCCCGGATCTCCTTGTAAATGTTGCTGGAATGACTCAGCACCAGGTATTTATTTTTCGCCCATAGGACTTGGCAGTGACGTTTTTGATCCACTCGTGTCTCCTTTTGATCTTCTCTATGAATAGTCCTCCCATTATACCATGAAAATGAGTGAAGTCATAAAAAAAGAAGCAAGACTTTTGTCCAGCTTTTTTAATTAATTACAAGGCTGTGATCGCTGTGATCAAACCAAAGATGATCCCTGGTGCATTGGCTGCAGCAAGTGGGATATCGCGTTCTTTTTTAAAGAGGCCGTAGTAGACCCAAAGGCTACAGTTGATGGCTGCGACAAGGGGTTGAACAAAGTTCCCTTTGTGACCTGCGAGGTTATCCATGATTTGTGGGAAGTAAGACACATACATCATAACAGACATAAAGGTCGCAACCCAACCAAGAATTTTCATTTGTTTTTCATTCATTTTGAAACTACCATTTCCTTTTCTTTTTTTAAAGTATGCACTATTCTACCTTTTGTCCTTTACAAATTCAAGTCTTTTTTTCAAATGTTACCGAACTGTAAAGTGTCACAATCTTGTGATTTTGCAGGAAGATGGATTTCTTTTCGAGAGAGTCTTCTCTCTAGTTGCCATTTTTTTGACACATTGTCTAATTTTGTGCGAATGTAATCATTTTCATCTTGCATAGCATGCAAATTAATTGCATTTTCTTCCTACTTATGCTATTTTAATACACAGAGGTAAAATTTTATGAATAAACAAAAAATCAACCAAATCGTTGGCTCGATCGGTGCCTTTATTGGGATTATCGTTTTCATTGCCTACATCCCACAAATTATTGCTAATTTACAGGGAAACAAGGCCCAACCTTTCCAACCCTTGTCAGCAGCTATTTCTTGCTTGATCTGGGTCATTTATGGTTGGACAAAGGAACCTAAAAAAGACTGGATTTTGATCATTCCGAATTCGGCAGGTGTCATCCTAGGGGGATTGACTTTCCTAACATCACTTTAATCGAAAGCGAACAAAGACTGAACTCTATTGGTTCAGTCTTTTTTGTGTATCCCTTTGAAAAACAAAAACAATCGCAGTCAGTTTTCACAGAAAAGGCTCGCCATAAGCGAGCTTAAAAAAATTGATAATTCTTTTCTTTGAATAACCTTAGCTGGACTATTGTGCAAAAATATCAAAATGATTTCTGATTATTATTTAGAGTATATTGAAACTTTCCGCTGTGAGAAAAGTGCCTGAAATAATCATGTTTCAGGCACTCGGAATTATTGAGACCTTAGGCTCAATAATTAGTCATGGAACTTCTTCGAAGTTCGCTGACGTCCGTACTCACCTAAGGAAAGTTTCAAATTTGATTCGAGCTTCTTTTTCCTTAAATCTGCACAATCTTACGGTAGCTCCGAGAGGTGATCCAAAAGACGATCAGGTAGGTGACGAGAAAGACACCACAAACGCTGAGGGTTACGACGAGGACTTGGCCACTATTGATGACACCGAGGACTTTGAGAATGAGGCGGATCATATGGTAGGCAAAAGCCAGGTGGATAAAGGCAAAGATGAGAGGGAGGAAGAAGACGGTCCGCACTTGACGGTTGATGGTCCGTTTGACCTCGTGTTCATCAAGCCCCACCTGTTGGAGGATGACGAAGCGATCACGGTCTTCATAGCCTTCTGAGATTTGCTTGTAGTAGATGACGATGACCGTTCCGACCATAAAGATCAGTGACAAGAAAATCCCGATAAAGAAGATGCCACCAAAGAGACTATTCATCTCTGCCACATCATTGGCTCGGTTGCCTCCATAGATAAATGTTCCTTGGCCCTGTTGGCTGCTCAATTCATCGATCATCTTGTCATAACTAGCTGCTAACTTGAGCTGCTGGTCTTCATCAACATTGACATTGAAGCCACCGTAGATATTGGTATTGATGGCCAGATTTGGAAACTGAGCGACAAAGGCTGAGAGGTCAGGCACGATCAGGTAGTTGAAATCCTCCGTTATCATGTTATACATGTTGGGCACGTGATCGGTGATAAAATCCTTGGTCACTTCTTCCTTGACTTGGAAGTCTTGGCCATTGATAGTGAACTGCTTTTGCCCCTTAAGAGCCTTGTTATGAGCAAAGAGGATGACTTGGTTGCCGGTCAGATCAACCTTTTCTCCTGTCATTTGTTCATAACTAGCTGCATCAAAGACCAGAAAGACGGTTTTAGGAATGACCTTGCGTTCATCAGCTTGATAGACAGTGAAATCCGTGCCCTTTTGTGATTTGACCCCAAAGTTGGCATAGGTCATCAGGTCACGATTTTTGATCTCAAGATGATGTTCAGACGCAAATTCATCAAATTTCTGATTGATTAGCTCCAGGTCTACCCCTTTTCCTTGGACAGAGAAATCATGAGGCGCCATGATTTTCTTGACCATTTCGCTACCGACATAGATGTTAGTGGCTGCAGAGATGGTCACCAGCACCATGGTCGAGAGGATGGCAATAGTCGCAAGCCCCACTGCATTTTTCTTCATACGATAGATGAGGTTAGAGACCGAGATCATGTTGTTAGGTTGGTAATAATACCCCTTCTTTTTCTTAAGCAGGTGCAAGAAGACGGTGATCCCCGCATTAAAGAGCAGGTAGGTCCCGATCATGACCAGGATAACGGCTAGAAAGAAGATCAAAATCGCAGACATGGGGTCTTTGACAGACAAAGCCAGGTAGTAGCCAAAACCGAGAGAGGCTAAGCCCAGGATGGTTTGGGGCCACAAGAAGCGAGCTTTCTTTTCACCACTCGCTTTCTCACGTGTCAGTTGCAGAGCATTCAAACGAAGAATCCGCCAAGCGTTGAGAAGAACCAAAAGGGCAAAGATGAGACCAAAGGTGACAAAAACTAAGACCACAATCCCAGGTTGGAAGGTGGACACTAGCTGGACCTTCATCTTCATGAGTTTCAAGAGAAAGGCAAAGATCAGCTTGTCAAAAAGGGCTCCAATCAAGACACCGGCTGAGATGGTTAGAAAGCCAAAAAGCAAGAGTTCCTTGAAGATCATGCTGATGAGATGGCGTTTTTCAAGGCCTAGCATGCTGTAGATCCCCAGCTCCTTGGAGCGATTTTTCATGACGAAGCTATTGGCATAGAGCACGATGATAGCTCCCGCAGCATTGACCACGAACAGTCCCAAGACCAGGGTAAATATCATGGGATCTCCCCCTCGAAGCTCATGAATGTGAGGATTAAAGGTCAGGGAGTCAAAGAGGTAGGCGATGGTCACTGCGAGAATGACCGCAATCGCAAAGGGATAATAGAGCTTGCGGTTCTTGATCAGATTGGAGCAAGCTAGTTTAGTGGTTAATCGAAACATCTACTCCACCTCACTTGCCATGACCGTCAGAGTATCCGAGATTTCTTGGAACATCTGACGCTCCGTCTTTTCTCCGCGGAAGATCTGGTTGTAAAGAATCCCGTCCTTGATGAAGAGCACGCGCTTGGCCCTCGCTGCTGCTGCGGTTGAGTGGGTCACCATGAGAATGGTTTGCCCCATGGTATTAATATCTTCAAAGACGTCGAGCAACGAAGCCGAAGACTTAGAATCCAGCGCCCCTGTTGGCTCGTCGGCCAAGAGGATTTCTGGCGAGGTGATGATAGCACGCGCTACGGCCACCCGTTGTTTTTGTCCACCAGAGATTTCATAAGGGTATTTTTCAAGGAGCTGGTGAATGCCCAACTCCCGACTGACGCTATCGACCTTACTCATCATTTCCTTGATTGGTCTGCGAGAAAGGACTAGAGGCAAGAGGATATTGTCTTTGACAGACAAGGTATCGAGCAGGTTGAAGTCTTGAAAGACAAAGCCTAGTTTTTCGCGACGGAAGCTGGACGCATCCTTGTTCTTGATGGTTGAGGTATCGGTGCCATTGAGATAGACCCGTCCTTCCGTCGGCTGATCCAGCATAGCCAGGATATTGAGGAGAGTTGATTTCCCAGATCCTGATTCCCCCATGATGGCGACATATTCACCCTTCTCAACGGTAAAATGGATATCCTTTAAGGCTTCAACCTGCGTTCCTTGAAAGCGGGTTTTGTAGATTTTTTTGATGTGTTGAACGTCTAACAATGACATACTTTTCTCCTTTTACTAGTAGATCAAGAAAAATTCTTGGGTTTGTTGCAGGACTTGGAGACCAAATTCCGTCTTTTCCAGATCGGTTTGGTTATTTGGTTTCTCAGTCTTTTTGAGTTGTTTCATCCATTTCAAGAGTTTCATTTTCTTGACCTCCTTCATTTGATGAGACTATTGTATAAAAAATAAAAGGCGGCTACCATAACCTAACCTTTCATTTTACCGTTTATTTCTTACATTTTTGTAAGATGGAAAAAAACTAATCCATCATCAACTTCTTCTCTTCAAAGCGAATGGCAACCGTCGTGCCTTGGCCAACCTCTGAGTGGAGGCTGATCTTGTGACCCAATTGCTCTGCTATTTTCTTAGACAGATAGAGCCCTAGCCCTGAGGATTGCTGGGTCATGTGGCCATTGTAACCGGAGAAGCCCCGCTCAAAGACACGGAGGACATCGCTATTTTTGATCCCAATCCCGCTGTCTTTTATATAGAGGGTCTGGTCTTTGAAATAGATTTCAATGCCACCTGTGCTAGTGTACTTGAGGCTATTGGACAAGAGCTGCTCGATGATGACCAAGAGCCACTTGCGGTCTGTGATGACGGCGACATCCAAATCATGCAGGTCCACTGTCAAGTTCTTTTGGATAAAAAAGAGGGCATATTTGCGGACCACTTCTTTGACCAAATCCTCTAGCGACACGCGCTTTAAGACCAGATCGTCATGAAAACTCTCCAGTCGCAGGTACTGCAGAACTAGATTGGCATAGGAGTCAATCTTGAAAAGTTCCTGCTCCATCTGCTGCTTGACAATGGGTGTCTCGACATCTTGCACCAAGAGCTGGCTAGCTGCAATGGGCGTCTTAATCTGGTGAACCCAGAGGGTGTAGTAATCCATCAGGTCATTGAACTTGGCCTGGGCTGTTTTGCCTTCCTCCAGCCGAGCCTGCTTTTCTTCTGTGTATTTTTCATAAAGGAGATGTTCCAAAGGCGAAGCAACTTCTATTTCCTCATACAGGGCTACTTTGCGATAGTCCTGAAAGGTTATGGCACAATCCCAGATCAAGACACAGAGGGCAAAAAAGCCTAACACCAGGGTCGCATAGAGGAAAACCGTCCCGGTCTCTGGAAATAGATAGGCAAAGACCAGATCGACCATCAAAAAGATGACCAATAGATAGAGTAGGCGCCTGCGGGATACCACATATTGCCAGAAGATCGTTCCAAATTTATTCATGGGTCAACCCGTAACCGATGCCTTTCTTGGTTTCGATGAAGTTTGACAAGCCAGCCTCCTCTAGTTTCTTGCGAAGGCGGGCCACATTGACAGACAAGGTATTGTCATCAATAAAGAAGTCGCTATTCCAGAGCTCCTTCATCATATCATCGCGCGCCACGATACTGCCCGCATGTTCAAATAGGACGCGCAGGATCTGAAATTCATTCTTGGTCAGCTTAATGACTTCTCCTTGGTACATCAAGTCTGTGGACTTGAGATTGAGGATGGCTCCCCGGTGTTCCAGCAAATTTTGATCTGTCCCAAATTCGTAAGAGCGGCGCAAGAGTCCTTGGACCTTGGCAAGGAGGACATTTTGATCAAACGGCTTGGTGACAAAGTCGTCTCCCCCCATATTGATGGCCATGACAATATCCATGGCTTGATCCCGTGAAGAAAGAAACATGATCGGAACCTTTGAAACCTTACGAATCTCCTGGCACCAGTGGTAACCATTGTAGAGAGGCAGGCCAATATCCATGAGGATCAAGTGGGGGTCACTTTCGACAAAGATCCCGAGGACATCCATAAAATCCTCTACCGCGACTACTTCATAGCCCCATTGTTCCAATAATTGTTTGACTTGTTGGCGGATAATTTCATCGTCTTCTACTAAGAGAATTTTATGCATGGCTTTCTTTCCTTCTTTTTTTCTTCTTCCTATTATAACAGATTAAGAGGCAGAGAAAAAGGCTGTTTCAGAGGGAAAGAAAAACTGAGTCCTGCTTTCTTGATGGGAAGCGCTTTGTCTACATCCATTTTTGTGCTATACTGAAAGAAATAAGACACGGGAGGCACAGATGTCGACTATTTTTGATTACCTAAAAGAAGTGACTTACGATTCCATATATGACCGCCCCTTCAAGGAGCTGGATGTCCTCGCATTGACAGAGCTGACCTATCTGCCCTTTGGACACATTGTGCCTCAAGGAGATACAACAGGAATTCCAGTGCGCCTGTCTGATGCGATGGAACTGATCGATCGGACTACCGATTTTATCGTGAGTAACCAGCATCTGCAATTAGTCGATGAGTTGGCTACTTCAAAGCGCTTTAAGAACATCAAACTCCTCAACTATGTCGATGAATACGATCCCGATGTGCAAAAACAGTTCGCGGCCATGACCTATCGGCTTAGTCTGGATACGTATTTGGTCGTTTTCAGAGGGACGGATGACACCTTGATCGGCTGGAAGGAAGACTTCCACATGACCTATATGGACCATGTTCCAGCTCAGAAGCGCGCAGCCAGCTACCTGCAACATGTCATGAAGGAATTTCCGAAAGGGCGCTTCTTAGTAGCTGGTCACTCCAAAGGAGGAAATCTAGCGGCCTATGCCTCCTCTTACCTACCTGATTCTTTGTTTGAACGGGTCGATGTTATCTACAGCTACGATGCTCCTGGCCTCAACAAGGCCATTATCGAGACCGAAGGCTACCAGCGCACGTCCCCAAACATTCGGCGCTTTGTCCCTCAAGGATCCATCGTTGGCATGATGTTGGAAGTACCAGAACCGACGACCATTGTCAAAAGTCGCGCCTTCGGTGGCTTTGCACAGCACGATGCCTTTACTTGGGAAATCAAGGACTACAGCTTTGTGACCGTTTCTGAAACCAGTCCCGATAGCCAACAGACCGATCTGACCTTGAAGCAATGGGTTCGCGAAACATCGGCAGAGGAGCGCAAGGAGTTTTTTGACACCTTTTTTGGCATTTTTCTGGATGCCGGCATCACTTCCATCAATGACCTAACGGATCTCAAACAGCTAGCCAAGGCCAAGGAAATCCTCCAAAATGCCCAGGATCTGGATCCAACCGAACGGGAAATGCTGGAACGCTTAGCCAAGCAGCTCATCGACACTCGCTTTCAAGCTTGGAAAAAATGGCAAACGGTCCCCCGCATCCTGGTTCAAATGGCCGCATTTTTCAAGCGAAAAAAAGCAGTCGAGACTTCCTCACCACTGCTTCTTGAGCACAAGGAGTGAGGCTCAACTACTGACTTCTTCTATTCACTAAAACGCAAAAAGAGGCTGGGACAAAAGTCCTAGCCTCTCAATTATTTTTGGATTGTCAAGCAAGACGCAGTGGTTGAGTGGGCTCTACTACGCTGATTTCATCAGCTTTTACAGCCCTACTCAACTGTGCGGAGGTGGGACGACGAAATCGAATTCTAACGAATTACCGATTTCTGTCCCACTCTCTTTTCTT